>Ga0164296_1005030_pt1 | contig 11776 bp, 12 predicted proteins | sample GEODES057metaG_FD_113533 | JGI IMG/M metagenome (GOLD analysis project Ga0164296, IMG submission 113533) | Dystrophic lake water microbial communities from Trout Bog Lake, Wisconsin, USA - GEODES057 metaG | ecosystem: Environmental > Aquatic > Freshwater > Lake | place: USA: Trout Bog Lake...
TCGCCTAAGAGCGCAGTCTCATGAAGCTTTGAGTGCTTGTGACGTTGTTTTGGTGGCGAGTGGAACGGCCACCTTAGAGGCAGCCTTGTTCAAGCGTCCCATGGTCATTGGCTATCATGTCAATTGGTTTAGCTATTGGCTTATTTGGCCGCAAAGGCTTTTGCCTTGGATTGGATTGCCTAATATTTTGGCGCACAAAGAGATTGTGCCTGAGCTCTTGCAGACTCGTGCAACCCCAGATGCACTTGCCGTTGAGTCTTTGAAGTTATTAAATGACGAGAAAGGTGTTGCCGCATTGACACAGACCTTTAATGAGATGCATCAACTGTTGAGCAGAGATACACCGACTCTTGCAACCCATGTCATAGAAGATTTAATCTCTAGTTCAACTCGGTAAATCTACCTTGAACCATCAGTTAACCCTTGAACGACTGGGATTTGATCCCCAAGCGTTGGCCGCCGGAGTCGATGAGGCCGGGCGCGGACCATTGGTTGGCCCTGTCATGGCAGCAGCAGTTATTTTGGATCCCGCCCAGCCCATCAAAGGCTTGGCTGATTCCAAGAAACTTACCCCGCAAAAAAGAGCCCGCCTAGATTTGGAGATCAGGTCCAAGGCACTTGCATTTTGTGTAGCTCAGGCAAGTGCTGAGGAGATCGATCAATTAAATATCTTGCAAGCAACGATGCTTGCCATGACTCGGGCTGTTCAGGGGCTCAACATCACACCCAGCCAAGTTTGGGTAGACGGCAACAGAGTCCCCGTGTTGAGTGTTCCCGCCCAAGCCCTTGTGAAGGGCGACTCCCTTTTAGACTGTATATCTGCAGCGTCTATTTTGGCTAAAGTCAGTCGCGATCAATGGTGCCAGGCTATAGATTTGCAGTACCCGCAGTACGGCTTTGCCCAGCATAAAGGGTACGGTACCAAACTTCATATGGACGCTTTGAGTACTTTTGGCGCCACCCCTTTGCACCGGCGCTCCTTTGCACCAGTAGCCGCTGTTTTGAAGAAGTGACGGGTGAAGTTAATAATCTGGACTAAAGTAATTTTAAAGTTATTAAAAATAAATACTAATTAAATATAATTAATTATTTGAGTTGTCTTGTATATTCTTCTGCTCAAAGTCCGCTGGTCAAGCTCAAGTTTCAATTATTCACGTCGATTTGATTGGTAGTTAATCATCTAAACAGCTGATTTTGTTGAAACTTGTTTGATAAGTGAGAACTTTTATGAAAAAAACGCTTTTATTAGTAGCTTTATTTATGGCCTTTGGTGCTCATGCTCATGGGGCTGCTGAGTCTCACGCAGAAGCAGCTGAGGGTAAATCTGGTGCAATTGAGTATGAGCGAGAGTCAACCTTTCAAATCGGCATGGATGCTGGATATGATTCATTCGCTAAGAAAAACTTAGCAGCAGTTTCAGTTGCTCTGCCTTTGGGCGAGTCTGGCTTCAAAGTAGTCGTCGAATACGCACAGGGACGCCAAGATGATGGCGGTGCAAACGTCACCACCCTAAAGGCAGTTAAAGAGCTTTACAGCTTTAAGAGGGTAGAGTTTGGCGCGGTCTTAGGAATTGCTCACTCCGTCGAGTCAGATCTAATGGACGGAACCAAAATGGGCAATGGATGGGTTGCGGGAGGTGAGGCTGCGTATGACTTGTCAAAGCGGTATTCCCTCAAAGTTGAAGCAACCCGTTTCTTTGGCGCAGGTGCTTTAAGCGATGAGCGGGCAAATATTTTTCAAGGCGGTTTAATTTTCAAGTTCTAAACTCTCCACTCAACCGTTTGGGTCCTATTTAAGTCCAAACGGGGATTGGTCGGTAATATGACTAGAATGGACTTGAGTACTATTTTTTTAAATTTTAGTTAAGCTCAGTCTACTAGCTTCGTCACCGCTCCTTCATACAAGTTCCTTAGACTTAAACCCTTTAACTCTTAGCGGGCAGCTTGCATTTATGAGTAATTTAGATTGGCAGACATCTGATGGCGTGACATTAAAATCACTTCGCCAATCGGCAGGTATCGGTCTTTCGGTGTTGGCTCGAAAGGCATCGCTGTCCGTTGAACAGCTCAAACAACTCGAGGACGGCGGCAGTAGTCTCTTTTATACAGAAGCAATCAAGCTGCGCGCGGGTGAACGGGTGCTATCAATATTGGGTTTTCGTTTTACAGATCCACAGCCCAAGGAGACGGTGACGGGGAACACGTTAAACCGAATCGTTCCGCTAAAGGAGCATTCTCCTGGTTTTTGGACACATTTAGAAGAAGTATGGGTTGCAATTGTCCAGCTAAAGCCCCAAGGGTTTAACCTTTTGAGGGGTTTGGGCTCTTGGGTAAAGCGGTTGCATCACTCTCCTTTTGCTAATAACCCAAGCGCTGTATATGTAGGCGGTGAACTCAAAAAACAAAATTCCCTAATCGCCCTTTGGCAATCAACGATTGTGTGGGTGATGGTGGGGTCATTTGCTAGCGCATTATTGATTTACGACTTATGTGTAAGAAGCGATCAATTACAAGCTGGTTTCACGCAGCAGCTAGCAGCCCTTGGCAATTGGGCTTACACAACCAAGCAAAATGTGTATTCATTAACATCAACTGCGATCCCCTCAGCCGAAGTAAGGGACTTGCCTGGGCAATCTTCAAATCGTGCTTTTGAGCCAAAAATAGCCAGTTCAGCTGAGCCCTTGTTGTCTAATGCTCCTTCAGTTGCTAGCCCAGTGCAGTCCAATACTGCGGCATGTCACTGGCAGGATGAGTCACCAAGTTTGTCCGCACTCCACCCGAGCAAAGAGGGTAATTTTGTGCACATCATGGCCAGCACTGCGACCAGCGTTTGCGTTATGGATAAACAAAACAAAGTATCCGTTCTCTCATTGTTAGCAGGGGCCTCACAAAGTGTGTACGGAACGCCGCCCTTTAAGATCTACAGTGAGAACCTCAAACAATTGAAGTTTTACTTTCAAGGTTACGGTATTTATATGCCAGATGAGGTGAGTCATCAATTTACTCTTACGGAGATATCCGTTTCAAAACAGGCAAGTATTGCTCAAACTGGAAACTGATACCGTATTTGAGTGGTTCTTTAACTTGTGGTTGGCATCTATCATTAGCCATTAGCCACGGAGTTATCCCCCCAACTCTTGCGCCAATTACTTATAATGGCTAGATGAACTTCGATCCTGATCTCAATAAAAAGCCCTCAGAGATCATTCAATCTAAAGACAATCCTTTGATCAAAAAGATTAGAGGCATTGGCGCAGATGCTAAAGCCTTTAAAAACAGCAGAGAGTTGTGGCTTGAGGGTGAGCATCTTTGTAGCGCTGCCTTTGACAAGGGCGTTCATATAGAGCACTTGGTTTGTTCGCAGACCTATTACCGAGAACTTCTTGCGAGCTACCCACTTTGGTTTGAGAAAACAATCCGGGTGAGTATCGTTCACGACAGTTTACTTAAACTAATCAGCAACTTACCCTCTCCGGCACGTGTGGGCTTTTTGGTGAGTGCTCCGGATCAACAAACCCTTAACCCTTTGCTTGCGAGCGTGGTTTTGGACAGAGTCCAAGACGCGGGCAACGTGGGTTCAATCTTAAGGAGTGCTGCAGCTTTTGGTTATCAGCAAATTATTTCACTCCAAGGCACTGCAGGGCTTTGGACGAGCAAGGTGCTTAGAGCTGGAATGGGGGCTCACTTTAGTCTTAAGCTGATTGAATCGGCAACGTTTGAAGATGTGCTGAGCCTGCGAGTGCCGTTGCTTTGCACCAGCTCCCATGATGGAGAGTACTTGCATGATCTCCAACTCAAAACACAAATCCCCTCGCCGTGTGCTTGGGTGTTTGGTCACGAGGGGCAGGGTGTGAGGGCAGAGCTCGTAGATGTCGCAACCAAGCGAGTCAAAATAGCGCAGCCCGCTGGAGAGGAGTCGCTCAACGTGGCCGCGGCAACGGCGATTTGTTTATATGCAGGAATCTCGCAAGGCTCTAAGTTTGCTGAGTAATTTGTAGTGAGTTATCTCTGATCAGGCAACTCAATCTTAACCTCAAGAACCTCTAGGTTGTCTTGTCGCTCGAGGTTGACTCTTATGTCTTCAGCATTTATTTTGACATATTTACTAAGCACAGCAATCAAATCTCGCTGAAGCTCCGGCAAATAGTCTGGCTCGGCAGCATTTCGACCTGAGCGCTCATGTGCCAAGATGATTTGCAAGCGTTCTTTGGCAACGTTAGCTGATTTTTTCTTCTCACCCAGCAAAAAAGACAAGATGGACATGTCTTATCTCCTTCCAAAAATACGCTGGATTAATCCGAGTTTTTCAGCTTCAATAAACCGTAATGGTTTGTCCTCGCCCAAAAATCGGTCCACTACATCCAGGTATGCCTCAGAAACTTCAGTCTTGTCAAGATGTACAGCCGGTACGCCTTGATTAGATGCCTGGAGGACGTTCTCGGACTCGGGAATCACACCAATTAAAGGGATGCGCAAAATATCTTGTATATCCTCGATTGATAGCATTTGCCCCTCCTCAACGCGGGTTGGGTTGTAGCGAGTCACAAGCAAATGCTCTTTGATAGGCTCTGCTCCGTTGATTGCGCGCAGGGTTCTGCTGCTAAGCATTCCCAAAATACGGTCTGAGTCCCGCACGGAGGAGACCTCAGGATTCGTAACCACCAATGCTTCATCAGCGTAGTGCATGGCCATTAAAGCGCCCGTTTCAATGCCGGCAGGTGAGTCGCAAATGATGTACTCAAAATCCATGCTTGCCAGTTCACGCAGTATGCGCTCCACACCTTCTTGTGTGAGTGCTTCTTTGTCCCGGGTCTGGGAGGCAGCCAGCACAAAAAGGTTGTCTGTATGCTTGTCTTTGATAAGCGCTTGATTCAGAGTAGCCTCTTGGTTGATAACGTTCACGAAGTCATAGACGACCCTTCGCTCACACCCCATGATCAAATCTAAGTTTCGTAGTCCAACATCAAAATCAATAACGACCGTCTTGTGTCCACGAAGGGCAAGCCCAGATGCAAAACTGGCACTGGTTGTTGTTTTCCCCACTCCTCCCTTACCAGAGGTTACTACAACAATTTTTGTCATGAATTACGATCCTTTTGTAAAATAAAAAATACTGTGTGAGTTTACTGTGGTTGCATAACCAATTTATCATCAATCAGTCTGATTTGAGCTGATTTACCTGCCACTTCTTTTGGAATTGGTTTGTCACTGGTTCTGTAAACTCCCGCAATCGAGACCAATTCAGCTTCTAGGCAAGAGGTGTAGATACGAGCGTCCTTGTTGCCTCTGGCGCCAGCAATAGCCTTTCCTCTCAGTGGTGCGTAGACGTGAATATGTCCATCTGCCATTATCTCTGCACCTGCATTGACCATCGCCATTACCACAAGGTCACGTCCCTTTGCGTAAACGTGTTGACCCGAGCGAAGGGGTTTGTCAACAATGAGTGCACTTGTTAAAGGGACTTCTAGCTCAGTGTCTTCCAAGTCCTTAGAAGTCTCTTGCGCGGTACGCACGAAGTTGGTAGAGGCGGGGCTTGACTCAATTGGAGCGGCAAGGCTTGAATCACCTATTTGAGTTGACTCGCTGGCTGAGACCGAACCTCTTTTGTTCTCCAGGGGCATTTGGGACGCGGTAATTAAAAACAGCCCCGATAACTCTGCCCAGGCATGATGGGTTTTGTTGTTTGAGCGAAGGGCAACCGGGTTCATTTTGTACTTCCTTAGCACTTGACACAACTTGGGTAGATCCAGTGCCGCTGAGCTGGCGCTTTCTTGGATTTGGGTTAAGTCGATCATTACAGGATCATTGTCAAAAAAATCTGGGTGCTTGGCAAATCGAGCATCTAAATCTTTTTCCACGATTTTCATATCATCTGTGCGGATGATCACGCTCTCTAGTGGAAGTAGAGCGCTTTTGATATCAAAGGAGTTGACTGTTTTTGATGCTTTAGAGGTCGGCATTGTGAGTAATTAATCGCTGGTTCAAATTGACTGCCTCCTGTTTGTCGAGCTAAATGCCTTTCAAGGTCAGTTTATTTGTTGCTAGACGTAATTTTCTCAGAGTTGGAGCCTAATTTTTACAAATTGGCGATTTTTTTTTGGAATCCAGCAAATATATGTGCTTGCAGCGCGGCAAACCTAAGCTGTGAGCTCGCCAAAGATGGTGATGTCGCGGTGAGCGCTTGAATTTTTAAGCAGCTTACGTGTAAAAAACGAATTTAAAATCCAGTTATGGTTTATCAAAACTTACTTAATTCAATGCGTTCATAAATTATGAGTCGAGCACTACTTGTTATTTATTTCTTAGTTCTATTGACCACTTTGCTGGTTAGGACTAAAACTGTGCAAGGTCCTTGGCTTTTTTTATTTCGTGCTTTTTTTCCCAATTGGAAGTTTTATCACTCATTGGGTTGGCAGCCTCAGTTGTATGTACGGGTGAGGGGAGCCCGAATACGCGCTCAAGCCCAAGAAGTCTTAAGTGATCAAACTGTAGATACACATCACATTGATTCAGTCGAGAATTACGGGGACTGGTCTTCGAATGTTTTAGTCTACCCAAGAGCCAAGAGAAATGTACTCAATCTCTTTCACAATCCTGATGTAAATATTGCATTAGCTAATCAAAACTTAGTTGAACATTTAGCCAGTGATCTTCAGCAACTGAGTGAACAAGTCGACCCCAAGAGTCTCGTGAGTTACCAATTGGTAAATCGATTTGTAAGGTATTGGATACCTATCAATTTTCAGCGCATTCAAGACCAAGCGTTGGAGTATCGGTTTGAGATCCGCTTGAGACTCAATAGTCCTCAGATCAAAGCCCGCATGCTCGAGCGGCTCAGGAAAGAGCGTATGCAAGATGGGGACGCATTGTTTGACTTGCCCCCTGGAGAAGAGATGCATATCTTAATGATCTCCCCCATCATGAATTTTGAAGATCCCACGCCATTAAACAGATCCGGTGGATCCGGTGGCCCAGAGCACTCGTTTCTGGTTGCTACAACTCAAAATTTGGAAGGCGCAACCCAAAACATCCCAACTTCTCAATCGACAGATCTCGCGGCTCCTTTTGTAACCCTAACAAACAAGAGCTCAGCTTGGTCTTTGTCCGAGCAACCACACCCCCGTCTTCAAGCTTTCTTAATTCAACGGGGTCAGTCATGAATCTGTTAGCTGCATCGCGAAGTGTTGAATTACTGTTTGCGATTAGTCTTTTGATTCAAACCTTTGAGTACATCAAGCTGCTTGACTATACAGGCGAGGAGAGCGTTTGGTCCTGGCAAATCCAACGTGCGGATATCCCCCAGTCCCAAGCCTGGGTAATGCACTTGCTCGACCGATTGTTGTCGCATTCCTCTTATAAGTTTTTACTGTGGTTTAGGCTACTGGGGGCGCTTAGTTTGGTGGTATACGGCGTCTCTATATGGAGCGCTTGGTTCTTACTCATTTCTAACTTGCTACTGTTAGTGCGTTGGAGAGGGGCCTTTAACGGGGGGAGTGACTTTATGACCCTTGTGGTTACTTGCGGATTGACCTTGGGTCAATCCTGTGCGTTAGTCACTGGTGAGGCCATGGGGTGGGTCATATCACTATGGTACGTCAGCATCCACTCTATTACCTCCTATTTCATGTCTGGTTGGGTAAAGCTGATTTCTAGGGAGTGGATCTCGGGGGTTTGCATGCCTGTATTCCTGGACAGCGGGGTTTATGGCCCCCTTGAATCCAACAGTTTTTTGGCTAAAAGACCTGTCGCCATTATCTGTAGCTGGTCCTTTATTCTTTGGGAAGCTCTGATGCCGCTTGCTTTGATAAGGACTGAGTTGGCTTGGGTGTTTTGTTCAATCGCCGTTTTATTTCATTTCCTAGTGTTTTTGTTTTTCGGTTTAAACCGTTTTTTCTGGGCTTGGCTTGTTAGCCTACCTGCAATTTTATACAGTTCAACTTGGGTTTGGTGATTTAATTTGATGCGCCGCTACAGTTGTTAAATGTAAAAGTCATGCATTTTTTGAGTTATAAAGTTCTAATAAATGGCTTATATTTCATCGTTTGGTGATTTTTCCATTGTTAAATTTCGGCGATTGCATAGAATAGATATCCCGCCCAATGACTTCAATCTTGGGCGTCTTCGTCTTGTAGCCAGTGGGTTGATAAACCTGGTTGCGAGAGACCGAAAATTTGTAAATTAGAGATTTTTAAATGCAGTTGATGTGGCTATCAGGACCTACGGGTTCTGTGAAAACGATTTCGATTACCTTGCGCACTGTCTTGGCTGGCATTAGCGTAGCTGCTTTTACGCTTTTGTCGCTGGGTTTTTTGTTGCATTTTGTTGGCTTCAAAATTGCCGTTGAGTACAACCCTGAACTCGCGCGCAGCATGGGCGGTGTGACAACCGAGGCTGAGCAGCGTCGCATGGAGGCCATCTACCGTGAAGATCTGGATAAGATGCGTGACTCTCTCCAAGCAACCGTGAGTGAGATTAAACAGCTAGAAGCACTGAAGAACCACTTTATGGAGATGGCCACGCCTACGAACTTACGAGACAAATGGTCTCATAACAAGGACGATAGCCGTGGCGGTCCCTTCGTAGCGCCCAGGATCTTGAGTGGTTTTATTAGGCTCCCTTTGGGACAAGACCTGGACAAGACCTTGGTCGAGATCAATCAGACTCAGGAGGCACTTAAAGACATTCATGCCAAGTGGGATCAGCAAATCGAGTGGCTCGCCACCCTCCCTACGGGCATTCCCGTTCGCGGTGACTTTAGGATTACGAGTGGTTTCGGAATACGAAATGATCCCTTTACTGGCTCACTGGCTATGCACGAGGGTTTAGATTTTGCAGCCAATGTAGGTACCCCCGTAGTCACTACAGGTCCCGGGACCGTGGTTCGCTCCTCTTGGGATTCTAGTTACGGCAATGTTGTGGAAGTCTCCCATGCGGAAGGCTTTGTAACCCGTTATGCGCATTTGTCCAAGCGAGTAGTCGCAGAGGGCGATAAGCTAGAAAAGGGTGACCAAATTGGGGAGATTGGTACTACTGGTCGCTCCACCGGACCTCACCTGCACTACGAGGTGTTTAGGAAGGATCGTTTGGTCAATCCTGTTCAAGTTTTGCCTTTTGGTCCCGCCGTTTAATTTTGAGTTTTTAAGCTTTTTAAGCTTTCATCAGTGCTGCCCTTAAATTCTGGAGCTTAATATGTTTGAAAAACTTCGCGACAAAACTCTAACAACTACGCAAGAACGTTTTGATACCATTATCGGCAAGACAACCCAAATTTATGGTCGTTTAGTATTGCTTGATAGCGTCAGAATAGACGGTAAAGTGGTCGGAAACATTGAGACCAATAAAGATAACAAAGTAACCGTTGCGATTGGTTCAAGCGGTGAGGTCTCTGGTGATATCACTGCGTACAGAGTTATGGTTGCTGGTAAGGTTGAAGGCAACATTTACGCCACTGAGCGAGTCGAGTTCCACAAAGAGTCGATTGTCCACGGTGATATTTCCTACGGTTCAATTGCTGTTGAACACGGAGCAAAACTGCTTGGATTAGTGATTCAAAATCCAACGGGCAACCCCCCCACAGCGGCCAGCGATGCGAGCTCAGCCATTCGTAACGCTCAAAATGGAGTCTCCAACTAATTCCGCTGCTCAAGCAAGTGATCTTTCTCGCTTGACCCCTATGTCCTTTAGTTTTCTCCGAGCTAACCCCACAATCGCCTTGCACCTATCCTAAAAGGTGCTAATATTTTGGCTGTGAGCGGGCCGTGATTTAATCTATCAGTGGTTTTGCTTTTCTGAATCGAGCCGTTTAATGAACGGTACATTTTGAATATTTTTAGGGCACCTTATGAATACACACTCTGATCCGCAAGTGAGTCACAGTACCGATGGAAAAACCGACGAGTGGTACGACAGTATGTATAACAACCGTGCTTTGGTACCAGACTTTGCAGATCACTTTACGCGTTGGCAAACTCTGTCAGAGGCCGCGCGGTCGCACCACCGCTGCGTACTCGATGTAGCCTACGGACGAGACAATAAAGAGAGCTTGGATATTTTTCCCTCCGAAGTCCCGCATTCCCCTGTGATCGTTTTTGTTCACGGCGGGTACTGGCGATCTTTAGACAAAGCTGATCACTCCTTTGTTGCGCCTGAGCTGACCAAGATGGGCTCTTGTGTTGTTGTTCCCAACTACGACTTATGTCCTAACGTTACCATTCCCCAAATTACGATGCAAATGGTGAAGTGTTTAGCCTGGGTCCATAAAAATATCAAGCATTGGGGGGGCGATCCACGTCAAATCCATCTGATTGGGCACTCTGCAGGTGGGCACCTTGCAGCAATGCTTATGGCTTGTCATTGGCAGCAGTTTGATTCAGACCTGCCTGCTGATTTGGTTAAAAGCGCACTGTCTATATCTGGATTATTTGATCTGTTACCGCTTACTAAAACACCTTTCCTGCGTGACTCACTCAGACTGACGCCTGAGGACGCCCTGAGGTGCAGTCCAGCACTTATGCCTGCGCCCGCGCACGGTAAACTCTTAAGCGTAGCTGGAGCCGCAGAAAGCCAAGAGTTCATTCGCCAAAACCACCTGATACAAGATTCTTGGGGTGAGCACAGGGTTCCTGTTTGTGAGGATCTAGCAGATCTGAACCACTTTAGTGTGATGAGCGCCTTGGTCACCCCCCACCACCGATTACACGACTTGGCGCAATCCCTTTTGGACTAAGAGAGGTTTAAAGACACCTATTGAAGTCCAAAGGCTTAAAGGTGAGGAGAGGTTTGAGGCAATGGGCGTTAACGCTTAAACCCTTAAGCTCCAAGCCCATGACCAATATGCCCCTAAGGTTTTTGCGAGCGCTCTTATCACTTAGTACTTGAAGTTATAGCTTGGGCTTGCCTTTTTGGCTCAGTACAATGTCAGTTATGACAAAAAACCAGTTAGATCCAACCATTTTTAAAGCCTACGACATCCGGGGCGTAGTACCTCAATCCCTAAACGAAAACGTAGCATATTCGTTGGGGCTAGCGTTTGCTCAGGCCGCAATCTCGCTCAATGAGAAAACGGTTGCAGTTGGTCGAGATGGACGGCTATCTGGTCCATTATTGAGTAAATCCTTGATTGAAGGTCTCTTAGAGGGTGGGGTAAACGTTATAGATGTGGGAATGGTTACCACACCCATGCTTTATTTCGCAGCCCACACGCTTTGTACGAGCGGAATACAAATCACAGGGAGTCATAATCCCAAGGATTACAACGGATTTAAGATGGTGCTCAGTGGTAAAGCCATCTACGGAGAGGAGATCCTGGGTTTGTATCGGCAGATGCAAACGGATCAAAAACCAAACGGTACTCGCGGACAACTCAGACATGTTGATATCGGTGCAGACTACGCTCAGCGCATTACGGGTGACGTGTCGTTAAGTCGAAAAATAAAAATTGTTGTAGACAGTGGAAACGGCGTAGCAGGTGCAAGCGCACCGTCAATATTCAGGGCCTTGGGGTGCGAGGTGATTGAGCTCTTTAGCGATGTGGATGGTGAGTTCCCAAACCATCACCCTGACCCCAGTAAGCCTGAGAATCTAAAAGATCTAATACACGCTTTGCAAACAACTGACGCTGAATTGGGACTTGCCTTTGACGGGGACGGTGACCGTTTGGGCGTAGTGACTAAAGACGGACAAACAATTTATCCTGATCGTCAAATGCTTTTGTTTGCCAAGGATGTGCTGACAAGGGCGCCTGGTGGATCAATTGTTTTTGATGTTAAGTGCTCCCA
>Ga0164296_1005033_pt1 | contig 11772 bp, 13 predicted proteins | sample GEODES057metaG_FD_113533 | JGI IMG/M metagenome (GOLD analysis project Ga0164296, IMG submission 113533) | Dystrophic lake water microbial communities from Trout Bog Lake, Wisconsin, USA - GEODES057 metaG | ecosystem: Environmental > Aquatic > Freshwater > Lake | place: USA: Trout Bog Lake...
GAATTTCTTGCAGCTGCCAAAGGGCGCCGTCACCATGCGGCGCTTTTCACGATTCAGGCCATTACTCGCCGAAATTCGGAAGGTGGCCCCCGTTTTGGGCTTACTGTAACAACAAAAACGGGTAATTCCGTGGAGCGCAGCCGGATCAAGCGTCGTTTGCGGGAAGCCATCCGGTTGCAAGCGCGCCTTGTAGCTTTCCCCGGTACCGACTATGTGCTTATCGGCCGTCGGGCCTTGCTTGATGTCCCCTTTGAAACCATCACCGCCGAACTCATCGACGGGATTTCACGCTTGAAACCCCGCCAACCCTCGTCATTGAAGCCCTTACCGAGCAGTCCATAAGACCATGCAAGATACCAAGAACCTTATTCTCGCTATCGCCCTTTCCGTGGCCGTGCTGGTTGGCTGGCAGTATTATTTCGGCATGCCGCTGCTCGAGACGAAGAAACAGTCGGATATTGTGGCAAAATTGCCCGATCAGCCACAACAACAGGCGCAAGGCACCAATGCAACGGCGGCTTTGCCCGCTACATCGGCGGCCGGGACCTTTGCCAGCCGCGAGGAAGCGCTGGCCGCCAGCCCGCGTGTGATCATCGATACGCCGAAGCTTAAGGGGTCCCTGTCGCTGAAGGGTGGCGATATTGATGACGTGGCGTTCAAGGCCTATCGCGAGACAGTTGATCCGACCTCGCCGAATATCGTTCTCTTTTCGCCGGACCGTACGCCGGACGCTTATTTCGCGCGCTTTTTCTGGCTAGCGGCACCGGGTACGAAGATTGAGCTTCCCTCGTCCTCAACCGTTTGGACGGCGAACGGGACTGCGCTGACCGAAAAACAGCCTTTGGCGCTCACATGGGATAATGGCCAAGGCTTTCTGTTCAAGCGCGAGATTGCGGTTGATGATGGCTATATGTTTACCGTGACCGATACGGTGACCGCAACGGGCTCGACGGAAGCCACGCTTATTCCTTATGGCGGCATTGAGCGGTTCAACAAGCCCAAGGTGGTTGGTACCTATGTGCTGCATGAAGGCTTTGTGGGCTTTATCGGCGAGCAAGGCTTGGCTGAGCTGACCTATGACAAAGCGGATAAAGCCGATCCGGTTCCAGGCGCTTCCGGCAAGGGTACGCAATATAAAACGGCAACCGGCGGTTTTGCCGGTATCACGGACAAATATTGGGCGGCAGCGCTCGTGCCGGATCAGGCAACGCCTTATGATGCGGTATTCCGCAGCATTGATGGCCCGACCAAAATCTATCAGGTGGATATGACGCAGCCTGCTTTAACGGTTGCAGCGGGTGCATCGGTTACCTCCACCAAGCGCCTTTTTGTGGGTGCGAAGGAAGTGAAGACCGTGGACGGCTATACCGATACGCTTGGCATTAAGCGGTTCGATCTTTTGATCGATTGGGGCTGGTTCTATTTCTTCACAAAGCCGCTGTTTAAAATGATGGAATTCTTCTTCCATTGGACGGGCAATTTTGGTTTCGCGATTTTGATTGTCACCGTGTTGGTGAAGGCAGCCTTCTTCCCGTTGGCCTCGAAGAGCTATGCGTCGATGGCGAAGATGAAAGCGGTGCAGCCACAAATGGCGGCGATCAAAGAGCGCTTCCCCGAAGACAAGGTGAAGCAGCAGCAGGAATTGATGGAGCTTTACAAGAAGGAAAAGATCAATCCGATCGCCGGTTGCTGGCCGATGCTGATTCAAATTCCGGTCTTTTTCTCGCTCTATAAAGTGCTCTATGTAACGATTGAAATGCGGCACGCGCCGTTTATCGGCTGGATTCACGATCTTGCATCGCCTGATCCAACCTCTGTCTTCACGCTGTTTGGACTTATTCCGTGGACGCCACCAACGATGTTGATGATCGGCATTTGGCCTTTGATCATGGGTGTTACCATGTTTGTTCAAATGAAGATGAATCCTGCTCCGCCAGACCCTGTGCAACAGGCCATGTTCTCCTGGATGCCGGTGATGTTCACCTTCATGTTGGGTTCGTTCCCTGCGGGCCTTGTGATCTATTGGTCATGGAACAACACGCTGTCGGTTTCCCAGCAATATCTCATCATGCGCCGCCATGGCGTTAAGGTGGAGCTGTGGGATAATTTGGGCAAAACCTTTGGCGGTCTGCTGCGCAAGAAATCGTGATGGCAGAAATTGAGCCAGACGATCTTTTTGAGCGCGGCCGCAAGCTCTTTGCGGGCAATTGCGAGTTCATTTGGGCGGCGTCTAAAATTGACGGTTTGCCGCCGATAGGTCCGGCAGAAATTGCGTTTGCCGGTCGTTCCAATGTCGGCAAATCGTCGCTGCTCAATGCATTGACGGGCCGCAACTCGCTGGCACGCACTTCGAATACGCCCGGTCGTACGCAGCAACTCAATTTCTTTGCCTTAGGCATTCCGGGTAGCGAGCCTTTGCGCCTCGTCGATATGCCCGGTTACGGCTATGCGGCGGTATCAAAAGAAAAAATTTCGGACTGGACGAAACTGATGCACGCCTATTTGCAAGGCCGCTCATCGCTGATGCGCGTGTTCGTGCTTGTGGATGGCCGGCATGGATTAAAGCCTCCGGATTTGGAGATGTTTGATCTGCTTGATATTTCGGCCATGCCCTATCAGGTCGTATTGACGAAAAAAGACGAAGTGAAAAAAGGCGAGATCGACGCGCGGATTGAAAGCGTACAAGCCGGGTTGATCAAACGGCCTGCAGCCCATCCCGAAGTGCTCTTTACCTCATCGGAAACAGGCGAGGGTATCGGCGAATTGCGCGAAGGCATTATGCGGTTGCTCGTGCAACGCGGCGTGGATGTCTAATGGCTTTCGTTGAGCGGATCTTGGCAGCTCTCGCAGGCCTAATCGGCGCCTCGGGTGTGGCGCTTGCGGCAGCAGCGGCGCATCTCTCCTCAGTACCATCGCTTGCTTCCGCCGCTTTGATGGCGCTTGTCCACGCGCCTGCTTTATTGGCTGGATTGGCGGCGCGTCGTGTCGGTATTCTGTCGCAACGATTAGGCCTTGTGGGTTTGACGGGCGTGGCGCTTGGTGTTCTTCTCTTTTCCGGCGATTTGACGGCGCGTGCCTTTTTGAACGCCCCGCTTTTTCCGATGGCTGCCCCCTCTGGCGGAACAATTTTGATCGCAAGCTGGATCATTTTGGCTTTTGCCGGATTTTTTGGGCCAAAAACGCGCTGACCCCCCGCGACAGAATCGTCCGGATCAGTTAAGAGGCGCTTCATTCTTCTTTTCTGCTTCAAATGGACAATGGGATGACCAAAACCAATCCGCATGAACAAGCCGAACTCCTTGTCCGCGCATTGCCGCATATGTTGCGCTATGACGAAGCCACGATTGTGGTGAAATATGGCGGCCATGCGATGGGCGATGAGCAGATGGCTCGCGATTTCGCGCGTGACATGATTTTGCTCGAGCAATCTGGCGTTAATCCGGTCGTGGTGCATGGCGGTGGTCCGCAGATTGGCGCAATGCTGGAGCGCCTCAACATTAAGAGTGAATTTGCGGCTGGATTGCGCGTGACCGATAAAGCGACGATGGACGTCGTCGAAATGGTTTTGGCGGGCCTGATCAACAAGCAGATCGTTGGCTTCATCAACAATGAAGGTGGCCGCGCGATTGGCCTTTGCGGCAAAGACGGCAATATGGTGACGGCGTCTAAAGTAACCCGCACCGTTGTGGATGACTCAACCAAACTCGAAACCGAAGTGGATTTAGGCTTTGTGGGCGAGCCCGCAAGCGTTGATAGCCGCGTGTTAGACGCGCTGCTGGGGCGTGAATTGATCCCGGTCTTGGCCCCTGTGTGCAATGGTGTCGATGGGCAAACCTATAACGTCAATGCCGATACATTTGCAGGTGCGATTGCGGGTGCGTTGAAAGCCAAGCGTCTCTTGCTGCTGACCGATGTTCCCGGTGTTCTGGATAAAAACAAAAACCTCATCCCCGAACTAAACGTCGCGCAAATCCATGCCCTGATTGCGGATGGCACGATCACCGGCGGAATGATTCCAAAAGTCGAGACCTGTATCTATGCGTTGGAGCAGGGCGTCGAAGGTGTTGTCATTCTCGACGGAAAAGTACCCCATGCCGTGCTGCTGGAATTGCTGACCGATCACGGTGCCGGGACATTGATCACGCGGTAGACACTCAATAATGCAAGCGGATCAATGACTCAAAAACTTGATGGCAATGAGAATGCCACCGAGTGCGACGATCATACTTCCGATGGTCAGCTGCATTTCTTTCAGCTTTGTGTCGAGGTAGGATTTTGTTACCATTTGCTCGCTTGTGGCATCGGCAAACGCCTCCGAAATTCCCTCAGCTTGCTCGATCGTAAGCTTGGCCTTTTCGCGTAAGGTTTGGGCAAATCGAAGGGTATCAAATGCAGCCATGCTCATCTATTATCTCCGCTCGCCCTTCATAATACACCGTCTTTAGGAATTCGAAAAGCATTGGTAACTGCCAACGCTTCTCATTACAGTCTATTAAGATTGCTCGGCTAGGCTCAAGCTGTCACATATGACAGCGGGAAAGATCGAATGAACGAAGACAGACAGGCGGCGGTTCGGGTCGGTGGTGATAATCACGACAATTCGTCGGAAAGCATCCGCAAAGCTTTCGCGCATGTCAATGTCTGGATCTTTGATCTCGACAATACGCTTTACCCGCCTGAATCCGCTTTATGGCCGCAGGTTGATCAACGTATCACGTTATTTTTAGGTGATATGTTTGGCATTGACGGAATTTCCGCGCGCGCTTTGCAGAAATATTATTATCAGAAATATGGCACGACGCTGAAAGGATTGATGGAACAATACGGCATGAAGCCGGAACCGTTTCTCAATTTCGCGCACGATATTGATGTGTCGGGTTTGGCACCCGATCCTGATTTGGGGTCGGCGATTGAAAAGCTCCCCGGGCGAAAACTCATTCTCACCAATGGCTCCGAAGCCCACGCCCGCAATGTAGCAGGCAAGCTCGGCATTATCGATAAATTCGAAGCGGTGTTTGATATTGTCGCGGCTGACTTTATGCCGAAGCCCGAAGAAGCGACCTATGTGAAGTTTCTTGATAAATACCAGATCGATCCGTCACGTGCCGCGATGTTTGAGGATTTGGCGAAGAACCTCGTGGTGCCCTATGAATTTGGCATGCGAACGGTGCTGATTTTACCCAAGCAATTCGATACCTATCGCGAAGCGCATGAGCAAATGGATATTGACGCACCTTATATCCATTTCAAAACGAAAGACTTGGCCGCGTTTTTGAAAAATGTGGTGTGACATTTACCGTCATTGCGAGCGTTAGCGAAGCAATCCAGCTAGCATATATAATGAAGCAGCGGCTTTAGTAGCGTATATATTCTTCAACCATCAACTGGGTTGCTTCGCGTTCGCTCGCAATGACGATCAGTTTTAAGCAAACTTCCGCGCCGCCGCACCATGTTGCGCCATCAATTGCGCTAAATCCAAGCCAACGGGCATTGCGTCGATAACGCGCCATTGTCCTTGCACCATCACGCGATCTGCGTGATGCGCACCGCATAACACAAGCGTTGCGAGCGGATCATGCCCGCCAGAAAAGCGCGGCTCATCGAGCGTGAAAAGTGCTAGATCCGCCTGCTTGCCCAGCGCTATTTTACCGATATCGTCACGGCCCAAACACCGCGCCGAGCCTTCCGTTGCCCAGCGCAAGGCATCAAGATGTGTAACCGCTTCGGCTGATTCATAATGTAAGCGATTGACCATTAAAGCGTGGCGTACCGCTTCCATCATGTTGGAAGAATCGTTGGAGGCAGAGCCATCAACGCCCAAGCCTACGGGCGCGCCAGCACGCTCTAGCTCTCGCGTTTTGCAAAAGCCTGAAGCGAGCACGGCGTTTGATGTTGGGCAATGGCAAATACCCACGCCATGCTTGCCAAGCTTGGTGCAATCATCCGCCGTGAAATGGACGCCATGCGCCAACCACGTACGCGGCGTGAGCCAGCCCACTTCTTCGAGCAAGTCGATCGGGCGGCATTTATACACTTCCGCGCAATAGGCATCCTCGTCTTTGGTTTCGGCGAGATGCGTATGAAGCCGTGCGTCGAATTTTTCGACAAGCGCAGCGCTTTCGCTCATCAAGCGCTTCGTCACCGAGAAAGGCGAACAAGGCGCAAGTGCCACGCGGATAAACGCGCCTTCCCTTTTGTCATGGTAACGGCCAAGCAAGCGCTCGCTATCCAATAAAATCGTATCCTCATCCTGCACAACCGAATCGGGTGGCAAGCCGCCATCCTTCACCGACAGATTCATCGAGCCGCGCGTCACCGTCATGCGGATGCCGAGCTTGCGCGCTTCATCAACTTCGATATCGATGGCTTCATCAAGCCCTGCGGGAAAAAGATAATGGTGGTCTGCCGCCGTGGTGCAGCCGGACAGCAAAAGCTCGACGAGCGCCAAGCGAACCGAGAGGCGGAACGTTTCAGGATCAAGCCGCGCCCAAATCGGATAAAGCGCCTTAAGCCAAGGGAAGAGTTCTTTGTTGATGGCGGAAGGATGGGCACGGGTGAGCGTCTGATAAAAATGGTGATGCGTGTTGATCAGCCCCGGCAACACAACATGCCGCGACGCGTCAAAGGTTTGATCAACCGGCTGGGAGGGAGACTGGCCCAAGGCAAGCAGCTCCACAATGCGACCCTGCTCGATCACAAGGCCGCCAGCCGCGTTGTCAGCGAGAATGGCGAGCGGATTTTTGAGGTGTAGGCGCATGAGGTGAGGTCCGTGGAGGTTGGCGTCAACGGAGTTGTAAGTGATTTGGAGACCGCTGCAACCGAGGATTGGTTGAAAAAAAGATGCTGGATGGAAACCATAGGCGCTGGCAACGGTAAATTTGGATCTTGACGAAACAACCTTAAAGGTTTAATTTCGGGTGGAAAAACGAAAGCCATCCCATAGTTTGAAGGCCTTTAAAGCGGCGTTCTCGCGTGAGCGCGCGATTACCCTCACGGCGGCTCGTTCAGCGCGGACGTTGGGCCTTTCGGTATCCGATGTTGCGATATTGGTGAACAAACTTGAGCCAAAGCATTTCTTTAAATCAATGACTAGCTTTCACGATCATCGACAATGGCAAGATGTTTACCACCTGCCGGATGAAGACAGAGTGCTCTATGTGAAATTTACCGATGCGGTGGTGACCGAATTTATTCTTTTGTCGGTTAAGGAAAAATGACATGAGCACCAGCAAAACCATAATTCATCCCGAAACTGGAGCAATGCTTCGCCGCTCCCGAAGGATTGAGACGGTTTCTTACATGGGAATGTCCAGGCAAGTCGAAATTGAAGGCTGGTTTCCGGATGATGACGGTGATGGCATTCTCATGGGGGCTGATTCAGGGCCGCTTGATGCCGCTTTATCGGAACTCAAAGCGGCTTATCGGGAGGAGACCCAAGCTTTGGCCAAACATGTACGCGTGTCTACGGGCCTAACACAACGCGATGCCAGCCTATTGCTCACAGGGTCCCCGAACAGTTTTTCAAAATACGAGCGTGGCGTTGCCCAACCAAGTTGGCCGACTTTTGTGTTATTGAAGCTTCTTGCCCATCAGCCGCAGCTGATTGAGACGATCAAGACGGTTTAATGTGCCGCCCAAGGTGACACATCCCTTAACCCTTGATAAGAAGCGCTCCAACGCCTTGCAACTTATAAACGGACGAATTGCCATGCATGATTCAGCTCTCGCCTCCATTATCGACGTCGCTTGGGAAAAGCGGACGGAATTAAACCCTTCCACCAAGGGTGAAGTCCGCGAAGCGGTCGATTACGCCATTGATCGACTGGATTCGGGCGCTTTGCGGGTGGCCACCAAAGAGGCGGATGGGCAGTGGGTCACGCATCAATGGCTTAAAAAGGCCGTGTTGCTCTCCTTCCGCTTGAACGACAATGTGCTGATGTCGAATGGCCCGGCGGGCTCCTCCTGGTGGGACAAGGTACCGTCGAAATTCGAAGGCTGGGGCGAGGCGGAATTCAAATCGGCCGGTTTTCGCGCCGTGCCGAATTGCACCGTGCGCCGCGGCGCCTTTATCGCGCCAAACGCTATTTTGATGCCGTCTTTCGTTAATATTGGCGGCTATGTCGATACGGGCACCATGGTGGATACCTGGGTGACGGTCGGCTCGTGCGCGCAAATCGGCAAGAATGTGCATCTTTCCGGCGGCGTCGGCATTGGTGGCGTGTTGGAGCCGGTGCAGGCAGGACCCACGATTATCGAAGACAATTGCTTTATCGGCGCACGCTCGGAAGTCGTTGAAGGCGTGGTGATTGGTGAAGGCTCTGTTATTTCCATGGGCGTGTTCATCGGCCAATCCACGAAAGTGATCGACCGCGAAACGGGCGAAGTCTTTATGGGCCGCGTGCCGCCTTATTCGGTTGTTGTATCGGGCTCGATGCCCGGTAAGCCTTTGCCGGATGGTACGATGGGCCCGTCGCTCTATTGCGCGGTTATCGTCAAGCGGGTGGATGCCAAGACACGCGCCAAGACGGGAATTAATGAGCTGCTCCGGGATTGATCTCCGGTGAGCCTCAACCCCAAAGACGCCATCGCGCTAACCCAAGCCCTTATCCGGTGCCCGTCGGTGACGCCGGAGGAGGGCGGGGCATTGCAGTTGCTGCATGGCATTTTGCAAGAAGCGGGGTTTGAGAGCCATATCGTCCGCTTTGCGGATTCCAACACGCCGGATGTCGATAATCTCTATGCCCGCATCGGAACGGGCGCGCCCTGCCTGATGTTTGCAGGCCATACCGATGTCGTGCCGGTGGGGGATGAAACACGCTGGACGCATGGACCCTTTGCGGGCGAGATCGTGGACGGCGTGCTCTATGGTCGCGGTGCTGCGGATATGAAAGGCGGTGTTGCGGCGTCTGTTTCATCCGTGCTCGCTTATCTGGAAGAAGCAGGCGACAGTTTCAAAGGCTCAATCGCCTTTCTGATCACGGGCGATGAAGAAGGCCCGGCCATCAACGGCACGGTGAAATTGCTCGAATGGGCGAAGGCGCGTGGCGAAAAATTTGACCATTGCATTTTAGGCGAGCCGACCAATCCCGAGCGCTTGGGCGATATGATCAAAATCGGCCGTCGTGGCTCGCTTTCGGGTCGGTTGGTGGTGGAAGGCAAGCAGGGCCACATCGCCTATCCGCATTTGGCGGAAAATCCCATTCGCGGCATTGTGAAACTCGTCGGCGGCTTGATGGCCGAGCCGCTCGATCAAGGCACCGCGCATTTTGGCACGTCGAACCTCGAATTTTCAACGCTCGATGTCGGTAACAAAGCGGGCAATGTCATTCCGCAATCGGCGGAAGCCAAGTTCAATATCCGCTTCAATGATCTTTGGACCCATGCCACGCTTGCCGCCGAAATCGAGCGCCGCTTGCGCGAATTGGCGGGCAATGAGGTGCGTTACACGGTGACGTTTGAGCCCTCGAATGCGGACGCGTTTCTAACGGCGCCTGGCGCGTTTGTGGACATGGCGGTGGCATCGATTGAAGAATCCACCGGCATCAAGCCCGTGCTTTCCACCACGGGCGGTACCTCGGATGCGCGGTTTATCAAGAATTACTGCCCGGTGATCGAGTTCGGCTTGGTGGGCCAGACGATGCACCAGATTGATGAGCGGGTGCCTGCCGCCGATATTGCTCGGCTGTCGGAGATTTATCTCGGGCTGATCCGGCGTTATTTTGCCGCTTAATAGGTCTGATATTTTCGACGGCCTTTCCAAGTCCCCCATTTTTGACTAGAAGCACTGCACAATTTCGATTGAGGAGCGACGCTTATGATTCCGGCATCTGAACAGGTTGTAACCGTCTTTGGTGGTTCGGGCTTTTTAGGCCGTCATGTCGTGCGGGCGCTGGCCAAGCGCGGCTATCGGATCCGGGTGGCGGTGCGTCGGCCTGATTTGGCCAATTTCCTCCAGCCGCTCGGCAATGTTGGTCAAATTCATGCGGTGCAGGCTAATTTGCGCTTCCCCGAGTCGGTTGATCACGCGGTGAAGGGTTCGGCTGCGGTGGTGAACCTCGTCGGCATTTTGGCACAGAGCGGCCGCCAGAGCTTTAACGCCGTGCAGGTTGATGGTGCGAAGGCCATTGCCGAGGCGGCCAAGCGCCATGGTATTTCGCGCGTTGTCCATGTCTCCGCAATCGGTGCCGATGCGGACTCGCCTTCGGTCTATGCACGCACGAAAGCCGCTGGTGAAGCCGCCATTCGGGCCGCGGTGAGCGAGGCGATTATTCTTCGCCCCTCCATCGTGTTTGGCCCCGAGGATGATTTCTTCAACCGTTTCGCGGCACTTGCCCGTGTCATGCCTTTCCTGCCTTTGATTGGCGGCGGGCATACGAAGTTTCAGCCTGTGTTTGTGGGCGATGTGGCCGAAGCGGTGGCGAAAGCCGTCGATGGCGTATTGAAGGCGGGTGCGACTTATGAATTGGGTGGGCCGGAGGTGAAAACCTTCCGCGAATTAATGCAGATCACGCTGAAAATTGCCAACCGCAAGCGCATTTTGTTGCCGCTGCCGTTTCCGTTGGCCCGGCTTCAAGCGGGCCTTTTTGAACTGATTGATACGGTAAGCTTTGGCCTTTTAATGCCATCAGCGCTTCGCCTGACGCGCGATCAGGTGACACTGCTTGAACGCGATAATGTCGTTTCCGACGATGCCAAGAAAAACGGGCTCACGCTCGAAGGCATGGGGGTTGAAGGCGAGACGGTAGAAGCCATCGTGCCAAGCTATCTCTACCGATTCCGTAAAGCCGGCCAATTTGAACGCATGGCGGATGCTTAATCGCTGACCGTCTTCGCTCGCATAAATAGGTGAGGGTTTATTACCCACTCTCCGCTCGTCATGCCCGCCCTTGGGGCGGGTACCCACGATTTACTTTCTTCAAGATGCATCGTTTGCAAGTCGTGGATGGCAGGCACAAGGCCTGCCATGACATTAAGAGGCATTTGTTCTTAGGGCCTTAATAATGCTCAGGATCTGCCAGCCGATGCAGCCTCTCAGCCGTGGTCCGGGCTACCCTTACCAGCATGGCTTTGCGTGTTGCCGCTGCTAATCGATGCTCGGGTGCCTCACGTAACATGGCGGCGCCATAGGAATCGGCCAAAATGAGGCCTGCATCCTCCGGCATGATGTCGGTGGGCACGGTTTCGGGGATCGCGAAGAACAAGCGGTCGCAATGAAGCCGGTAATCGGGCCATTTCTGGTCCACCCTGAAATCTTCAATGCTGGATTTGATCTCGACGATCCAGATAGTGCCGTCATCGCCCAAGGCCACCAGATCGGCCCGCCGGTTTGAGGCCAGCGTCAATTCGGTCACGCTGGCAAAGCCTAAATCGCGCAAAAGCCGTCGCGTTCCGCGCGCGATCATCAGCGCCGTCTCGGATTGCCGGCCATCGGGCGGCAGAATGAGGGTTGAATCGGTCATGGGTATCGGTTTTAAGCCAAACCCTGTTGGTGGGGATAGAAAATTCGCAACCTCACCCGTTGCAAACCCTCGGCTTTCCCTCTATACACCCAGCCTTCAAACCGCCCGGCTGATTAAGGGCTGCCGTGGCGGTTTATTTCGCTCATTGTCGATGCGAACAGTGTGGCAACACGCTGATTTTATTAAGAATGGACGGTTTCGGCCGCCCCAAGGAGAGCAAAATGCCCAAGATGAAGACCAAATCGGCCGCCAAAAAGCGGTTCAAAATCACCGGCACCGGCAAGGTGATGTATGCTCAGGCAGGTAAGCGCCA
>Ga0164296_1005039_pt1 | contig 11765 bp, 13 predicted proteins | sample GEODES057metaG_FD_113533 | JGI IMG/M metagenome (GOLD analysis project Ga0164296, IMG submission 113533) | Dystrophic lake water microbial communities from Trout Bog Lake, Wisconsin, USA - GEODES057 metaG | ecosystem: Environmental > Aquatic > Freshwater > Lake | place: USA: Trout Bog Lake...
TCCCAAATTTTGGTGGATGAGGTTGGACTTGAACCAACAATGCCGTAGCGGAAGATTTACAGTCTCCTGGGGTTACCAATTTTCCTACACATCCAAGCGTTAATTATAACACTCTCTCAGCTACGCTGTCAACCGCTGTGCAGGCGGAGGTAGAGAGTGTAACACTCTCCCAGCTATGCTGTCAACGTGCTAGTTTATCTTTCTAGTGTTGTAGGAGAGTGTGATAAATTTACAACACTCTCGACACTATGTGCCCTGTCCTTCCTCTAATTGAAAGTAGAGAGTGTGTATTAAAATGCTCTGGACTATGTCCGTTCCGGCCCTTTCAGGTGGCTATGAGAACACTTTAATACTCTACCATTTTACAACTAGCGTTTTCACCACTAGCTTACCATCCGGTAGGCCGCCCACATTAAGCCGATGTTTTAAGTGCCAGCAGGGTCGCGTTCCCTATACACACTATTATACTATCTAAAAACAAAAACCCCGGAGTTTTTAGTTCCGGGGTCCTTTGAAGTTTGTTGTGTTTTTGTTACACTACAGTACTCCGGACCCCGATCTTAATCTCTGGTGTGCGATCTAATGATAGACTATTATTCGCTGACCAATATGAGGGCATAAAGCCTCCCTGTTGGGCTATTGAACAATAACTATGATTGGACCTAATACACATTTTGATTTCTGTTTTCCTTATTAACTACAATAATTCTATTGTATAGTTTATTTAGTCTCTTGTCAACATCATTGTTGTCTTTTGGCAACAAAATCAGAATATTTGACTTCCTGTCTATTCTATGCTTAAATAGGAGCATGAAAAGACATTTACTAATTATACTGAGGACATGCCAGCGTGTCAACATGTTAAACGATACCGGTGCTGGAAGATATATCAAAGTACCAAAACAAGAGCTGATCAACGTATGTGCCAGTAGTTTGATAGCTAGTATTAACAAAGTCCAAGATTATGATATCGAACTAGTCGTTTTGGACGATCATAGTATTCCGGAAAGTGTTGCAGAAATACAACAGATCATCAGTAACTGCCGATTCCCTACAGAATTCATCAGCCTAACTAATGGAACCGGTAATGCTTATAGCATGAGCCAAGTATACGATCTAGTTGAGAAACGCTGTAAAGACCTTTGGTATCATGTAGAAGATGATTATCTACACTTTCCAGAAGCTATCAATGACATGATCGAAAGTGTCGATCAGTTTGAAAGTAATACAGGCCAGATGGTCGCTATCAATCCGCATGATGATATTTGGAGATACAGACAAGAGATTTATGAAAGTATCTTGTTATTAGGCCCATATCGGCACTACAGGACCGTAAGGCACACTACTTACACCTGCCTAGCCAGCCTACAGATCTATAAAAAATATCGTAATCATTTCCAGGATATTATTAAACTGACAAACGCCCGTGCAGATTGGGTCGAAAACAAAAGTATCAATCTAGTATGGAGTAAGCCCGATGTTATGCTGTTTAGCCCTATACCTGGACTAGCACTGCACATAATGGACGAAAGCGGCAAGGATCCTTATATAGATGTTGCCGCTTTGTGGGATAGTGTTCCTAAACTATGGGTTCAGGAATAATTTACTAATAGATCTTCAATTTCCTGGGCAGTTAATCCAGCGAAGTAATTCTGCTCTTTAGGTACTTGATTAATCAAATGTTCTTTGAAATTAGGGTTTAATTCTGTGCCCTTATCCATCATGTGTTCTAACAATTCATATCTCTGTGCCTGATAAAGTCCAAACGCTATCCTAGTTTGTGTATCTGTTGTAAACATCTTGGCAGTCATGTTATCGATATAGAACTCCATGTGATCGTCATCTAGATAATAAGGCAAGCACAATGTACCGTGGAATCCAAATGTTTCGAATCTTCCGCCAGGTATCTCAGCTGAAAACTGTTTAGCTAATTCAACTGGTGCGAATTCAATACCCTGTTGTTCTAAAAAATCTCTGTACATATGGCAGATATGCGTATCTTCCATATAGTTGTTATCTCCATATCCGGGAGGGTTAAACACTACATTTTCAGCTGTGCAGGCGTCCGCTAATTTACGACTACGTATACTGAATCCGCCATTTCCTACTCTACGATTTGGAGGACCCCATGGCCAAGGTGCACCAATGTAATCATAGTTTAGATAATCTTCATTCCATTGTGCAGGATCTATAGGCATACCATCGTACTGCATAACTAGATAATGATCTGTAGTAATATACTGTGCTAGATCTTTTAATATAATTTTACTGTATTCTGGTTGTGTTATAGGTTCGATAGCAACAAATTGGCTACCTGGATAAAGGTCTTGATCGCTCATTACTAGAACGTTTTCAGATCCTGTAACTTTAACGGCTTGTTCGATCGCCTGTGAAGTCAATGCGTGGTATGCTGTATCTACAGCGACTATGGTTAAATTTTTCATAATATTATTTTAGTTTCTCGTTTAGTAAAAGTCAAACAAGACTCATGTAGCCCTGATCAAACATAACAGCATTGATCGGTGAGGATACTGGACCCCCTAACATATCAAAGTTCTTAAAAATGACATCTCTAGGATTACTGAAAGGTCCGTGGTAAAATATAGTAGCCCAATCACTAAACATATGATCATGTCCGCCTTTAAGCCATATTTTGTTCTTTGGAAAGATTTTAGTAGCATAGCAGGCTAGACTGCTAGCACACAGGATACAGCTTTCTGCTTGATCAATAATACCAAAAGATTCTTTTAGAATAGTTTGATTAGTTAGATCGATTAATAAATTACTGACCGGCGGTAATACTGTGCTTTGATTTACAACTACGCCTTTTATGTTATTTCTAGCCAAGAATCTAAGGATGTTATCCCAATCTGCATCGTTGAACTCTCTACCATTGATTTCAGCATCACTCCAGGGATGTATGACCACATACCTATCGGGTAGATTGAATTTAGATATATCAGGCCAAACGCTGTTGTCCCCTATCCTAGAACTGATCCATCTACGTTTCCCTTGGAAGATGTTTTGAAGGGTAGCATCTAGGCTATGATCGCTGATAGCATCTAATTCTTCTTTGCTGAGATTCAATCCACACTTGGTATTAAGTTCGTGCTTCATACCAATGTTCATAAATCGATCACCGGGTTGCCACGGGCGGGTAGGACGAATGTCTGACCAGTCAGTATACAGTTCTCTATCTTCTTTCATGTTAGGAAATATCCATTTAAGATCAAAGGCTGCTTTAATCTCATTAACGTTCCTAGTAGCCCATAATACTGTCGTTACACTATCGCGTTCTTGTTCGGTCATAAAACACTCGGCACCTATAAAGTCTCCGAGCCCGCCTGTGAATAATGCCTGCATTACATTAACCTTTCAGACCAAGTCTTTGGAGTTTTATCTGTAACGATCTCAAGAGGATATGTATAATCAAATGGCTTAACACCTCTAGTACGAACATAGTCCACAGTCTGCTTTACGCTTTCAGCCAGTGTAGTTTTTGTTTCATAATTTAATAATTGACGTGCCTTATCTGCTGAACAACTAGCGTGTTTAACTTCTCTAGGACGATCTGGCATATGGATAGGCTCATCAGCTACTCCGCATTCTTGTGCTACTAGCGTAGCCATATCATTGATAGTGATAGTTCCTTCGTCTGGACCGATGTTAATAGTTTCGCTAACGATGTTAGGATCTAGTGCCATCTTCTCTAGACATTGTATGCAATCACCTACGTAACTAAAACAGCGTGTTTGTAATCCATCTCCGTAAATGATAGACTGCTTACCCTGTAGGTTACGATTGATCATGATACTCATTACATTACGGAACGGGTCATCGTAACGTTGGCGTGGACCAACGATGTTATGAGGAATCGCGATATTCCATTCCATACCATGTGTGTCGCATAAGATCTTCAACACATCCTCGCTGGCTACTTTAGCAACTGCGTATGGATCCTCTGGCATAGGGCGTTGATCTTCTGTGTAAGGAACAGTTTGGTTACCATAACGTGCCATACTGCTACAGAATACAAAACGTTTAACCTTGTTCTGTATCGATGCACTGATAGTGGCCACGCTAGCTTCAAAAATATTCTTTGTGATAAAACTAGGACTGAATACGCTAAGTCCTTCGTGTGCTGTTGCCGCGGTGTGTATCACGATATCACTACCTGCGATAACTCTCGTCATGCCTTCGATATTACAGCAGTCGATTTGATAGAATTGGGCACCCTTGGGCACATTGTCTCTATAACCACCAGCTAGTGTATCATTGCCTGCTACTGTATGTCCTAGCTCTAACATCCTGTCGGCTAGATGACTACCTAAAAATCCTGCTATACCTGTAATGAATATTTTCATATTATCCTTTATACCTTATTATAAAATTATACAATGCCTGGGCATCCGCCTGCAACCATCGTTGTGTTCTGGGCCAGAGCCAATGGTCTCTTTCCCTATTGCTTAATCGATCTTTTCTCGCATCAGTAGTATCTTCGTAATCCACTAGTAACGGAACACTGACATCCTTAACAGGACAGAATCTGCCTAATGCCTTAGCGATATCTCTAAACCAAGTATCGATATACCAATGCCAAAAATGTGGTGGAACAAAATATCCTAATGTACGCACCCAATTTTTGTGTAGACAAAAATGCGGACAATGATCAGCAGTTAGTTTTCCTCCCCGCCATTCTAGTCCGTCCACTGAAGGAAATACCATAGCTATCTTATCTGGATAAGGATCAAATGCTTTGATTAGTTTTGAATCCCAATCAGGAGTTTCAAACCAAGCATCGTCTCCCATAAGGAATAGATAATCATATTTTGCTAATTCTGCCAATCTATTCCAACTGTAGGCAGGACTACGATCCGGGCCTACTATTAGATGTTCGGCATCTATTAACTGTTTATATGCGTCCAATTCTGGATCATCGTCATTTAGGTAAAGTAAAACTTCAACAGGCGTGCCCGCTAGGGATAACGCTGTATCTATCATTTTCTTTGCTAAGGTTGGGCGTCCACGACTGGGACAGAGTATACTGATCATTAAAACTACTTCCGTATTTACTTATATGAATTTATACTGTACAATAAATTTTCGTAGAGAGCAAATCTATGATATATAATATAAAAGGAATAACATGAGTCTCGGAGTTACGATGGTTATTACCAGTTGTGGTCGTCAGGACCTTCTGGCAGAAACACTTAGATCATTTGAAGAACAGAGCCCAAATATACTAGATGAATTAATCATAGTGGAAGATGGACCTGCAGACAATAATTTTGTGAAAGATATCATACCTAGTGCTGGTAAAATCACTTTATTAAACAGTCCAGTTACACGCAGGGGACAGCTGATAAACATAGAATGGGCCTACAAACAGGTCAAGACACCCTACATTTTCCATTGTGAAGATGATTGGCGTTTTACCAAACCTAATTTTATACAGGACAGCAGGACGATCCTAGAAGAATTTCCAGATTGCCTGATGGTACATCTGCGTAGCCATAAAGATCAATGGCAACAAGAATACAATCGTAGTTGGATTGAAGAAACAGAATACAAACTGGGAGATCTCAGTTACTGGAAAACTCGTCCCTGGATACAGCACGACGGTGGATTTGGATTTACATTCAATCCGGGATTGCGTAGATTAGCAGATTATACTAAGATAAACGGATTACGAGGTCCTGTCGCTACTAGATATGGTCCTATGTTTAATCAAAAGGATGGTTGCTTGATAGAAAGGACCAACGCAGAAAATTACCAGCGATTAGGTATGTGGTGTGCTAGTCTCGAACCAGAAGGTAGAGTCGAGCACATCGGCTGGCACAGACATATTCCAACTTAATATATTATGAAGTTAAAAGTTTTTTATCATGTTACAGATCTCCCCTATTGGGAAGAAATAACTAAAGATCAGATGGACAGGATCTTTAGCAGTGGATTAATTGATAATGCAGAAGTGCATCTTAATCTACACTACAATCCAGATAGCTTTACAGAATTCTTAAAGAATTATCAACATCCTAATCTAGTATTACATTATAGTAAAAATACTAGAGAAGATGGAGAGCATTCTACTGTCGTGTTAATGACAGATACCGCTAAGGCTGATGATGAAGTATGGGGTGCATTATATCTACATCAAAAGGGTATAACACACGCACCTGGTGGCTACTGGAAGAGCCCCGAACAGACCAAACATTGGCGTAGATATCTAGATTATTTCAATATCGTCCGTTGGAAAGACTGTGCAGATAAACTCGAAGAGGGTTATGATTGTGCCGGGGTAGAACTACAGATGTCTGGTATAGATGGGTTAGAAGTCTACGTAGGCAATGTCTACTGGACACGTAGTGATTACATACGCAGGAACACACCGCATCTGGTGTTGCCCACTACGGTAGGACTACAACCGCAATTGGATCCCGTGGCTAGTACCAAATATAGAGACGATTGTGAATTTTGGATCTGTAGAGCTAAACCTAAAACATATAGTTTCCATCATTCCGGATTAAACTTATATACACAAAACGTACTAGAAGAAACATATATTAAATGAAAGTATATTACAGATTCAGTTTCAAGATAATGCCTGATGCATCAGGCAAACCCAGGAATAGTATACCTCGCCCGGATTGGTTTGACAAATGGCGTAGTCTTAAAAACTTCACCACGGTATTCAAAGACCATGACATATCTTTAATAGCAGACGGTGTAGATGATCTAGCATGGGATAGATTGAACAAAGAGTATCCTGGATTAGATTTACAACGTACTAACTATGGATCTAATGCGGGTAGTTTTCTATATTGCCTAGAAGAAGCAGTAAAATTAGATCCTCATACTTTAGTTTATTTTGTAGAGGATGATTTTGTACATCACGAAGGTTCTGATATTATATTAGAACAGGGATTATCTCTTTGCCCATATGTTAGCTTATACGATCATCCTGACAAATATTGGGGAGACAACGCTAATAAACCTACAGTATTATTAACGTCCCCCGATTGTCATTGGCGTACGACCCCCTCCACGGTAATGACATTCGCTAGCAAGGTAATGTATCTAGTAGATGATAAGCCGTTATTTTATCAATGGTGTGGTGGAGAAGATAAATGGACACACGATACTCAACTGTTTACAGCCATCAGCGAGAAACGTGGATTGATAACTCCTGTACCAGGATACGCTACCCACTGTGATACGTGGGTAGTTGCTAAGATGGTAGACTGGGCGGCTGTACTAGATAGAACTAATAGTATCTAAAAAGTATTTGGCTAGATGATCTGTAGTACAGTTATTCTCAAAGTGTGTATCAATTTTATCACTGAGTTCTGACCAAGCGTCTTGTCCTGGTTGTGTGTAGAACCAATCAATTCCGTTGTCCTTTACTAGATGTAATGCCTGTATTAATAGATCTTTAGGCATCGTAGTCATTATGTCTTGAGGACATTTTTCTATATCTAAGAATAAAGGAATACAGGCATTGGCCATTATTTCGTAATGTCTAACACAATCCCATCCCCCCTTCTTCATAGTAACAGCAAACATACTTTCAGCATATTGTCTGTAATATGATTCTTCGTCATCATAGATGTAGGTATTAGAATCTCTAGGATCCATTGGTGCCATAACTTTATCTTTATCAGTAACGATAGTTCCAATCTTTTCTTTTGGAATAGCAAAGCTCAATGGATGTATCCATGGATAATCTCTGTCTATTTCTCTTTTGAAATATACGCTTTTCTGTACAGCTTCTTCACGCAAGTCACTCCAAAGATCCCCACCGTCTATGTAGGCTATCTTGTTAGGGGGATAATACTGCGTGACCAGATCCCAAGAGCCAGGACGTAGTCCGTAATGAGTATACCCGAATATCACTAGATCGTAATATTGATTTTTTATCTTAGTTTCTACATCTGTACGGTCGACTCCGCTATCGTCTCCTAGAGTTCTATATATCGTAAAACCTCTAGGGCAATATATAGCAGGATCAAATTTACCTGGTCCAAAATCTCCTTCGTACATCCACCAACTGCGTTCGTAGTCCACTACGTCATCTCCAAATAGATTTCTCAATCCGTGAAATAACATATCTGTTTGATAGCAGGCACCTCCTGCTATGCCTCCGGGATACCCTGCAGGAACCTGTGGTTGTCTTAGTAATAATATTTTCATAGCCAAATTCCTAAAATTATGCTGTCGTCTGTTTCTTTTGTCGTCTTACCGATGTTGTTGAATATTTTGTAATTAAGATTCATGGTTTTAGCCTTGGCTTCTAACGCATCTATATTGTGTTGCTTGATATCTTCAATAACTAGTAGTCCACCAGCTTTTATCTTCGGTATATAAAGATCCATGCAGGACTGTTGGTTTTCTAATGTGTGGGGTCCGTCATCGACAACTATGTCTAATGGAGGGAGAGAATCAACAAAACTCTTTTCGTATCCACTGATGAAATGTGTTTGTATTCTAGGATAGGGTTCTGCAGAACCCATAGTCATATCAGTAACATCAGCACCTATGATGTAGGCCTTTTCAAAATAGTCATTCCATAATATCAAACTTGATCCATGGCTAATACCGATTTCAAGCAAAGTAATTTCTTGATCTTTATAAGGTAAAAAATGTTCTTCATAAAATAGACTGATATATTTGTGTCTTATTTCTTTATCTGTTTTATTTTGATCTTTTACGTGCTTAAGGTAATGATTGTTTTTTTCGAGCAGTTCCATTAAAGTAGTCATTTTTGTTCCAATATTTGTTGAGTGAAGAAATCCTGAACTTTTTTCCCTGTGTCAGGTAATATATATTGACTGTATTTGTCTCTATTTTCAAGTACAGTTTTGGGAAAGTAATCGTCTAAGTCTACAGCACACCATGTAACATTCTCTGGACGGAAGTGGTCGCGACCTTCAGCGATATGTTTTTCAATATCAATGTTATTAACTATGTGTGGTTGATTAATCTCAACGTGAGGAGTGCATTGTATCTTATGTTTAACAAACTCATCATCTCCTAACCATCCAAAGTGCCAACCAGCATGATGTAGTTCGATTCGTTGCTTGCCAGGGATTTCGTTAGTATATCGCATATTGCTTCCACCGATCATGGTATTCCTATATGCCCTACCCCAAACTTTGTAGTGCCAATCTGGTTTAGTGTCTACATAATTAAATTTAAAATAAAAAGCCGGCATATATAATCCATATAGATCATAGTTAGTGTTACGTATGAAATCTATAGCTTCTGGTCTTATGATCTCATCTACATCACTGATCATGATAACATCATCGGGTTCTACATCAGTCCAACCCCTGGCCATCTGATCTCTCTGCCAATATTCGTTATTCCAAGCGTGACTGCTGGGATTATCCTGTTCGACTTTAATATAGTCAATCTTATCCATCCAGGGAGCGAATCTATCTAATTGTGTTTCAAGATTAAATTCTTTCTGTATACCGGTATGTGTTTTGTCACACTCTACGATCACGAATTTATCTACATGATCATACATCTCTCTTAAACGCACTTCTAGTATATCGAATTCGTTTAAGAACATTACTGAATCTATTATTTTCATATTATCCTTGTTCTAATATTCCTTTTGGCCAGAAATCTCTCGCTGTTTTATCTGTTTCTGGTAAAATGTATTTTGCATACTTGTCTTTATTGTTTATAAGACTTTTAGGGAAGTAGTCGTCTAATTTGACTACTTGCCATTTACCATGTTCTGCATAGATATGAACACGCCCATTCTTGACATTTTCTTCTACATTTATGTTCTGTAGTATGTAATCATTATCATGCTCTGTATGGCTAAAGCTCTTTAGCTTGTTGCGTATAAAATCTTCATCGCCTATCCAACTAAAATGCCATCCCGCATGATGTAGTGTGACTTTACTTTTACCAGGAACTCCGCTAGAATATCTCATACCGTTTCCTGGACAGACATATCCCCTGAATGCTTTAGCCCAACCCGAATAATGATCCTTGACGTTTAGATAGTTGAATCTAAAGTAGCAGGTAGGTAAAAACAATTCATAATATCCGTGATCAGTGTTCCTAATATACTCTAGTGTTTCTGGACGTATGATCTCGTCTAAGTCGCTAACTAACAGCACATCATCTTCAGTGACATCAGTCCATCCTCTGTTCATTTGATTTCTCTGCCATTCTTCGTTGTCCCAGCTCACTGAATACGGTGCACTATTTTCTACTTTAATATAATCGATCTTGTCCATCCACTGTGAGTATCTATCTAAGTTCTTTTCTAGATTAAATCCCTTGTATCTTCCAGTGTATGTGTGATCGCATTCTACTATGATCATCTTGTCTATATGATCATAATGCTCTGTTAAACGTAGTTCTAGCAAATCATACTCGTTTAAGAACATGATAGTATCAATCAATCTCATAATATTGTTGTAAGCCTTTCTTGTAATTTCTCGCAGTGGTTGACCCACCATTGACGAGCTTTAGCACGTTCTATTTCTAGTTTAATAGGGTCACGTAGCATCTCAGTGATCAGCCAAGGTGCTTGGCTCCAATCGTTTATCTGTATCAGTGGGTGATCGTCTCCGTAAAGTTTCGACCAATAGTCGCTAGCTTCTACTATAGGAAATGCTCCTACCTGTAGTGCTTCGCAGACTCTTAAACTGTCTATGCTTTCATTACCTTGTGGACAAGGCACGAATATGCTGTCATTATACATTTCCGCTAACTGCACAGGATTTAAGGCATGCCCCTCAAATGCACCCCAATCTTGTCCACACTGCTTAAAATAACTACGTCCATTTGGTACCTGGCTCATATATTTGGCCATCATAGGTCTAGTAGTTTTATCTACGTGTCCACTAAAACTCCAAGTATATTTTCTTTCATCAACTGTCTTGGGAGTTATATCATAGGGGAAAGTACGCATCCACCCTAAAGGAAATGTAATTACATCTGATAATGTATCTCGATAATAGTTTCTTAAAACTACATCAGCATATTGATATATGTCTGTATCATCTCTGCTCCATTCATCGCTTAGATGTATGAGTCCAAACTTTTTACCAGATTGAGAAAGATTTTTTATGTAGGATTTGTTATCAACACTGGCGTTATAGATAATCATACTGCTATCTATATATTGTGTTTTGTGTTTATCGTATATCGTAACGTGAGGAGTTTTACTGAATAGATATTCTATCCAATCTCGTTCCCAAGCACTACTGTAATCGGTTTGCCAGATCAGTGTAATCATACATCATTATATTAGCACATATTTATTTTGTTGTCAAACAGTAAATATAGTAGTGGTTTATAAAGGAGCAACCAATGGCACTGATCGATTCGATATTAAATTTAGTAACAAAACAACCAAAAGATCCAAATGCGGTTAAACCGCCAGTGGGTTCTCGTTCAGAGCGTGAAGCTAAGATCAAAGACAAAGCAGGTATGGTAATCAGTGTTTTCGCACTTATACTGGCTGTTAACAGTTGGTACGGCGGTAAGTTAAGCAGTATTACGCTAAACAATACGATTGCCGCAAATGATGTTTGGAGTTTCTATGAAGCTAAAAGTATCAAACAGATGTTAGCAGAGCAATCATTAGATGATGCTATCGTTCGTAAAGATAAAGATAAGATTGAAAAGCTAGAAGCTAAAATCGCTCGTTACGAAAGTGATCCTAAAACTGGCGAAGGCAAAGTAGAACTAATGGCCAAGGCACGTAAACTAGAAGAAGAACGTAATCAAGCTAAAAA
>Ga0164296_1005040_pt1 | contig 11764 bp, 4 predicted proteins | sample GEODES057metaG_FD_113533 | JGI IMG/M metagenome (GOLD analysis project Ga0164296, IMG submission 113533) | Dystrophic lake water microbial communities from Trout Bog Lake, Wisconsin, USA - GEODES057 metaG | ecosystem: Environmental > Aquatic > Freshwater > Lake | place: USA: Trout Bog Lake...
TACGTGGAAAGGGAAACGATTAATGGCTTCATCATTGCAGACTAACTTTAGGGTTAAGAATGGACTTGTGGTTGAAAGTACCGCAAGTAGCACATCAACCCAAACAGGCGCGGCCGTTATTGCCGGCGGAGTTGGCATAGGTGGGTCATTATTTGTAGCAAATACCGGTTATATTTCCGGTGCTCAAATCATTACAACTGCTACTATTGGGTATTTTATACCCACAGTTACCACAAATACTTTCACAATATTAAATTCAACACCTAGTGTAAATCCTGGAACAGGAGCACTGGTTGTTAGTGGCGGTGTTGGTATTGGCGGAACACTATATGTTGCAAATACCAGCTATGTTGCTGGTGCTCAAATCATTACAACTGCTACTATTGTTGGGTATATTCCATCAACTACAAGTACAACCAGTACTTTTACAATATTAAACACAACTGCCAGTACAAGCACAAATACTGGAGCACTAGTAGTTGACGGTGGTGTAGGAGTTTTTGGGAATATCAATGCAGGCGGGTACATATCAGCGCAGTCTGGATTATATTCAATTAACACATTCAGTGGCGCATACAGTGACGGAATCGTTGTTGATTATGCTACAGGCAATGGCCGTATTAGTGTTGGTCCAGGTGATAATTTAACTTTTTATACAGGTGGTCCTGGAACAACTGCTACAGTATCAATTAGTTCAAGTGGTACCTTAACTGTAAATGGCAGTGAAACTATCAACGGAACTTTATATGTTGCAAATACCAGCTACGTTGCTGGTGCACAGATTATTACTACGGCAACAATTAATAATTTTGTTACAGGATTTACAACTAGTACAACCAGTACTTTTACTATACTAAACACAACTTCAAGTATTAGTACTACTACAGGTGCTTTGGTTGTTAGTGGCGGAGTTGGAGTAGGCGGCACATTAAATGTAGCAAATACATCTTATATTGCTGGTGCACAAGTTATTACAACTGCTACTATTGGTAGTTATGCGGCAGCAACAGGAATTACGACAAGTACAACTAGTACTTTCACGATACTTAATACAACATCTAGTACAGGAACAACTACAGGTGCTTTAATTGTTATTGGGGGTGTTGGAGTTGGTGGAAATTTATATGTAGCTGGAACAAGTTATATTTCTGGCGCACAGATAGTTACTACAGCTACTTTTGGAAATTATCTACCATCTAATACAAGTACAACCAGCACATTTACTATACTAAACACAACTTCAAGTATTAGCACAACAACTGGGGCATTAGTAGTCTTAGGTGGTGTGGGTGTAGGCGGTACTCTAAATGTGTCAAATACCAGTTATATTGGTGGTGCACAGATTATTACAACAGCAACAATTGGTAATTATGCGGCTGCAAGTGCATCAACAAGCTCGTTAATTGCAGGCACATACACAGTATCATTAAGTAGTACAACTGGTGTATTGACAATTCCAAATACCTTAGCTGGCGCTTCCAATACAGGCTCAGTTACAATTACGTCCATATATAATGGAAATACTTCAAGTTGGACTTTTGGATCTAATGGAACTACCGCATCTATAGTATTCCCAGATAGCACAACACAACTTACTGCTTGGGCCCCGTATAATCAAGTTAATATTACTAATACTAATTCAAGTACCAGCACTATAACAGGAGCATTAACTGTTGCAGGTGGAGTTGGAGTAGCTGGTGCCTTATATGTAGGTAACACAAGTTATATATCTGGATCATTATTTGTAAGTAACACAAGTTATGTAGCAGGTGCACAAGTTATTACCACTGCTACAATTAACAATTATATTCCATCAAGTACAAGTACTACTGGAACATTCTTAATATCAAATACAACTACTAGCATTAGTACAACAACTGGAGCATTAGTTGTTACAGGTGGAGTTGGTGTTGGCGGAAACTTGTACGTTGGCGGAAAAATTGTTGCTAATGAATTAGATATTGTTTATACAACCGTTACCCAAGCATTGGTAACAAGTCCAGATATATTCACAATTACTAATACTTCAACAAGTGTGTCACCTACAACAGGTGCTTTGGTAGTTAGTGGTGGTGTAGGAGTTGGGGGAGCATTAAATGTAGCAAATACAAGTTATATTAATGGCGCACAAATTATTACAACTGCGACAATTATTCCTTATATTCCATCAACTACCGGAACAACAAGTACCTTTACAATCTTTAATACTAGCGGAGTTGTATCAACTACAACAGGTGCATTGGTTGTATTTGGCGGAGTTGGGGTTGCCGGTGGATTAGTTATTGGCGGTACTATTACTGCTACTAATATTTTATTAAATGGATATACATTAAGTACCAATACTATTTTCAATGGTGGAACAATTACCAATCCATTGTCAATATACAATACTGCATCAGCAATATCAACAACAACCGGTGCACTAACTGTAACTGGCGGTGCAGGAATTGGCGGAACATTATACGTCAACAACGAAATAAATGTCAGCAATGCAGCTTCAACATCAACAACCACAGGCGCATTACAGGTAGTTGGTGGTGTTGGTATTGGTGGAAACATTAATGTAGGCGGAAATACTACTGTTGCTGGTCAAGTTTTAATTAATAGTGTATTACCATCAACTTCAACTACAACTGGAGCATTACTAGTAAAAGGTGGGGTAGGAATTGGAGGTAATTTATCACTCAATGGTAGTTTAATTCCCGCAAGTTCAGCAACAACTATTGGATCATTAACAAATCCAATTGGTGAAATTTATGTTAGTCCTAATTCATTATTTGTAGGACCAGTTAGTTTAAGTTCTGATGGGGTTAATTTAGTTGTTCCTGGACTAAAAGTCTCGTCTACTGTATCGTCAGTATCCACTACAACTGGTGCTGTGATAGTAACTGGTGGTTTGGGTGTTAGTGGTGATACATTTATTGGCGGAAATGTAACTGCTACAACTGCTCAAATATCTGGCAATGTTAATATTGGCGGAACTACTAATGTTGCGTACCAGTCAAACACTACTACATCACAGGGTGCATTAACTGTTGGTAATTATAGTTATAATGCTACAGGACAAATAGCTACTTTTGCTGGAAGTGATACCACATATAGTAATGTAGTATTAATAAACACTAATAATTCAAACACCAGCTATGCTAGTTACATAGTTGCTAACAACAGTTACACTAATTATATGGAAATGGGTGTTAACAGCACCAACTATAATAGTTCAGCTAGTGGTTATGTTAATAATAGTTTTAGTTTACCTGGTGCTAACTTCTTAGAATCAGTTGGTTCTGATTTAGTTATAGGTACTTGGAACGCTAATAACATACATTTTATTGTTAATGGAACTACAAGTACTCAAGATGTTTTAGTTCTTTCTACAAGCAGTGTTAGTGCTGTTCAAATTACAAGTACAATACCTAGTACATCATCAAATTCAGGAGCATTAACTGTTACTGGTGGAGTTGGTGTTACTGGAGCATTGTATGTAAACGGGTATACCCAATTAACTTTACTAAGTGCCACAATTTTTACAGCAACTTCTGCAAATATTGTTGCAAACGCATCAGTTAATGGTAATTTAACTGTAAGTGGTTATACACAAGTAACACTTTTAACTGCTACTGTATTCACTGCAACAACTGCTTACATTGGGACATTAAATGTAGTAAATACCGGCTATGTAGCTGGCGCACAGATTGTTACTACTGCTACTTTATTAGGATTTATTCCGTTAACAACAAGTACAACAAGCACATTTACAATTTTAAACACTAGCGGTACAGTATCAACTACAACTGGAGCATTACAAGTTGCAGGTGGAGTTGGAGTTGGCGGTGGATTAGTTGTTGGCGGTACAATCACCGCCACAAACATTTTATTAAACGGGTATCAACTTAGCACCGCAACTATCTTTAATGGTGGAGTTATTACAAATACTCTGTCAATTAATAATACTACCATATCAGTATCAACTACAACTGGTGCATTGGTTGTAAGTGGTGGTGTTGGAGTTGGCGGAACACTATATGTTGCAAATACCAGCTATGTTGCTGGTGCACAGATTATTACAACTGCTACAATAGTACAGTATATTCCTCCATCAACAACATCAACACTAGTTGCAGGCACATACACAGTATCATTAAGTAGTACAACTGGCGCATTAACCATACCAAATACCTTAGCTGGTGCATCAAATACTGGCTCTGTTACAATTAGTTCTATATATAATGGAACTACTTCAAGTTGGACTTTTGGATCTAATGGAACCACTGCATCTATCGTATTCCCAGATGGAACAACTCAGTTTACTGCTTGGGCTCCATACAATCAAATTAGTATCACAAATACTTCATCAAGTACTGGTACAGCCACTGGGTCATTAATAGTTAGCGGTGGTGTAGGCATTGGTGGTAATTTGTATGTGGCAAATACTACTTACGTTGCTGGCGCACAAGTTATTACTACTGCTACACTAGCAAATTTCACTCCTGTATCCACTGGAACAACAAGTACATTTATAATTACAAGTACAGCATCTAGTACAAGTACCACAACTGGTGCTTTAGTTGTAACAGGCGGAGTAGGAATTGGCGGAAACATTAATGCTGGTAGCTACATTACTGTAGCAGATGGGTTTTATTCAATTAGTACATTTACTGGAGCATATAGTGATGGAATTGTAGTTGATTATATTAACGGTACAGTCGGAAATGGTCGTATTAGTGTTGGTGTAAATGATAATTTAACTTTTTATAGTGGCGGACCAAATACATCTGCTACATTAAACATTTCATATTCTGGTACAGTTACTATTCCTGGATTATTATCAGTAGCAAATACCAGTTATATTGGTGGCGCACAAATTATTACAACCGCTACTATCGGTAATTATGTATCTGCGCCATCAGCAACTACTAGTACAACAAGCACATTTACAATTTTCAATACTACTTCTGCTACATCGACTACAACTGGAGCATTAGTAGTATACGGCGGAGTTGGAATTGGTGATAGTTTATATGTATCTAATGCTGGTTATATTGCTGGTGCACAAATTATTACAACGGCAACTATTAGTAATTATGCTGCAGCTGCAAGTAACGCATCAACAGGAACAACAAGTACATTTATAATTTCAAATACAGCCAATAGTTATAGCACAACAACTGGAGCTTTAGTAGTTGCAGGTGGTGTTGGTGTAGGTGGAAATTTAAATGTTGGCGGTAATATAGTTGGCGGTGGCGTAAGATCCACAACCAGTGCATCTCCGCCAACTACTGCTACAGTTGGTGATTTCTGGTACAACACAGTTTATGATATATTAGCAAGATATACTTATGACGGAGTAAGCGCATTTTGGTTAGATTTAACTGGTGCACAAGTAGGTAATCTTTATAATGTATATGTTTCTACAGCTAGTTATACAATTAACTTTGTAGCAGTAGGAGGAGGAGGCGGTGGTAGCATAAACAACGGAGGAATTGAAGGCGGCGGTGGCGGTGGTGCTGGCGGTGTTGTAATAGGTTCAACAATAGTTAATGTGGGTCAAATATATTCAATAACTATAGGCCAAGGTGGATCTAGTGGAACTAATGCTACATACGTTGGAACTAGTGGAACAAATACTGTATTTTCTGGAACTACTGTTATTGCTATAGGATATGGCGGTGGATATGGTGGACAAGCAGTTCCTAGTCAAGGTGTAGGCAGCGGTGGATCTGGCGGATCTGGAGGTGGTAGTGCAGGAGGTAATCCAAGCGTTGCTGGATCTGGAACACCGGGTCAAGGAAATGCAGGCGGCGCCAGTTCTTATGGTGGTGGTGGTGGAGGTGGCGCTAGTAGTGCTGGTGGTACTTACGGTGGCCCTTATCTCATGAATGGCGGTGCTGGCGGAACTGGTACAGGAACTAATATCACAGGAGTTACTACTTATTATGGAGCTGGTGGCGGGGGTGGTGCTGGATATAATCCTGCAAGTGGATCTCCTCTATATGGTAATAATGGTCCAGGTGGAGCTTCTAGTCCTACTAATCCTGCAACATTAGGCGGTGGAATTGGAGTTCCTCCTGTAGCTTATAGTGGCAGTGGCGGCGGCGGTGCTGGTTATCACTCAAGCGGTCCTCCAGCATATCCGTCAACTCCAGGTGCGACAGGTACATTTATTCTGTCATATATAAGTAATGCACAATTAGGACATGGTGGATCAGTGACAAGTTATACTTCTGGACCAAATATATATTGGGTGCATGTCTTTACATCTTCAACTACTTACACGGCATAAGGATAAAAAAGAATGTCATTCCCAATAGCAACATCAAATGGTCAAATAGCAGTAGTAAACGGGGTTTACTACCAGTGGATTGCGAATGACAATTTATGGTTAAGAGTTCCGAGTGTTGTAACTTCGACAAATTATTTAACACTAACTAATTATCTAACAATTACTTCCCCAATTGCTTCAACATCAACAACAACTGGTGCATTAGTAGTTGCTGGTGGTGTCGGTGTAGGTGGTAATGTTTATGTTGGCGGTAGTATTGTAACTACTGGTAGTTATGGTATAATTGCAGGTGTTGGATTGTTTTCAGCAATTTCTGTTACAGCAACTAATGTACTAGTGACTTCTACAAGTACTGCTACAAGTACGGCAACTGGCGCATTACAAGTAGTGGGCGGAGTTGGAGTTGGTGATAGTGTTTATGTTGGAAATAGGGTTGGGTTTGTTGGAACAAATAGTATGAGTGCTGTTTATCAATTCTACAATACTCTTACAAACAGTTTAGATACAGTTTTTGGATAAGATATGGCAACATTAGCAACACGATTAACCAGTTCAGGAACACTTTTTATCAACGGATCGTTTGATGAAGTAAGTCTACAAGGTCAAAATGTACCAGAAAGATTAACTTTGGTTAATGGAGTTCCAGTTCTTCAAACCAGCGGATCATTTGATGAAGTAACTCAACCCTCAGGTGTAGCAAAAAGAGTTTCTGGATCAACAATTCAAGTTAGGGGTTTGGATGAAGTGACTGGTATTTCATAACAGCATAAATATAAAAAGAATGATATAATATGGCAAAACTACTCGGCGGATCAACAATATACGGAACAGCAACGATACTGAGTACCCTTACGGTAGGCAGTATTGTCAGCACTTCTACAATACAAGCATCATCGACCTTAACTGGAGCATTGATTGTTGCAGGTGGTGTTGGCGTTGGTGGTAATTTATATGCTGGTGGCACAATTTATTCAAATGGTTATGCAGTCAGTACAGGAACAGTTAGTGGAACAGCAGCTTCTGGAACAGGAACTACAACTACTTTTGTAATATCTAATACAACTCAAAGCACAAGTACAAACTCAGGTGCATTACAAGTAGCTGGCGGAGTAGGTGTTGGTGGTAATGTTAATATTGGCGGTACTATCACCGCATTCAGCAGCGTATTTTATGGTGATGCTACTGGTAACGGAGCATTATATGCAGGTGTAACTGGGTATACTCCATTTGCACAAACAATGTTCCAAGCCACTGGAAATGCTAATGCTTACATGGAAGTTAATGTACAGAACATTAACAGCGGAACAAAAGCCAGCGGCGATATTGTAGTATCATCAAATAATGTAGGTATCAATAATGGCTACATTGACATGGGTATTACCAATAGTAATTGGGATGGTAGCCAGCCATATAGTTTAGGTACAGCGTTAACGGCCAATGATGGATATTTGTTTGTAGGTCCAAATGCTGTAAATGGTCAAGGTAACTTAGTACTTGCTACATCAACTACTGGTACTAATATTAAATTTTTAGTACAAGCAACTAACGCACAAAATACAAATACAACAGTTACAAATGCCAGTATAGCAATGGTTGTTAACCCAGTTGGCACTCTTTCATTGTCAACTACTAGTGGCACTTTAGTAGTATATGGTGGAGTTGGTATAGGCGGCGCATTAAATGTAGCAAATACGTCATACATTGCTGGTGCACAAGTTATTACAACGGCTACTATTGGACAATATGCAACAACTGGCGGATTACTATCAAGTACAACTAGTACTTTAACAATATTAAACACCAGTGCATCAGTTAGTACAACTACAGGCGCATTGCAAGTCGTTGGTGGAGTTGGAGTTGGTGGTAATTTAAATGTAGGTGGTACTATCGTTGGCGGTGGAGTTAGAGCAACTACAACAAGCACAGCTCCTGCTAATCCTACGGTAGGTGACATTTGGTATCAGCAAGGTACTGATGTTGTACTACGTTATGAATTTGATGGAGTTGGATCTTATTGGGTTGACATTACAACTCCAACTTTAAGTATTAATACAACAAGCCTTGTTATTGCATCAGGCAGTGGTAGTAGTTCTGGCGGTGCAAGCAGTACAGGAACAACAAGTACAACATTCTTTATTGGCGGAGCAAGTACAGGAACTTGGACGTCAGTGGGATTGATGGTTAACACAACTGACGCAGTTTTATTGCCAGTTGGTTCAACAGCACAACGGCCTGTAAACGCTCTACCGGGGATGATCAGATATAATACATCGGGTACATTAGGTCTTGAAGTATTTGTGGCATCTGGAACTAGTACATATTCCGGAACTTGGACTAGTATTGTTAGTCCAATTTACAATATTAGTTATTTGCTTATAGGTGGTGGCGGTGCTGGGGGGCATGATCAAGGTGGAGGTGGAGGTGCTGGAGGAGTAATACAAGGAACTACTGTTGTAAATGCCGGAGTTCAATATTCGGTAATTATCGGCGGAGGTGCTAGCGATACAGGAAACCACGCAACAACGGCCCAAGGCGGAAATACAACGTTTAATGGATATATTGCGTTAGGAGGTGGCGGTGGCGGTGGCTATCAATACCCGGGCCAGGCAGGCGGTTCCGGCGGTGGTGGTGGTGGCTATAATAATGCTACTCTTACAACTGGCGGATCAGGAACTCCAGGACAAGGGTTTTCTGGCGGTGCAAATACCAATACACAATATTTAAGCGGAGGCGGAGGCGGTGCCGGAGGCACTCCACCACTACCGACAGGTACTACTTCGGGTGCAGGTGGTCCTGGAATTGTTTCTGCAATATACTCTGGAACTAATGTTTATTATGCAGGTGGTGGAGGCGGCGGGTCATATCCTCCTGATTCGGCAGGTGCGGGCGGATTAGGTGGTGGCGGTGCAGGTAATGCTATATCGGCGGGTGCTGGAGCAAATGGAATTAGTAACACTGGCGGAGGCGGAGGCGGAGGTGCTGGTAATTCAGGTGCAGGAGGCCAAGGCGGTTCGGGGATAGTTATAATCAGTTATGCTAACGCAAATCAACGTGCATCTGGAGGAACAGTAACTTCATATGGTTCAGGAAATACAACAGTTTGGGTACACACCTTTACAACATCAACAAATTATATAGCGTAAATATAGGAATAGTAATAAAAAAATGTCATTTCCAGTAACTCCAATAAACGGCCAAACAACAGTAACTAACGGAATTAGTTACATTTATAATGCCACATCTAATGCGTGGTTTAGACAAACTACGGTTCTAAATTTAAGTACGGCTTCAACTACAAGCGGTACAGCTGCATCTGGTACAGGAACAACATCTACATTTGTAATCAGCAATGTAACACAAAGTACAAGCACAACAACTGGTGCATTACAAGTTGCTGGTGGTGCAGGTATTGGCGGAAATTTATATGTTGGCGGAAAAATTGTTGCCAATGAATTAGATATTGTTTATACAACAATTACTCAAACACTAGTAACTAGTCCAGATATATTCACAATAACAAATATTACACAATCAATATCTACAACAAGTGGAGCATTGACTGTTGCAGGTGGTATTGGTGTTGGAGGTAATGTTAATATTGGTGGTACAGTAACTGGCGGTGGAATAAGATCTACAACTTCAATTACTCCACCAAGTAATCCTACAGTAGGCGACATTTGGTATCAACAAGGAACTGATGTAGTATTAAGATATGAAAATGATGGTACTACTACAACAAGTTATTGGGTAGATATAACAGGTCCAACAGTTATAATTTCCAGTGGAACAGTTAGTGGATCATTAGGTGGGGGTGGTACTTTTACTGGTGGTATAGTAGCAAATGCCACAACTTTTTCTAGTACTGTTACTATAGGAGCAGCAGTAACTGGTACATTTACTTCAGTTAGTTTAATGGTTAATACTACTGATGCTATATTAATGCCATCAGGAACAACAGCTCAACGTCCAGCAAACCCAATAAACGGAATGTTTAGATATAATTCTACTAGTAGTCTTATAGAAGCATATATGGCAGGAAGCTGGATAACAATAGCTTCCGCAAATTACTCCGCAAATTACCTTATAGTAGGCGGAGGAGGCGGAGGAGGATCACGTTATGGTGGCGGAGGAGGAGCGGGCGGTTTTCTTAGTGGAACAATCAGTCTTAGCCCAGGAACTAGTTATACAATAACAGTGGGTGCTGGTGGTGCAGGAAATACAAATTCAGGAGCAGTTTCATCTGGAACAAACGGACTATCATCAATAGCATTTGGTTTTACTGCTTTAGGTGGAGGCGGCGGTGGTGGCGCTGGTGGCGGCGGAGGTAGTGGCGGTGGTGGTGCTTATAACTCAAGCGGCGGTTCTGGAACTCCTGGACAAGGCAATAATGGTGGAAGCGGTATTCCAGGAGCTCAGTTCGAAGGCGCAGGCGGTGGTGGAGCAGGATCTGCTGGTGCACCTGCACCCACAAATACAGGAGCTGGCGGTAGTGGACTGGCTAACCCAATAACTGGATCTGTCATAGGACAACTATCAACTGGTACATACTATCTGGCAGGTGGTGGTGGTGGTGCAGCATATCAAGGATCTGGTAATAGTGGACCAGGGGGTGCAGGTGGAGTTGGTGGCGGTGGTTCAGGTGATGGCACAGCGGCAGGTAGTGGTGGTATAGCCTACACAGGCGGCGGAGGTGGCGGAGGCAATACTAGTTTCCCAGGAGGATATAACGGTGGTAGCGGAGTAGTTATATTATCTTATGTGTCTCAAAATCAGAGAGGATCTGGTGGTACTATAACTAATTCTGGATCAGGTGCAAATACTATTTGGATACATACCTTCACAGCAACTAACACATTTATATCATAAGAATAGGAACAGAATAAAATGGCATTTCCACTAAATCCCGTAAATGGACAAACAACAGTAACTAATAATATTACCTATGTGTATAACAGTAGTTATACTGCTTGGTATCGTCAGGCCGCGGTAGTATCAATAAACACTACAACAGGTAGTGGAACAGCTGCATCCGGAACAGGAACAACAACTACTTTTGTTATTACAAATGTAACACAAAGCACAAGCACTAACACAGGTGCACTAGTAGTTGATGGCGGAGTTGGGGTTTGGGGTAATGTTAATATTGGTGGTACCGTAACTGGCGGTGGTGTTAGAGCAACTACTACAAGTACTGCACCAAGTTTAGCCTCAACAGGATATGCACCAACAATTGGTGATATTTGGTATCAAAGTGGTACTGATATAGTTTATAGATATGAAAATGATGGTTCTACAAGTACAAGTTATTGGGTTGATATTACAAGTCCCGTGGTAGTAGTTTCAAGTGGTACAGTTAGTGGATCATCAGGTGGTGGTACTTTTAATGGCGGTAATGTGGCAAATGCCACAACTTTTTCTAATACAGTATCAATGTCAACAACTTTAATTGTTGGATCTGGAAATACAAATACTGGTACAACA
>Ga0164296_1005042_pt1 | contig 11762 bp, 17 predicted proteins | sample GEODES057metaG_FD_113533 | JGI IMG/M metagenome (GOLD analysis project Ga0164296, IMG submission 113533) | Dystrophic lake water microbial communities from Trout Bog Lake, Wisconsin, USA - GEODES057 metaG | ecosystem: Environmental > Aquatic > Freshwater > Lake | place: USA: Trout Bog Lake...
ATCGACTATCCCATACTCTTTCATCAAACAACCATACTACCAATTTCCTACAATTGTTTCAGATGATATTCCTCTTTTCATCAAGATGAACCAGTATCCTCGAACAATCGGAGACTTTGTCGAAAAATGTATCACCGGATACAAACCTTCCGTCAAGTTTAAAAACACCCTCGTCACAGAGGAGCGAGAAGGATACCTGCCATTCTGGAAAGGAGCAAATATCACTGGCGCACTCACTCTTGAAGGACCTGTCAAACACTGGTACAATCCAAACCAACTGGGACCAGATGTAAACGAATGGAGAAATACAAGGAGAATCGCGATGAAACACGTCTGTTCAGCAACTGATAAAATACGCACGTGCGCTGTCATTTTCGAACCAGGTATGCTCGCAGACGATTCAGTGTACTTTTATACTCTCAAAGACTGGAAAGATGAAGAACATATTCTCAAGACTCTCAACTCTGTGGAAAGCGACACCTGGCTACGGTGGTTCACTGAAAACAACTTGAGCCAATTTGCAGTGAAAGTTATACCATGTAATTACACAGTTTAATCACTACCAAACCCGTGCATCTTGCAATAATATGGGTCCTCGCACTTGTGATGCCACATATCGTACAACTGCTTCACCTTCTCCTTGTCTGCCCGCTCATACGCCATCTCTGCATCTGCAAGCAATATCTGGGGCGTCGGCTTATTTGCACCCCTCATGTCGTAAATCCGCGTCTTCAGACACGTCCACACACTAATCTCCGGAGAACACCGCCACCGCTCATACATCAGAATGTTGGGATATCCAATCCCATTGTCCACGCGGTAACGCATCTTCACCTCATCCATGTGCTTCTGGATGTACCACCGCTTATAGTCAATATTCACAGCCTCAATCGGACTCGTCACTGTGTAAGAGGACAGGTACGAGTAGGCCGGGGGAACAATGTCCAACAGAGTTGACTCCATGGTTCTTTACCCTTTTATAGCCATTTTTTCCACACGGGAAAAAAACCTGATTTTAATTTTCCAGGTTTTTTTCCACTGTTGAGAATTTGTCCCCTATAAGGAACAAGCAACAAAACACTCTAAACAAATGGCCTTCTCTACCCTCGCCCAGACAATCGATGACGTCATCATGGCTCGTGAGAATGAGCTCGTGCACAAGATTGCCGCCAAGTTCAACATTGATGAGACTGCGCTGCGCGCTGAATTCAACCTGGGCCAGGTTGAGGTCAAGGTGAAGAAGCAGTACAAGAAGCGCACCGCCAAGGAGGTGACTGTCACCAACGAGGAGGGCCAGGTGGTCAAGGAGGCGCGCAAGGAGTGCTCCGCAACCACTGCCAAGAAGGAGCCGTGCAAGTTTGCAGCTCTGAAGGGCTGCGACTTTTGCAAGCGCCACCAGAAGGCGCACGAGAAGGAGGAGAACCCGCAGCAGAACGCTGCACCCAAGACGGTCAAGCAGCCAGAGTCTGCCCCGATTCACTCTCACTCCCCGGATGGTGAGACGCACGTGGAGTGTGAGCTGTGCCAGATTCAGGGTCCGCCGGATGTGGAGAATCTGGAGTATGCGGAGTGCCACCTTGAGCCGGAGGATGAGGACCCCTTCGCAGCAAGTGACTAAATATCTTGAAACCAGACTGCTTCAACTTGTACACAGTCACAAGCCATAAAACAATTGTAATGAACCAGACAAACATATTCTCCTGACCCTGACTCTGGAACTTATATATCGGACCAACAATCTGACCAATAAAAGTCTCACTGTCCTCAGTTGTCCCACGTAACATCTTTTCCAACTCTGTGAATGCACACACAGACTGATTTGTCAACCAATGAAGCATTACAAATGGAACAATTATGAAATGAATTGTCAACCAAAATTCATTATTCGTAAAAGGAACTAAGACCACAAACAACACAAACAATATATGTATCAATCGAACCAATTCTGCAAACATACTTCAATTCAGGTTTTTTTCCACTGTAAAAAAATGCACCTTCGTCCAGTAAAGAGAAATGTTAAAGCGCCCGACCATTCGCAAATCAAACAAGGGTGTCGAGTCAGTATGTAAAATTATTCCGGTATATTCGTACCTGTACGAATTCGTAAAACCAATTGTTCCAATCCCATACAAGCCGGCACCTTTTGTCGCTCACCCAGACTATGAATTTATGGCTGAACGCAATGGTTTGGGTGAAGATTACATCAACAAGTCAAGGGAGTGGTTCGAGAAGCACCCTCGACCAAAATATGTCGCACCTCCCGCCCCAGAGGTACACAACTACAACATGGAGTTTCTTCACAAACTCAGGGCGAAGTATCATCCACACGTCCCGCCACTGGCTGAAATGGAGATTGCGATGAAGAACGCGGGGTACAGCGACAAAAAGATTGAAAAGTACGTCACGACCATGAATCAGCGGATTGCTGATAGTGACAAGAATCAAGCGTCTATCGACCGTATATTCGGAAAGTATCCGTCAGCAAGCAAGCCTGCACCAAAAAAGAAGGTAATCAAGGCGGTCAAGAAGAGAACCGCGACTTAAGGATAAAAACACAGTACATAGTATGAAATGCGAAGTATGTCTTGAAGCATTTACAAAAGAACTCAGACGTAAAATTGAGTGCCCGTTTTGCGAGTATTCGGCTTGCTCTCAGTGCCATCAAAGGTATCTCCTAGGTTCGAGTGAATATGCTCACTGTATGTCTTGTCGAAAAGTCTGGAACAGAGAAATTCTCTTTAAGAATTTTACAGATAAATTCGTCAACAAAACATACAAAAAGTGGAGAGAGGAGATTCTTTTCGAACGCGAAAAGAGCTTCATGCCCGAAACTCAACCTTACGTAGAAATCGAACTCGAAGTTCGTAAAGCCCAACACGAAATTGCAAATATAGAATTTAACATAGGTCAGATTTGTAATAAGGCAAGCGAGGTAGGTTCAGCACCAGTTGAACTTTTTGCCACTGAAGATGGTATTTTTGAATCTGCTCGTATCGAAAGGTATCGGCAGTTTTGCAATATACGTAAAGAAGCTGCAGTTTTGGAATGGGATTTGAAGTATTTGAATCACAAAATCGCAGAACTTCGAAACAAAAAACCAGGAGCATCTGAAAAGAGAAAGTTTATACGGTCATGCCCGGCTGATGATTGTTCCGGTTTTTTGAGTACAGCGTGGAAATGCGGTTTGTGCAAAGTCAACGTATGCAGCAAATGCCACGAAATTAAAGACGATGACGATGAGCATATCTGCGACGCCGCAAACGTCCAAACTGCTGAACTGCTCGCAAAAGACTCAAAGACGTGCCCAACGTGTGCAGCGCTCATCTTCAAAATTTCCGGATGTGACCAAATTTGGTGTACACAGTGCCACACTGCATTCAACTGGCGTACTCAACAAGTAGAAAAAGGCGTCATCCATAATCCACACTATTACGATTATATGCGCCAACACGGAAGACTTCAACGAGCTGACGGTGATGTTCCTTGCGGTGGCGTGCCAGACTATTACACCATCACAACACGTGTGCACAAAATCACGTATTCAAAAGAACAACTTGAATTTATCACTTCGACACATCGGTGGATCAATCACTGGTATTTTGCAGACCAAAGATACAGACTGACGACTCCAGAAGATTTGCGCAAGTATCGTATCCAGTATATGGTCAAAGACATTACCAAAGAGGATTACCAAAAACGTCTCCAACAACTGGAAAAGATGGACAATAAACACAGCGAAATTCGAGATGTTATCGGCCTGTTCCGAACTATCGGAACTGAGATTATTCAAAAAATTGCAGCAGAACCTGAAGTAAATTACGCGGCCGAATTGTCAGGACTTAGTGAACACTGCAATGAACTTCTGCAAGGAGTCAAAAGACGATGGAAGTGCAGCATCAGCGATGTACAGTTTTAACTCTGTTTCCGCCCAATATTCATCGTCTGATTCGGCTGCTGAACAAGTGCAACTGGACGGGTGTTTGAAGGAACAACTGCATCCTCAACACCCTCCTCATACACTGGGACTCTCGAAAAATACTTGTAAACCTGTAATATCAAAAGAAGTGCCCCAATAATTATAAGAGATATACCGACTGTCCTCCATAAATCTACATTCGGATCAGACTCTTTGAGTGTCGCTAAGCGCCATATTCCAAAAGCAAGAGACGAAACTCCAAGAGTGAAACCAAGTAAACCCATTAATAATATTAAAGATTTATAATTTCATTATTAAGATCAATTTGGAGCGTCATTTTGAAAGGATTAAAAGTGACTGTCTGAACTTCATCATAGGTACCATGACCAGCAAACGGTCGCCGTAGAATACACTTGTGAAACGTTTCACCCTCATAGCTTTTGAACATGAAATATCGGTTTATATACAGATTATGCTGCTTTGCATATATCTGATCGAATAATTCATCTCCAAATTGAGGAGCATTGTCACCTTGTATGACCCAATTAGCAAGAGCAGTCTTCACTGGTTCGCAATCAACACATTCAATTGCATTATGAAATAAAAACCTCTTGTGAGCATCCCAACAATTCAGTGGACGATGAGTAGCCTTTCTCGTATCCATCATGAATACATTCACCGACCTCTTTATCTACGATTCACAAATTTTCCCTTTCTTATCTTTCCCAACAAATAAGGAACATTCATATAATTTGCATTTTCAAAATACTTGTTTCGATTCCGTAACCAAGAGACCAAGTAAGCTCGATAGCTGTTATTCGTCTCATTTGCAATTCTATTTCTGATGTTGCTTCTTTTCAGTTTCTTGTTCGGCGACCCGGTGAGACTCAGTGCGGACATTTTCCGTTTCGATGATTCGACCGCCTGCTTCCTCCACGAATTAATGTTGTTCTTGGTGTATGTCGGCTGCTGCTTTTTCCAAGCCTCTGCAAGTGCAACCATATTGGCTATTTTTGTATTTGTCGCGCGCTGAATTGGACTATTTGGTGTATTCATTCCCAGAGACAATAAGGTTGCCTTTTTCAAATTGTTATTCGTGTTGTTCGGATCCATACCCATAGACATTAACGAAGCTCTTTGTAAATTGGTCAATCTCATATATTTTACTTCAATATTTTTTGTACATACAACTTTGCAAGATCAACGCGCTCTTCAAGCTTCTTGTCCGGAAAATGAATCAAAAAATCACCCGTCTGCCACTGCCCATTCACACCGAGTGCATCGTTATGAGGACCTGGATACTTTGGCATGGTTGTGTAATCGTACGAATTGAACAGTCTCTGCGGAACAACCTTAATCACAGAACGCCAAAACGTTCCTGTGACGCAATCCTGAATGTACTGATTTTCATACATTGGATGATTCTTGTAAATCGAACCGGCACACTCGATGCTGTTCAAAAACGCAAGTCCAATCTCTGAATTTCTTAGGAAAAAGTTGCCACAGTTTGTCCCGTTAATGTCGGCCGGAAGGATGAAATGAAAACGCTCATCGACCAACTGTTCCAATTTTATTTTAAAATTAGTAATCATCGCATCAGATTCACTAAAAAATATCCATGAACACTTGGGATACTTTTGAAGAGCATCACGAATCAAAGTAATTTTATCAAACCCTATCGCCTTGCGCTCATACTTCCAACCATTCGTCATTGTAACAAGTGGATAGCCATAGAGCTCACAATAAGGACGCTTGCTTTGTTCAAGTGTCACATCGGCAAGAGGCTGATAATTATCCGTGTGAAGACTTGTGACAACAATCCCTGTGTACTCCATTCTGTCTATTAAAAACGTTTCAGGTTTAAGTATGCCGGATTTGGCGTGGTCATAAAGTTGTGCCACATAATGTCTGTCAGGTCATTCGGCTTGTACAGCTTGATATTCGTAAAATGCTTCATGATATTCAAGTCATCCTCCCCCCAATGCGTAAACCCATCATGTGAGTAATCCTTGTCCCGGCCAGTCCCTACCAGTTTCACATTGATGCTCTCGTGGTTAATGTAGTTGCGGATAAATTCAAACGGTCTGAACAGAAGGAACGGAGTAATTGAATAACAAATTGGAAGATATCCAGACAGTGAAAGACCGACAGCCATTCCAACCATCAGCTGCTCAGACGAGCCAACGTTGATACACCTTGTCGGAAAGTCTTTTCGCAATTTGTCCAAGACTCCATACCCCAAGTCGGCAGTAAGTAACAAAATCCTGGAATCCTTGCTCATAGCTTCGTAGAGGAGTGACGCAAAACGAGCCCTCATTACTCATAGTAAGGAGCTCTTCTTTATCCTCTTCAGTCATTCGAACATAGTGAGCATTCAATCCATCCATAAAGGACGTTTTGGGGTTCTTTGTGAACCAAACATTCACATCCGGATTGAACGACTTGATTCTCCAAAACAAATTCCAACGATCGACTGCATCATACGCCGAAAACCCATTCACATTGACGTGAATCTTCAAATTGATCAACCCGTGGCGACGGGCAAAGGCAAAAGCCTCCCACACAGAACCCTCCGCACACTCTCCATCGGACAACAGAACGTGAACATCCTTGTGAGGATCACCAAACGCATATCCAACTGCAATTGTCACTGCAGAACCGAGAGACCCAGATGATGCCCAGATCCCATTCTCGGGATCGAGACAGGGATGAATACCGTGCTTGGTCAGAAGCTGTTCGGCATTTCGCTTCTCATACTTTTCAAGAACCACGTAAAGAGCCAACCCGGCATGACCCGAACTCAAAACAAAAATGTCATTCGCCTTTTTCGTTTTGTAAATGTGATCAATAATGGGAAGTGCCGTCAGACAACTTCCAAGATGAGACAATTTGTGGTCATAGGTAAGCTCAATCAGCCTACGCTCCATTCGTTACATATTTATAAACCATTCTTTTTATCCCATTTGATACGTCTCTTACTTTTCGCATTTCCAATTCAGATACGACATACCTCCACTGCAACTTTTTCGTATCGGCACACCAAAACTCCGTCTCTCGCTTTGCATCTTTCAATTCAATTTTAAATGTATGACCGACGACCTTCTCAAACTCTCGAACAAACTGAAAATTCGTCGTCTCAACACCAGAACCCAAATTCACAATATCAAACTTTTGAATGTGGTTGCGAACCAGATTCTTTAGCAAAATATCAATGAAATCATCAATGTAAATGTAATCGTGGACACCCTCTGACAGCTGCAATACACCATTCTCCTTCCACTTTTGAAACAGAATCTGTGTCAACTTGGTCGACTTTTCATCTTCACCATACACTGTAAACGGTCGGACATACAATATCGGAATGTCATACTGCTGAGACCACACCTTGGCAAGCATAGCCGTTGCAGCCTTTGTACCAGCATATAAAGTCTGTGGATTCGGCAAGTCATCTTCGGCCATTATTTTTGTCGAATACCCATACTCACTTGAAGAACCAAACAGAACCAACAATTTCGGCCTTCTCTTGGCACAATATTCAATGATTTTCATAGTCAACATCACGTTCGATTCAAACATCTTGTCATTATCTTTCAGTTCAGCGCCAAGATGAAAGATAATTTCAGGGTTGGATACATCGAGAAGGTAATCTACAACATGCGGCTCAATTTTCCCACACGAGTGAACTATATTGTTTGGATCCTTTTTGAGCTCCTCAATCAAATGACGAGCAATAAACCCTTTTGAACCCGTCACAAAGTACTTCATGTCTTTAATTCATCTGGAACTGGTTTCTTTAACAACGACATGGGCAAATCTTCAGCCTGTTGCGCGACAGACTCTATATCTTTTTGAATTTCCTCAACTAATTTCGTAAACACAGTGTCATTAATCTCACAGGCATTGCTCTGAATATAAACCATTGTATTTTCAATCTTTCGAGCCAATCGAGCCCAAGACTTGGCCATCAGCTTTGAATTCTCTGCACGTTCAGAATACCCACAATACCTCTGAACTGAACTGAAGACGGCCGATAATACACCAAGTGCAGTCGTAATAATCGTAATGGATTGATTTCCGTTTGAATTAAACTGAACAGCCGAAACAACACCAGTCGCACTTGACACAATCAATAGTGGAATAGATATCCAATTGTGTCGAGTTTTCATAGAACGATGGTGCTTCCAATATGCCCTGCGTCTTATTTCACACTCATCCCGGCGACTCATTAAATGAGTCAAAAGAGAATCAGTGACGACATTCGATTTTAACTGATTTACGTGGACTATTATATCGGGTGCAGATGTCGTCATGTACTTTATCAATACTTTTTTTGGAGCAAACGCTTCAACTCTGTGTTCAACTGTTGGTACGTCCCGGCGACCTGTATGAATCTATTCATATTGTTCGGGTGAATCATTTTCGCATTTGACATTCTCATAAAATCCTGTCGAGCCTTTTTGTACGCACGGACAACCGGCAAGACATCCCTCTCGAAATTCTTTATACGTTGAACAAGATTGGCTTGACTGTTTATGAATTCTCTTGTTTGTTTATTCACAGTTCGGGCCCGGGCCAAATTGCGACCATCCATACGTCGAATTATTGCCTCGTAACTATTTTTATTCATATGATATTTATCAAGATTTAAAAGCATAGATTGTGTCAAAATTCACCACCTTTGTGTTGTACCCAACCTTACCAAGCACATACTCCATCTTGACACGGTTCCTGATAATGTCATCGTGCGTAAAGTTTGGAACTGTCGCGTGACACTCGATGAAAATGGTGTCAATCTTGTCAAACACTGGAGTGAGCGTCTCGACAGTAATAGCCTTCATCTCAGAACCCTCAATGTCAATCTTGCAAAAATCCACGTGATCCAGATTGTACTTGTCCAGAAGAGAAGACAGACAAAGGCCATCGACTGAAATCTGACGGCCATACTTGTTCACGATGGAGTTCATAGTTGAGTTTTCGTCTGAAATGTAGAAGGTAATGGCTCCATCATCGTCTGATAGGGCTGCTCGGACGAGCTCGACGTTCGGCGAGTACTTCGTAATCTTCTGAAAAATCTCTTGATGGTTTGGCGTAGGTTCAACTGCAATAATACGTCTTGCAGAATCTTGAGCATACATACTGAAAAGCCCGACATTCGCTCCAATATCCAAAATAGTCAAGTCCTTCTTATCTTTCAGACACTCGTCATAAATTCGATCCGTATTAATCTGACGAATGATAAACTTCGCATACCCCTTTGCATCATTCAAGTGATCAGTGACATCGACATCATTGTCCGGGTTGACAATAACTTTGCGACCACTTGTCGTGATGATGTAGTCTGCCATTTATCATATAAAGTTTGAGCTCTTTATATCATTAATGCGATTGCTCGTCACCGGAGGATGTGGATTCATAGGTTCAAATTTTATCAATTATTTTTTGAATCAATATCCAGATGCAGTCATCTATAATTTAGACAAACTCGACTACTGCGCAAGACTCAAAAACGTCGATGAACATCCGAGACACCACTTTATCAACGTAGACATTACAAACCGAGAGTCTATGAAGATTGTATTCGCGAGCGTCCACCCAGACTATGTGGTTCACTTTGCGGCACAGTCATTCGTAGACCTCAGCTTTGAAAACTCCTTCCAATTTACAACTGATAATGTCCTCGGAACACATACTCTGCTCGAAGCGGCTCGAATCTACGGGAAACTCAAAAAATTCATCCACATCAGCACAGACGAAGTGTACGGTGAAGTCGCTGACCACATCATCTGCGATGAATCTGCACCTCTGAACCCAATGAATCCATACGCAGCAAGCAAAGCCGCTGCAGAACTCTACGTTCGGGCATATACCAAATCGTACAACATTCCCTGCATCATCACGCGCGGAAACAACGTCTTTGGGCCGAAACAGTACCCGGAGAAAGTTGTCCCTATTTTCATCAGACAAATGCTCGACAAAAAGCCCGTCACAATCCACGGAGATGGATCCGCAAAACGCAATTTCATCTTTGTCTATGACGTGTGCAGAGCTGTAGAAGCTATCCTACTAAAAGGAGTCATCGGTGAAACTTACAACATTGGCACCAAGTACGAATATTCAGTGTACGAAATGTACGAGATGCTGGCCAAACTCATCTCACAAGATACAAGTGTTACATTTGTACCAGACCCACGACCACACAACGATTCTAGATATTGTATCGATAGCACCAAATTGAGAGCACTGGGGTGGTCCGAAGATGAGAATTTTGCGGAGCAGCTGGAAGAGACTATCGATTGGTATAAAGACAAGGGGTACTTTTAATAATATGAATGAAACCCCCGTCGTGGTTCCTTCAAAACGAGCTCAAAAATGTAGAGAGAAACGCGCCGCCGTCAAACAACAAGCCGCGGAATCTGGAAAACATTACTGCAACAAATGTAACTCTGTGAAAGATCCGAGCGAATTTGTTCCGCGAAAAAGAGACCGAGAACCAAGCACCATGTGCAAAGATTGCGACAAAAAAATGAAACCTGCCGAGGCTGATTCTGAACCTGAACCCGAGCCCGAATCGGAAGATGAAACTGAACCTTCCGCAAAAAAACAGAAAACACTCGCGTACAGGTTCAACAAAACCAAGAATAGAATCAGGGACAAGAATGAAAAGTTACCTCCAGAAAAACAACTGGAATTCGGGTTGACCATTGAAGAATACAGGGAAATCATCAGCAAGCGTGATTGCCGGTTTTGCCGTCGAAAAGATGAGAATCTAGACGACTTTACAGTCGATCGAAAAGATGACCAGATTGGATACATTCTTGAAAATTGTCAATGCTCTTGCCACAGGTGCAACTACGGCAAGGGGTCCACGCACATGACAAAGTACACGAATGATCAAGAATTTATTTCCCACGTGACCGAGATTTGTAAAAACAGCAGGATGTACTACAACCCCTTTCTCTACGACATCCGAGTATATCCAGCCAGAGAACCATCGTTTATAATCGTTTAAAAAATTAGTTTGTAATTTAAGAATGAAACTCATCGTATTCGATTTGGATGGTGTCCTTGTAGACTCTCGTCACCTCCATTACACAGCCCTCAATGACGTCTTGGATCATCAATTTAAAATTGAAATTGAAGAACATTTGGCAAGGTATGATGGTGTGTCAACCACCCGTAAACTCCAAATGCTCACAGAAGAGAAAGGTCTTCCAGTTGAACTTCATAATTCAATTTGGAAATTAAAACAAGAAAAAACTATTGAACTCATTCCGACAGTCATCCACACAGACCCAGAACTTTACAGAATCATTTCAAGTTTGAAAATGAGAGGCTTGCTCGTGTACTGCGCCTCCAATTCTATTCGTGATACTATGGTCCATTTCTTGGAAGCTCTCGGTATTTACAATCTCTTTGACGGAATCCTGTCAAACCAAGACGTCCAAAAGACAAAACCAGAACCTGAGATTTATTTGAGATGCATGATAAATGCAGGGGTTGGCCCGCTCGAAACACTAGTCATTGAAGATTCGCCAATTGGTAAAAAAGCGGCATACATGGCGGGTGCACACGTGCTTCCAGTTGGATCTCGACGGGATGTCACATTGGAAGCGATTGATAAAGCATTGATAAAGGCAATGAGCCTAAATAGAGTACGAATGGGTACAATGGACATTCGCTGGAAGCAGAAGATTAACGTGGTCATCCCGATGGCTGGAAATGGCTCCAGATTTGCTCAAGAGGGATACATTCTTCCAAAACCACTCATTGACGTACAAGGCGTCCCCATGATCCAACGGGTTGTCGAAAATCTCAACATTGACGGACAGTACATATTTATTGTTCG
>Ga0164296_1005048_pt1 | contig 11749 bp, 10 predicted proteins | sample GEODES057metaG_FD_113533 | JGI IMG/M metagenome (GOLD analysis project Ga0164296, IMG submission 113533) | Dystrophic lake water microbial communities from Trout Bog Lake, Wisconsin, USA - GEODES057 metaG | ecosystem: Environmental > Aquatic > Freshwater > Lake | place: USA: Trout Bog Lake...
CGATAGGGAGCACCACAGCTGGGCAAACTACTTTCTGTGCGGCTTCAAGGGCGTCTTCGACCACCTGCGCAACGGCGGCGGCGCACCTGTGCCACAATGTGCTGGCCTGGATGTCATTGTCGATGGACGCGTGCCCACTGGCAGCGGGCTGAGCAGCTCCAGCGCATTGGTCTGTGCATCCTCCCTGGCCGTCATGACTGCACTGGGTGCGTGCACACGTTCACTGGCATGCCACCATCATTCAACCGGGCATGCGCGCTGACTGGGTTACATGCATCGCGCAGGTCTCGATTTCCAGCAGCGGGAGGTGGCAGAGTTGGCGTGCGTGTGCGAGCGATACTGCGGCACCCAGTCTGGAGGCATGGACCAGGCCATCAGCATCATGGGCCAGCGTGGCCTTGCCAAGGCACGGTTGCAACATGCAGCCGCTCTTCCGTTGCCCGAGCTGACTCTGCCCATCTAAGGTGGTGCACTTCAACCCCGTGCGCACGGAGGATGTGCACTTGCCTGCCGGCTCCGCCTTCGTCATCGCAAACAGCTTGACGGTGTCCAACAAGGCAGAAACCGCACACACGAGGTACAACCTCCGTGTGGTGGAATGCCGCCTTGCAGCTGCCGTGCTCGCCCTCGCCCTGGGCGTGGCTCCCGACCAAGCTAGGCGCACACGCACGCTGCAAGAGATTGAGCCCCTAGTAGGCGGACGTGAGGTGCGCATCCCGGATTCATTTGCATACCCCACTTGTCGTCAACATACACTGACCATTGATGCCGTTTCTGCCCATGCGCAGGCTGCTGCTGAGGCAGTCACCAAGCATCTCCATGGCGGCGTGTACGCCATGGATGAGCTGGCTAAGTTGCTGCAAAGCCCTGTTGAATCCCTCTTCGCCGACAGCCCGGCGTCCCTGGATGTACTGACTCACGTTGGCGCCGCTGGTTTCAAGCTCCACGACCGCGCAGCGCACGTGTTTGCGGAGGCGGGGCGCGTGCACGCCTTTGCGGCTGCCTGCGCCTCTGGGGCTGGGCTGTCCGTGTTGGGCGAGCTCATGGACGCCAGCCATGCAAGCTGCCGCGACCTGTACGAGTGCTCCTGCGCCCAGCTGGATGAGCTCGTCACCCTTGCCAAACGCCACGGTGCGGTGGGTGCCCGCCTCACTGGCGCTGGATGGGGCGGATGCGCAGTCATGCTGGTCCCGGAGGCACAGACGGAGACGTTCCTCGCAGCCATGGCTCGTGACTACTTCCAGTCCCGCATTGATGCGGGGTTCATCACCCGCGAGGGCCTCGCAGACGCACTGTTCGCCACCAAACCTGGAGCTGGCGCCGCCATCTTCAATGGGATTTGAATGTTTATACAGAATGCACCTTCCGCATCGTCGGGATGGACACGACTCAAAATGTATGCGATCTGCGCGTCGACGTCATCACAGGCTCTGAGTGGTCAAAGCAGCCGTGTAGCTCGGTACCACAGCTCCCTCGAGCCATGGCGACGCTGACAATTGACACTAGTAACGGTGACCCTGGCGCCCCGGGCGGTGCTAGCGGCGAGAGCGCCGGCGGCTCTCCAGCCACTCAGCCACTCAGCTTCTCTGCGTTCCTGGAGCGCATGCGCGACCCGGCAGCTGCAGACCTTGTGCGAGCCATCAAAACCTTCCTGACGGACATGCTGAACTCGCAAGCAGACGCGGAGCGGGACTCGCAGAGAGTACAGGTGTGTTTGTCTCCTAGTGCACTTCACTGCAAATTGCCTCGATGCGCACACCTCCCTCACCTCTGCTCTCTCCTGCACTCCCTCAGACATTCCTGCAGCAGACAGAGGCGCAGTTTGCGGTGCACCCGTTGTGGAAGGGCACGTCGGCGGAGGAGCTGGAAGCTAGTGGCGAGGCGCTCGAGAAATACGTCATGACCAAGCTGCACCACCGCACGTTTGCCGTCGTGCCTGAAGACGTGGAGAGAGACAGGGTACGTGCGAGTCAAGGTGGCGATGAAAGCGCCGCCACGGAACTGTGTCTGTGGGCAACCTGACAGGATGTCGCCTACGCCAACCATCACTCTCAGGTCTTGTCGGCACGCATGAAGGCGCTCCAGTTCCTGTGTCCAGAGCACCTGGACATACCGACGCACCACAGGTGTGGGCATTGCGCGTGCAGTGACCTGTAGGTTGGTGCCCAGCTTTCTCAGGCTGACCTGAGTGTGACTGGCTGCGCAGGAACGAGCAGTCTTGGCTGCTCGCACAGAAGGAGCTGCAGAAGATTAACCAGTACAAAGCGCCGCGGGACAAGCTCGTGTGCTTGCTCAATTGCTGCAGAGTGCTGAACAACATGCTGAACGTCTCCATCCCGCCGGGCGCAGCACCTCCCGGCGCAGACGACTTCCTCCCTGTCCTCGTCTACGTCCTCCTGCGCGCCGCTCCGCTGCAACTGGGCAGCAATTTGGCCTACATCACCCGATTCAGGCTCGCAGGCCGCTTGGTGTCGGAGACTGCCTACTTCTTCACCAACCTCGTATCCGCCGCGGTACGTTACTTGCGCACGCACGCATCCAGGCTGAGTGCTGTGAGACAAGCAAAGAACTGACCCCCGATCTCGTGTCCCACCAGGCGTTCCTTGAAGTGGCTCAGCATGCGCAGTTCACAGGCCTCGACGCTGGCGAGTTTGCGCAGCACATGCGTGCGCAAGGACTGCCTGCCACAACATCGGAGTCCGCGCAGGACGGGTTCAGCGATGCGGCGCCAACCACACCGGTGGCGATGCCCCTCAACGGCCGCATCTACCCATCGCCTCCTACCGCGCCTCCTGTGCAGCAGCCAGCGCCACCGCAGGGGGGTCGCGCCGCAGCTTTGGCAGGCATGTTGTCGCCGTTGATGGCTCTAGGCAACGCGTTTGCCATGACGTCTACAGAGAGCCCTCAGTTGTTGCCGAGCACAGCGCCAGTTGCGATGTCACGGGCAGCAGCGCCCGCTGGTAGCAGTGTTTCCAACGCACGGAATAGCATAACTGCTGCGCCCATGGCGAGTGCTCCAGCCAATGGGCCGGCATCTGGCCAGCAAGTAGTTACGCGTTGGACTGTGGATGAGCTCGCCGCTGTCGGCGCCGCTTTGCTGGCCAGTGAAGGCGATGACGGCCCCATGATCAGCGATATGGCTCGCAAGTACAGGTTCCTGAACCGCGAGGCCGCTGAATTGCAACTCGGGGAAGTGCCGCGTGTTCTGGGTGACTACACAGAGCTCGTGCAGCGGTATGAAGCCCTTCTACGCGGCGTAACACTCATGCTAGAATCCAGTGCGGGTGCTGGGCCGGGACGGCCGACAGAGCCACAGACAGCAGCGCCCGCAACAGAGGCTGCCAACATGTTCTCAGGACTCAACATCGGCAGTGGCGGCGGTGGCGGTACTTCGCTGGCAGGTAGTGCCGCGTCGTTGGACACGTTGCGTTTCGGACAAGAGGAGGAGAAGAGCGAAAGCAACAGCTTGATGGATCAGTGATGTTCACGGTTGAGGCTCACGGCAGAACCTCAGAGCCCCTCGTGAGTCTCGACCAACCCTGCGTGAGCGCGCACTGGTCCGTGTGCTGAAAGCTATGCGCACTCCAGTTGCAGCTGAAGAGCCCGCCGCAAGCGAAGCACAGCTCCCAGAGTCTGCAAGGCAACGAGAGACTGCGGTCGCGCAGCGCTTGGCCAGCTCCATCACTGCAGCCGCGAACGCGCGTGCAGCGCATGCAGTCGATAAATTTGCGTTCGATGCCACCCTTGCCGCACTGGCTGAAGCAGAGGCTGAGTTTAAGGAGGCGAAAGCAGACGCTATCAGTCTTGAGCTCCAGCAGCTCTTGGACCGTGTTGCGACGGAGCTGCCACCGCTCGTGATAATTATCGTGCTTCGCCCGCTGCCAGTGGTGGAGATTGCGCGCCTGGCGTGTGTTCACAAGGCCTTCTGGTGTGCTCTTCGAAGCCTTCGTCAGCAGCATCCGGGGCGGCAATACCAGCGTCCTTCTGCTGAGCGTCTGCAGCAGGCTTCACGCTACAGCCGCTTCACGCGTGCAGCCACTTTTGGTGACGAGGCTCTCATTCTGGCCATGTTAGCAGCCGGCGTCAACGAGCGCGGCGTACCGCTGCTTCGAGCAACTGAATGCAGCTATAGCAAAGGTCTCATTCGGCTGACGTTAGACAGGGCGATGTATCATGCCGCCAGTCGTGGTCACATACAAATTGTGAAGCTGCTGCTCGACAAAGGTGCTAATGTGCACGCGGCCGAAAGTAGTGCGATCACTTTTGCACGCGAAAACGGCCACACGGAAATCGTCAACCTCCTGATTTTGCGCGGTGCGTTACGACCCGAGAGCTACTAAGAGCTAGCTACAGCGTAGATTGCATGTTGCAATATGACGTCATCAATAGAGCAAGCCTCCTTCTCGCATGGCATCCTAGTCTCGCCGTGCTTTTCAACCCACGCGTCTGTGCACATGGCGTCGCCGCTAGAGTCCTTACGAATTTCCAACGTCGCTGCCCGCTTCAACACAGACGGCTACGCCAAGGCCCTCGGCGCGCGCGGCGCAGCTTGGAAGAGTCCGGCAGTGTGCGCGCCTGGCTATGTGCGTCCAGCTCGCGGCACGCTCGACGAGCTGCTCATGTACGACGCCGAGCCTCTTCCGTGCTCTCTGGTCAAGCTGCCCGCCGAGGTTGCCGCCAAGGTGTGTCTTCCCTTGCGCTCGTGCCTTGCATTGGCTGTTTTCAGCTGTCACTGCGTGTCCGCTTACCCGTCTCAACGCGCCGGTCTATGGCATAGGCCTTGACAGTCAGTGCAGGCGTGCTTCAACTCATGTGCGGCACAGTGCCGCAACCAGACGAGACGCAGCTTGTTTTGAATACTGTATCAGAAGCGTTGCGTCGCCCGGAGCTGAGGGTGCGTCTTCTGCGCTTACGGAGGCTGTGTTGCTTGGCACCTTGACCTTGGCGGTCAACTCATGCACAAAAACGCAGGACGAGCTGTACCTGCTGCTCATCAAGCAAACACGAGGCTGTCCCGACGTACAGCAGCTCGCTCGAGCCTGGGAATTCCTCGCCGTCCTCGCAGCCTGCGCACCCCCACACCGCGACCTCCAGCCCCTCGTGTCTGACTTCATGCACGGCGTCGTGCACGACCCCACGACGCCGCCACAAGCCCTGCCGCATGCCCACCGTGCATGGACCGCGTTCAAGCGTGTCGTCCGGCTCGGTGCTCGCCAGACACTGCCGACTGTGGAGGAGGTGTCCGCTCTCAGAGCTGGCCTCAGTCTCAGCGTCGTCGTCTTCTTCCTGGATGACACGTTCGAGGAGCTGCAGTACGAGGCGGCGATGAGTGTGGCTGAGGCGGCGGAGGCGGTCGCTCAGGTCGTAGGCCTGCAGAACCATAGCACGTTTGCGTTGTTCGAGCACCGCACTCTGGAGCGTAGCGGCGATGGTGACGACCGCGCTGGCAGTGGTGTCGCCACCGATGATGCCGACGGCGCTGGTCACGATGTCATTCTTCCGCTGGATGAGTCTCGCTACGTCGCCGATGTGCTGCAGGACTTTAAGCATCTGGCAGCTGCACCTGATGGCAACGGCGGCATCACAGCTGTCCGACTGCTGTTCCGCAAGCGCTTGTTCCGTGAACCGGATGACGGAGTCAGCGAGCCTGCGTTCCTGACCTTGAGCTGCACTCAAGCACTGCACGACTACCAGCGTTCGTGGTATCCCGTTCCTGAAGACGACGCCGCGCAACTCGGCGCACTAGCAGCTCACATCGGCGGCATCGGGGCAGCTGATGTGGAAGTGTGCTTGGAGCTCCTCGTCCCGCATCTGCTCATGCCGCTCCGGCCTCGCGCAAAGTGGCAGTCAGATATCGAGCAGCGCTTGACCACTGTGTTGGGCGGCAACTCCACCAAAGACGATTCCCGCGCAGCGGTGCTACGCATCATCAAGGCGCTGCCGTATGGCCTCAGCGCATTCTTCCCCGCGACGAGAGTGCAAGACCCTGTTGGTCTGCTGCCAGGCCGTGTCCTGCTCGGCATCAACCGCTCTGGCGTCCACTTCTTCCGGCCCAAGCCGCGGGAGTACCTGCACTGCGCGCAGCTGCGCGACATCATGCAATTCGGCAGCTCATCAAATGCCGTATTCTTCAAAATGAGGGTCGCTGGCCAACTGCACGTCTTCCAATTCGAAACGCCCTCCGGCGAGGAGATCTGCCTCGCGCTGCAGACGCACATCAATGACATCATGGCACGTAGATACCAGCGCCAACAAGCGCGGCTCAGCGGCGTTGGCGCAGGGGTGATGCCGCCGGCGACACCACCAGCGGCGATGCCCACTTCGCCTTCTACCGGCGGAGATGGAGATGCGGCGCGTCGGCTAGCGGAGATGGGGGCTGCTCTTGCGGACGCACAGCGCCGCTTAGCAGAGGAGAGCGCGGCAAAAGCGGCAGCGCAGGAGGAGCTGGCGATGGCAAAGGCTTCTCTGTCGCTCTCAGCGACCACTGCGTCTCGTGACTCGGATGGCGCCGCCAGCAGTAGCAGTTCTAGTAGCGCTGAAGGTAGCGGTACGGCACCGAGCTCGCGTTCTGCGCCACCTGCTGCTGCTGCTGCATCGAAGCCAGGCACTGCGAGGCCAGGAGTAGCGCCTGCGCCTGTGCGCAAGGTCGGGAGCGCGAGTCCCACACGCGTGCCAGCATCGAGCAGGACGGCTGGCGCAGCGTCTCCCGCAGCGCCGAGCTCAACATCATCACGGCCCGCTGCTGCCAGCAGCAGTGCACCCTCGCAGCAGCTGAAAGAGCTCCAGCAGCAGCTTGCTTCTGCGCAGGATAAGCTCGCTGCCGCCGAGAAGGCGACAGTGGCAGCATGTGCGGAGCGGGATGCCCTTTCTGCGAAAGTCAAATCTCTGGAAGCGTCTGGCAGTGGCGGCGCGGCCATGGCGCAGGAGATCGCGGACTTGAAAGCGCAGCTGCGCGCTCGTGACGCTGACATTGCTAAGTACCAAGCGGAGGTTGCCAAGCTGACTGCAGCTCTAGCAGCGAAGAGCGACGAGTGCGCTGATTTAGCATCACAGCTTGGAGAGATCGATGATCTGCGGGACCAGCTGGCTGAGGTTGCGCATAAAGATGAGCAGACAAACGCCATCATCGCGCGGCAGCGCACCGCGTTGGAGACGCTGGAGACGAAGTATCGCGACGAGGCGGCTCTCCGCCGGAAGTATTACAACCAGCTGGAGGAGGCGAAGGGCAAAGTGCGTGTGTTTGCACGCATCCGGCCGCTGAGCAGCAAGGAGAAGACGGAAAAGCAGACGCTTGCGCTCGCGTTCCCTGACGAGGTGACCATCGAGCATCCGTGGAAGGACCGGGAGAACAAAAGCTACACCTTCGACGCGGTGTTTGGTCCGGATGCCACCCAGGAGCAAGTGTTCGAGCAGGTGTCGTATCTCGTCCAGAGCGCGCTGGACGGCTACAACGTGGTCGTGTTTGCGTACGGCCAGACTGGCAGCGGCAAGACGTTCACCATCAGCGGCTCGGAGTCGGATCCAGGCATCACGCCGCGTGCACTGCGTGATCTTACTCGTCTTGTGACGGCGGCATCGGCGCGTGCGAGCGTGACGCTGCACGCAAGTATGCTGGAGCTGTACCAGGACACCCTGGTGGATCTGCTTCAGAAGGAGGGCGGCAAAGGCGGACAGCAATCAGCTGCGGCGTCTGCGGCATCACGGCTTGACATCAAGAAGGACGCGAAAGGCTGGGTGACAGTCACCAACTTGACGCAGCGGGAGTGCTCCTCGTATGACGACTTGATGGCGATCGTGCAGGAGGGCACTGCTAGGCGGAAGGTTGCGAACACTCAGATGAACACAGAGAGCAGCCGGAGTCACCAGGTGTTCAACGTCGTCATCAGCAGCACGGACAGCCAGACGCAAGCTGTGACGAAAGGCAAGCTCAGTTTCGTGGACTTGGCAGGGAGCGAGCGCGTCAAAAAATCCGGCGCGACTGGAGAGCAGCTGAAAGAGGCGCAGGCGATTAACTTGAGCTTGAGTGCGCTGGGCAACGTCATCAGCGCGCTCGCTGGCGATGGGCAAGGCCATGTGCCGTACCGGGACCACAAGCTGACCATGCTCCTTTCTGACTGCCTCGGTGGCAGTGCCAAGACGCTCATGTTCGTCAACGCATCGCCGAGCGATGGCAACCTGGATGAGACGCAGAGCAGCTTGGCGTACGCGCAGCGGGTGCGGACTATCAAGAACGACGTGACGCGTAATGTGGCGACCAAGGAGATGGAGGTGCTGCGCAAACAGATTGCGTTCTGGAGGACGAAGGCTGGCGGAGCGGAGGGCGACGACCTGGAGGAGATCCAGGATGGACGGCAGGCGCCGGCAGCAGCGTCCACATAATCGTTATTGAATACATTCATGGCCACCGTGGCAGGCGCTGATTGAGCGCACATCGTCGGCCCCTCGCGCAGAGCAATGGCTTGGGGCGCTGTCCGTGGCGTTGACGACCTCGCGTCTCGTCTCACCACCAATGACCCTGCTCTCACGTCGCTCACGCTTCTCTCCGGCCGGCGACTGGGCCACCCGGAGGTGGAGCAACTCGCAGCCGCGCTGCGCCAAAACACCGTGCTCACGGAGCTGTCGTCTTGCCACAGCATGCCGCCCGCCAGCGCTGCCGTTCTAGCTGCCGCTATCGCAACACACCCAGCTCTGCGTCGCTTATCACTCGGCGACTCGCAATTCGGAGACGCCGGCGTGTCTGCCCTCCTGCCTGCTTTCCACCGGCTTCACGTTGCTGATCTGGAGCATAAGAGCGTCACAAACATCGGCTGTGAGGCGCTAGCAACTGTCCTTGGCGGCTGCAATTGCTTAGCCGAAATCAATGTGAGCCGCAACTGCGTTGGAGACGCAGGAGCAGCGTCGTTGTGCGCCTCGTTGCCTGCCAGTCTGGAGGTGCTAGACTTGTCGAGCTGCGGCCTCACGGAAGTCGCAGGCACGCATCTAAGAGATGCATTAGTTACTGCCCGGGCGCCGCTGGTGAGTCTGCACCTTCGCGGCAACGCGCTTGGTCCCTCTGGCCTCACTGCTCTGGCTGCAGGCTTGCAACACGCACGCACCTTGCGGACCTTGGATTTATCGGACTCGCAAGCAGGGGATGCCGGCGCCATGGCCATTGCAGACGCGCTGCCAGCAAGCAGCCTGCATCGCTTGAATCTTGGTCGGTGCGGCATCTCTAACATCGGTGCTGCCAATCTGGCTAAAGCCACCATTCGCGGCCTTCATGCGCTCTGTCTTGCTGGTAATCCAATCGGCGATGTTGGAGCTGCTGCACTGGCGGCAGCAAATGTGGAGCAGCTGGACGTGAGCGAGTGCGGATTGAGTGGAGCTGGGGCAAGTGCCCTTATCGGCCCCGCGTGCGTGTTCACATCGCTCATCCTGTTAGGCAATGCGCTGGACGATGACGGGGTTATTGCTCTCGCGGCTGCTCTCAGCGCTGATGGTGCCGCACCGAGGTTGAAACACTTGAGTGTGTCAGGCACTGGCATGGGCTTCGAAGGGGCGGACGCTTTAGTTGGTGCCCTTATCCATGGCGCTGGCCCACAACTGAATGCGCTGGAGATGGGTGGCAACCCCGCCAGCGATGGAAGTGACCGCTGCGTTGCGATGGTGGCCAAGCTGCGGGACGGTCGTGTCGACATCGATATCTCGTGGAAGGCGTCGGACCAGGGAGACGGCGCACAGAGCGCGCGCTGAAGTTGCCAGTCAATTGTCATAAAACTAATGTATTAGTCTCGCACTTGCCGGGGTTTGCGAGGCAAGGGGGCAAAGCACGTACCCCTTGCCAGCTGGCACTTTCACAGAAACTGTGCCTTTGAGAGACGCATACAGGCCCCCGCTCCTGCGCTGAGTCACAGCCATGAGCGCGACCGAAAATTTGCCTGCCGCTGCGCCACCCGCTGGGCAATGGAGCCCCCGCAGCGACGCGAATGAGTCAGACAGCAGGCGCCCCCCAGGAGTACCACCACCGCCTGACGCCTCCTGCGGCTTCTTATCTCTATGCTGGGGCGCTGGCACCAGCGGCTCGGCCAAGAACGGCAGTGTGGCCAGCCTGCGCGCGTCACGCACAGACGCCGCTGCGTTCGCGGCGAATTGCTTCGCTGTCGGCCAGCTGGAGGCGCTGGAGAGTGACAAAGCCAGGACTCGGGGGCGGAGCGCGCAGGCGGTGATCTCGGGCATGGTCGCGAATATGGAGTCGGAGGACGTGCAAGCCGCGGCGTGTGTTGCGCTGCGCCGCTTGGCGCGAGATCCGGTGGGGCAGCACACAGTGGGCTCCGCTGGAGGGGTTAAAGCGCTTCTTTCTGCGCAAGCCGCGTTTCCAGACTCCTCCGCCGTGCAGGTGGCTGCATGGACAGCACTCGCGGCTCTCGCGTTGGTGCCCAGCAACGAGGCTGAGGCGGTGGCAGAAGGCGCACTGCAAACAGCGACAGCACGTCTCGACGCCTCTGCTGCGTCGCCTGATGTCATGGTCGCCGTCGCATCTGCAGTCCGCAACCTCTGTGGGTCAGCCGCGAGTCAGAAGGTTGCAGAATCGTCAGGGACGATGCTGGCCCTTCTTCGAGGCATTGTGGCCAGTGGCAGTGATGAACGCGTGTTGGCGGCGCTGCTTGCTGCGCTGCGCAATGTCACTGCACTCGGTAAGAACAAGGACGCGGCTGCGTTGGCAGGCGCCTTGAATGCGGTGCTGAACGTGCTCAAGGCACATCCCAAATCGAGCACTGTGCAAGCTGCTGGTTTGGGCGCTCTCTGGTCCTTAGCGGGAAGCAACCCAAACAAAGTGCGACTCGCCACCATCGGCGCGCTGGATGTCATCGTGAGCAGCTTGAGAGAGCACGCGACAGATCCAGCAGTCCAAGCGCCAGGCCTTGGAGCGCTGGCCTCTGTCGCATGGACCAATGTCGCGTACAAGGAGCGCGCCGTCCGCGCTGGCGGACTGCAGGCTGCGGAGGCGGCGCTGGCGGCGTTCCCTACTGATTCAGAGGTCATTGCACGGGCATCGGAGGCAAGGACTCGGTTGAAGCAAACCAGGGATCCTGATGGAGATGCGTTCATGCCTAACATGTGATCGTGTGTACTACTTTATACAGCAACTGCAGGTGCAGATGACGCGTCACCACACTCGGACCATGGCAGCAGTGTGGCAACTCTTCGCCAGGTCACAATTTCCATGGCACCCGCTCACTCTGCGTCCTACACGGGTGGGTTGAAGGTTATCGGCACCGGACTGGGCAGGACAGGGACGTCTAGCCTGAAGCTCGCGCTGGAGAGGCTGTACGGTGCCAAATGCTACCACATGACGGAAGTCATCGAGAACGGCGGCCCTTTTGGCTGGTTCGACTTCTGGACAGACGTGTCTGCGGTGCGCAAACCAGTTGGGGCGCTTCTCAAGCGCGGAACGCAGTACACCGACGAGTGCACTGGCAAACTAACTACCTCTCCATCCGTGCTCCCAGGGCAAGGTCACCACGGAGCAGCTACGAGCACACATGGACGGCTACGCAAGCACCACAGACTACCCGGTGCGTTGTACTTGTACTTGCGCCCCTCACCAGCGATCACCCCAGAAAAGAATCCACCTGACTCGGGGGTATTCTCTGTCACATTTCAGGCGTGCATGTACTGGAAACAGCTGCTCGAAGCGTACCCAGATGCCAAGCTGGTGCATAGCACCCGAAGCCCGGAAAGCTGGGCGAAAAGCGTGATGGATACCGTC
>Ga0164296_1005049_pt1 | contig 11748 bp, 11 predicted proteins | sample GEODES057metaG_FD_113533 | JGI IMG/M metagenome (GOLD analysis project Ga0164296, IMG submission 113533) | Dystrophic lake water microbial communities from Trout Bog Lake, Wisconsin, USA - GEODES057 metaG | ecosystem: Environmental > Aquatic > Freshwater > Lake | place: USA: Trout Bog Lake...
GGGCGGGCGGGTGCTCAAGCTGCCAAATAAGATGAGGATTTGGCGTACGTGTTTTGATAAGGGGCATATCACTCATTTGTTTTTATTTATCAATGGATGAAAAATTTAAAGCCCTACCCGTTAAGACTGCGAGATATTTTGGATGTTCTTAAAAATGTCTTTAAGTGACGGGTCCAAGAAATCTCAAGCGGCGCAAGAGTGATGCAAGCAGTGTCGTTGCAAAGACTTATCTGTATGTCTTGCACTGCGTTGAGAAAAGCATCTAAATAGGGGGGGAGAATGGTTGCGTCAATTTCCTCCCATTTTGCAGACCAGGCGCTCACCCACTGCGGGCTTAGGGGTTGCAAGATATCCATATCTTTTGAAGAAAAATCTACGACTTGAATGTTTGAGTAGAGTTCTTTTGTGTTCTGCAAGGCGTTGGCCTGTATAGCTCCAGTGCCACTTATCCAAAACGAGTTGATACCAACAGGGCGGTGGTCGTTGATGGGATGCTGATACAACAGCATTTGCATCTCATTTTGCAATCTCCTAAGTGTTCTAGCGCTTTTGTGATGAGAGCTTTTGCCGGTACCTATCAAAAAATCATCAATAACCCGCCCCGATACCCGGTTGACGCTTGCGCTCGAGAGTGCATCAAAGTGATCGCTGTAAGCCAACCACTGGCCTGGTGGAAGTTGGGGGTGCGAGATAATATGGATGAAGTCCTCCTCAAAGTAAGGTTTCATGACTGCGAGGACCTCCTCGGACTCGGAGCGCGTGAGGCCGAGTGCGTTTGCATCCGCACTAAAGGTGACTTGTCCGTGTTGAACGTGCCAAGAACATAATGTGATGAAAGCCCAGTGATTGGCAACTGTGTTTGTGGTTCCTAGGAGACCAAACTCAACTGCCTTTAGGGCTGCAAACGGCAACTCCCCGTCCTCCAAGTTCCAGCCCATCCCTTGGGCAGCGGCCATCTCGGCCGGGGTGTTCATCGCGTCGTGTAAAACGCTCGCCTTGTGGACAGGCTTGGAGAGCTTTAATATGCGCCTTAGATGAGGAACATCTAACTGGTCAATGAGTTGAGGAGATGACTTATCCTGATCCAGCCCTTGGGTGTAGGTATCATTGGGGGGGAGGGCATGACTCAAGATGAGTTTTTTGGGAATGTTTTGCATGATGTGATTGTGCAAGATTGTGCAAAGGGATTGCTTGTGCGAGGTGCAAACTGCGCAATATTAATTTGAAAGATTATTATTTTGTTTGAATTATTGATTGGATGGCGATACACGAGGGCGGGGAAGTCTACGCGTAAAAACGGTTTTATATCCTTTATCTCTGCCGTATCCATGACGGGCATTGCGCTAGGGGTGGCTGCGCTCATTATCGTCTTGAGTGTGATGAACGGTTTTCAAAAAGAGGTCAGAGACCGAATGATCGCGGTGCTCTCGCACGTGGAGATTTTGTCTGCAAGTGGAGAGAGTGTTGAGGATTATGAGAGCGTTAAATCATTGGCGTTGAAAAATACTGAAGTCTTGGCTACTGCTCCGTTTGTTTATGCTCAAGTGCTGATGGCGCACGGAGAAGACATGAGGGGTGCACTGGTGCGCGGAATTGACCCTGCTCAAGAGGCCGAGGTTACAGATGTGGTGACCCAGTTGCCACCTTCCGTTCAGGCTCAACTGTTGCCTGGATCCTATAACGTTGTGCTGGGAATAGAGCTTGCCCGCTCATTGGGTGTGAGCGTAGGAGAGCCAGTGACCCTCATTGCGCCCGAGGGCCAAGTGACGCCAGCGGGGGTGATTCCTCGTTTAAAGCAGTTGCGTGTAGTGGGTGTATTGGATACAGGGCATTACGATTTTGATTCAAGTTTGGCACTCATCTCTATTGATGACGCTGAGCGTATCTTCAGGCTCACTGGTCCGATGGGGATGCGCTTAAAGGTTAAAGATCCTCAGGGCGCTCGACAAGTAGCTGATGATTTACTGCAGACCCTTCCCCCTCAACTTTTTGTGAGGGACTGGACGCGACAAAACAAAACATGGTTCAGCGCAGTACAAATTGAAAAGCGGATGATGTTCATTATTTTGACCTTGATCGTTGCAGTTGCCGCATTCAATTTGGTGAGCACGCTTGTTATGACCGTGACTGATAAGCGGGCGGATATTGCTATTTTGCGCACGATGGGCGCAAGCGCGCGCTCTATTTTGTTGATCTTTATGGTTCAAGGCGCGCTCATTGGCGTTGGTGGGACCTTGATCGGGGCGGCTTTGGGTTTGGGGGTTGCCTTTAATATAGATGTGATTGTGCCGGCCATTGAGCATTTGCTGGGGATGAGTTTTCTGCCGCGAGATATTTATCTCATCAGTAAAATGCCCAGTGATCCCCAATCGGCCGATATAGTGCCTATCATTTTTATCTCTTTAATCATGTCACTTTGCGCCACCCTTTATCCGAGTTGGCGCGCGAGTCGCGTTCAACCTGCACAGGCCCTAAGATATGAATAATACTGTTTTAAGAGCCAAGGGACTTACGCGCAAATTCTTGGAAGCGCCCAATGAGATCACGGTTCTAAGTGGCGTTGAACTCACGGTCAAAGAGGGGGATTCAGTTGCCATTCTCGGCGCCTCTGGATCAGGCAAAAGTACGCTTCTTCATTTGCTGGGTGGGCTGGACAATCCAAGCGAGGGTATTGTCCAGTTGTTGGGGGAGGATTTCTCCAACATGCAAGAACGCGCTCGCGATAGTGCGCGTAACCGCTCATTGGGTTTTGTCTATCAGTTTCATCATTTACTGCAAGAGTTTGATGCAATTGACAATGTTGCGATGCCACTGATGATCGCACGTATGGATAAAACCCAGGCCCGTGAGCAAGCTAAGGCGGTTTTGCAAAAAGTTGGGTTGGGTGCGCGTTTGCATCACATGCCCAGTGAACTCTCTGGGGGTGAGCGACAACGCGTTGCAATTGCGAGGGCATTGGTGATTAAGCCAAAGTGTCTGCTTGCGGACGAGCCGACGGGGAATTTAGACCGCGGCGCAGCCAGCTCGGTATTTGATTTGATGCTTGAGTTGACCACGGATCAGTCCATGTCTTTTGTGGTTGTAACGCATGACGAATCCTTGGCTGCCCGCTGCTCCCGAAGGTACAGGCTCATTCAAGGTCAACTTGAAGAGGTGAGCTAAATCAATTCAGTGCACAAGCGCTACCCTTAATCCACCCATGAATTCCCCGCCTGCAAAGGACCCCCCTAGATTTATAGACTCCCACTGTCATTTAGACGCAAGCGAGTTTGGGGCTGACTCGGATGCAATGCGCGATAGAGCAAGGCGTGCAGGGGTTGATCTGTGTTTGATTCCGGCTGTTGATAGCAATAATTTTGAAGTTGTTCAAAATTTAGCACACCGGTTCAATGATCTTTATGCCCTTGGGATACACCCGCTTTATACCCCTGGTGCAAATGACCAAGATCTTCAGACACTGCGAAGTCTTTTGGCAAAAGGGACTAGCTTGCCTCATAAAGACCCCAGACTCGTTGGAGTTGGGGAGATTGGTTTGGACGGCGCTCTAAAGAATTTGGACTGGAATCGACAAATCTTTTTTTATGAAGAGCAACTAAAAATTGCCGCTCAATTTGATTTACCAGTTGTTTTGCACGTACGTCAATCAGTAGACTTTGTTTTAAAGGGCCTTAGAAAGCATAGAGTGAGAGGGGGTATTGCACACGCCTTTAACGGCAGTTTGCAACAAGCTGCGCAATTCATTGAGATGGGCTTTAAGCTTGGATTTGGAGGTGCGTTGACCTATCCGAGGGCCTTGCACCTTAGACGGTTGGTGCGGGAAGTGCCAGCACAGTCTATAGTCTTAGAAACAGATTCACCCGATATAGTTGCGGTATGGCGCTACGTTAATGCTCAGGAGCGGGCTCAGGGACAAGTACAGGGCAGAAATGAGCCCTCAGATTTGCCGCTCATTGCAAAGGAGATCGCAGCTCTTAGGGGCGTAAGTCTTGAAGAATTAATGACTCAGAGCACAAACAATTTCTTAAGTGTGTTTAATCTCCCGGCATCCATTACTGGTATAAATACAAGCACGAACTAATTACGACTCCAGCTACAAAGCTCAGCATCCATCTCTAGCTCGGATCATTTGCATTTTTATTTAACTCTGAAATCCACTCCATGGCTTCCAAAAAAAATCAATTACCAGACGTCAATTTATCTGAGCACTCAGGCGTCAGGTATTTACATTTTGGAACCCCGTGGGTGCAGGGCTCAATGGAGATTGCCCGCCCCTTTGATCTTGATCTGGAATATGCGCAGCGCATGATGGGGTGGTTGCTCTTCATTGATCCCTTAAGCGTTGAGCATCTCAAATCCTTGCATTCCATGCATTTAGGATTGGGCGCGGCATCGTTAACGAAGTTTTGTTATAAAAAACTTCATATGAAAACAACCACTATCGAACTCAATCCTAAAGTCATTGCAGCTTGCAGGTTATGGTTTAAGTTGCCTAACGACAATGACCGTTTATCTGTGATACTTGGTGATGCGGGAGAGGTCGCGGGGCATGCTCACTGGGCGGGACAAATAGACGCGCTCCATGTTGATTTGTATGATGAGGAGGCCGCCGCGCCAGTTATAGAAGGCGTTGATTTTTATGCAGGCTGTCGTAACTTGTTGACCGATAAAGGGGTGATGGCGGTCAACTTATTTGGGCGTAGTGTTAAGTTTGACCAAAGCTACGAGAAAATTGAGAAAGCTTTTGGTGCGCAAAATGTCTGTGCTTTCAAGCCCACAAAGGAAGGAAACACGATTGTATTGGCACTAAAGAGTGGCGCAATCCCCTCGCGTGAGGTGCTGACGGCGCGCGCCGCACTAATAGAGGAACTTTGGTACTTGCCTGCACTGAAATGGATCAAGGTTTTGAATCTTTAGAAATTCAGTTTGTAAAGAACTCAATTTATCTGGGGTAGCAGTCGTCAGGGTTTCTACTTAAAGGTGCAATTGAGATTATCATAAGCGGTTTTCCGATATCCACATGCGCTTTAATCGATTGCTTTAATTGAGGTGTGGATTCAACTATGAGTAGTTATCAATCATTCTTCGAGGAGAAGACTTGTGAATATTAAGAGTCAAAAAGACTTTTTCTCTGGCGTCATGTTTATGGTCGTTGGAGGAGGTTTCGCGTGGGGGTCATACAACTCTTACTCAGTAGGCACAGGCGCTCGCATGGGTCCTGGATATTTTCCGTTGATGCTTGGCGCTCTATTGGCCTTGCTTGGATTTTTTGTGCTCCTCGGATCCATTTTGGCGCGAGAGGAACAGGCCGATCATGAAATCGGGTCTGTCGCTTGGCGCCCTTTGTTTTTTATTCTTGCAGCCAACCTCTCCTTTGGTGTGTGTTTGGGTGGGCTACCCTCTATTGGGCTTGAGCCACTGGGAATGATCATCGGAATTTTTGCTTTGACTTTGATTGCTAGCTATGCAGATATGCATAACTTCAGTTTTAAGGGCAATCTTATTTTGGCTGTGATTTTGTCCATTGGTAGCTATTTGGCTTTCATATTGCTTTTGCAATTGCAAATCCCGGTATGGCCAGTATTTATAACCGGTTAAGGAGATATTAAAAATGGATTTATTTCATAACCTAGCGCTAGGATTTAGCGTAGCGGTCACTCCCATTAATTTGGTTTATGCGTTTGTAGGCTGTGTGCTTGGAACGCTTATTGGTGTGTTACCTGGTATCGGACCTGTTGCTACGATTGCGATGCTGTTGCCTGCAACTTATGCGCTTCCCCCCGTGTCCGCACTCATTATGCTTGCAGGTATTTACTACGGTGCCCAGTACGGTGGTTCCACAACGGCTATTTTGGTGAATTTGCCTGGCGAGTCATCCTCAGTCGTGACGACCATTGACGGCTACCAAATGGCGCGCAAAGGCCGTGCCGGGCCAGCGCTTGCTGCTGCGGGCCTTGGCTCTTTCTTTGCTGGTTGTGTGGGTACCCTGATATTGGCAGCTTTTGCCCCGCCCTTGACAGAACTTGCTTTTAAATTCGGTCCTGCAGAATACTTCTCTTTGATGATTCTTGGTTTGATTGGTGCCGTCGTTTTAGCATCAGGCTCGCTCTTAAAAGCCATTTCCATGATTGTGCTGGGGTTGCTGCTCGGACTTGTTGGAACAGACGTGAACTCAGGAGTGGCACGTTTTAGCTTTGACATTCCTGAGCTGACCGACGGCATTGGTTTCGTGGTGGTTGCGATGGGTGTGTTTGGATACGGTGAGATTATTAGTAATCTATCTGTGGACCCAGACGACCGGGAGATCTTCACCGCAAAGGTTCAGGGTCTTTTCCCAACGAAAGAGGATTTCAAGTTAATGCTCCCCGCGGTGATGCGCGGTACTGCACTGGGCTCAGTGCTGGGTGTATTGCCCGGTGGGGGCGCGCTCTTAGCTGCTTTTGCTGCTTACACACTTGAGAAAAAGACAAAGCTACGTCCTGGTGAAGTACCCTTTGGTCAAGGTAACATCCGCGGTGTGGCATCTCCTGAGTCTGCAAATAATGCAGGTGCACAAACCTCATTTATCCCATTGTTGACGCTTGGTATCCCCCCCAACGCTGTGATGGCGTTGATGGTAGGTGCGATGACGATCCACAACATTCAGCCTGGCCCCCAGGTGATGACGAGCAATCCAGAACTTTTTTGGGGTTTGATTGCTTCAATGTGGATTGGTAATTTGATGTTGGTGATTTTAAATCTGCCAATGATCGGAGTATGGATCAAGCTCTTGTCCGTACCTTATCGTTATCTGTTCCCAGCCATTGTTCTTTTCTGCGCAATCGGTGTTTATTCAACAAATAACAATACCTTTGACGTTTGGATGGTTGCCTTATTTGGTTTGATCGGCTATTTGTTTGTGAAACTGGGTTGCGAACCAGCACCTTTGTTACTTGGATTCATCTTAGGTCCAATGATGGAGGAGAACTTGAGAAGGGCATTGCTCTTGTCTAGGGGTAATTGGTCCGTGCTAGTCACTCGTCCATTATCTGGTGGGCTCTTGGCGGCTGCCCTGTTGTTGCTTGTCATTGTGCTCTTGCCGGCTGTGAAATCTAAACGCGAAGAAGCATTCGTCGAAGATTAAAAGTCGATGTAATTCGATTACTTTTCTAATAGATGCAAAAATAGCACCTTCGTGGTGCTATTTTTGTTTAAGCGGTCGAGACAATTTTTCTCGTAAGTTCAACTCAATTCTTTTAGCCGTGCTAAAGTGTTCAATCTTTCTTGGCATTCAATAGTCGTGCAATTTTTCTAGATAAAAATCTTTTTTGGAATCCAGCCGTGAATTTTAATTTCAACAACCCCTATCCCTCTACACGTTTACCTGTTTTTGCTCGCAATGTGGTCTCTACCTCGCATCCACTGGCAGCGCAGGCAGGTTTGAAAATGTTGCAAGCTGGGGGCAACGCAGTGGATGCAGCCATTGCAGCAGCAGCAGTGATTACGATCACAGAGCCTGTGAGTAACGGATTAGGATCGGATGCATTTTGTATTTTGTGGGACGGAAAATCAATGCATGGTTTGAATGCTTCTGGGTGCGCACCTAAGGGTTGGACTCCAGAGTATTTTCATAAAAAATACGGTCAAACTGAAAAGACTCCGCCCAAGCGCGGAATGGACTCGGTGACGATACCAGGTGCCGTCGCAAGTTGGATGGCTCTCTCTGAGCGTTTCGGTAAACTCCCCTTTGAAGATTTGTTGGCCCCCGCTATTGAAACAGCAGAGAGAGGATATTTATTGCCCGTGGTTGTGCAACAAAAATGGGCTGCAGGCGCTGCAGAGCTCGGCTCCTTGCCCGGATTTGCACAGGCGTTTATGCCTAAGGGGCGAGCACCCAACGTGGCTGAGTTGTTTCAGTTTAAAGCTGCTGCAAAGGGTCTTAAAGCGATTGCCAGGACCAAGGGAGAGGCGTTTTACGGCGGAGAGATCGCTCAGGCCATTGAGCGCTTCTCAGATGCAAATGGCGGGTGTTTAAAAGCGAGCGACTTTAGGGACTATAAGCCAGAGTGGGTGGTGCCGATTGAGAAAAATTACAGAGACTATAGCGTTCACGAAATTCCTCCCAACGGGCAAGGCATTGCTGCTTTGATTGCTTTGGGTATTTTAGAGAACTTTGATTTGGCAAGCATGCCCGTCGACGGTGTTCAATCACAGCACTTGCAGATTGAGGCGATGAAACTGGCGTTTGCGGATGTTTACCGCTTTGTGGCGGAGCGCTCAAATATGGAGGTGAGCGTTGAGCAAATGCTGGACTCTAAATATTTAGCAAATCGTGCAAAGCTTATTGATATGAAGAAAGCCCAAGAGTTTGGTGCCGGAAATCCTGTCAAAGGCGGAACCATTTACTTGAGCGCTGCTGATGAGAGTGGCATGATGGTGAGTTTTATTCAAAGTAACTATATGGGTTTTGGATCGGGTTGCGTAGAGCCCGAGTTTGGGATCAGTTTACAAAACCGAGGTCACGGTTTCAGTACTGTTGCCAATGGACTCAATCCTGCCAATTTGGTTGCGCCTGGCAAGCGTCCCTTTCACACCATCATCCCCGCCTTCTTGACCAAAGAGGGCAAGCCCATTATGAGCTTTGGAGTTATGGGTGGAAATATGCAGCCTCAGGGGCATATGCAAACTCTGGTTCGCATGCTCGATTACAAGCAAAACCCACAAGCTGCCTGTGACGCACCAAGGTGGAGATTCAACGCGGGTCTAGAGATCAACGTCGAGTCTGCGATGGATGGCAGGACCGTTCAAGGACTCAAAGATTTAGGTCATGTCGTAGATGTGATCAATGATAGTTATCAAGATTTTGGTTCGGGTCAATTTATTTGGCGCGCTGGTGATCCAAAGATTGAGGGCTATATTATTGCCAGTGATTCACGCAGGGATGGTTTGGCAGCAGGTTATTAAATCCATAGCCTGTCTTTGGTCAATACTGGATCTCACTTCTTGATCTAATACCCTGTTCTATACTTTCTACCAAGGGCCAGGGTAGCTTTGAATTCAGACTTAATTAGATCAATAAGATTCCTGTTGTCTGGACCCTTTAGGAAAGCTATCATCTCAATTCTTGTTACATGACCGAGTCACTCAAACCCTCTAAAAGCTTTGGCGTTGGGCTAACGCTTGCAGTGCTGGGCGCAATTGCCTTTAGCGGCAAGGCAATCATCGTCAAACTGGCCTACCGTTACGGTGTTGACGCAGTGACGGTGATTATGTTTCGTATGCTTTTTGCACTGCCTCTTTTTCTGGGTATGGTGGTGTGGGCTTCCAGACAAGAACATTCAAAAGAAAATCCTTTGAGGTGGGTAGACGCTTTTCCCATACTGGGGCTTGGATTTATCGGCTACTATTTGTCTAGTTATTTGGACTTTCTTGGGTTGCAGTACATCTCGGCCGGTCTTGAGCGGCTTATTTTGTACCTAAGTCCAACCTTTGTTATGCTGATGGGCCGAGTGCTTTATAAAAGGCGGGTAGAGCCCATTCGTATCTTAGCCATGTTGGTGAGTTACGCTGGTATTTGCGTCGTTTTTTGGCACGAGGTGAGTTGGGCTGGCCCCTCTGTCGCTGTTGGTTCTGCATGGGTTTTTGCAAGCGCTTTTAGCTACGCAGTTTATTTAATTTACAGTGGACAACTGGTTCACCGAATTGGTTCTTTGCGACTGGTGGGTTGGGCCTCTAGTTTCGCAAGCATCTGTTGCATTATTCAGTTTCTACTCGTCAGACCTTTAAGTACTGCGTGGGTACCCGCCGAGGTATTAGAGTTGTCAATGCTGAACGCTGTGCTTTGCACAGCAACACCGGTGTTGATGGTGATGATGGCTATCGAGAGAATAGGACCGGCGCTTGCTTCACAGGTTGGTATGGTGGGTCCTTTGTCTACAATTATTTTGAGTGTCTTGGTGCTTGGCGAAACTCTTAATGTGTGGATTGCGTTGGGCACATTCTTGGTTATCGGTGGTATTTACTTGGTTACGAAATTTGGATCTCAAAGGGGAAATTAAAGATGGATTTAAAAATTAAAGGCAAATGGGCGCTTGTCTGCGGTGCAAGCAAAGGTCTTGGACTGGGCTGCGCGAGCTCACTCGTCAAGGAGGGTGTGAACGTTGTGATTGTGGCCAGAGGGGCTGAGGCGTTAGAGGCGTCTCGCGCTGGGTTAGAGAAGTTGAGTACAGCTAAAGTGATTGCAGTTGCCGCAGACATCACCACTCAAGAGGGACGTGAGGCGGTTTGGGCTGCTCCGGGTGGTCCTGGGAAAAATTACGATATTGTGATCACCAATGCTGGTGGTCCCCCGCCAGGTGACTTTAAGGACTGGGACAGAGAGACTTGGATTAAAGCGATTGATGCCAATATGCTCACGCCTATTGAGTTGATTAAAGCAACCATAGACGGCATGACAGAGCGTAAATTTGGACGCATTATCAATATCACCTCTGGCGCTGTCAAAGCACCTATTGAAGTGCTTGGACTCTCCAACGGGGCCAGAAGCGGTTTGACTGGATTTGTAGCCGGTGTTGCACGTTCGGCTAAGTATGTCTCTAACAACGTCACCATTAACAACTTATTGCCCGGCGCCTACGATACGGACCGCTTGAAGGTGACGATGAGCGGAGCCGCTAAAAAGACGGGTCAAAGCTTAGAGGATATTGCGCAGGCAAGACGCAAAACTATTCCTGCCCAGCGCTTTGGACACCCCGATGAATTTGGGGATACCTGTGCGTTTTTATGTAGTGAGCAGGCTGGGTATATGACTGGACAAAATATACTGACGGACGGTGGTGCTTATCCGGGCACGTATTGATTTGTAAACTGCCGGGGTTTCAAAGGCTCTTCGTCAAGAGCCTTTGATGTTCGATTTTGGTACAAAGATTTTGTATGACTTTGAGCCCCTTTGACTCTGCTCGTTTGCAGGACTCAGGGTCTTCAAGGCCGAGTTGCAACCAGACTGTTTGAGCTCCTATCTCAATAGCCTCGTCCACCAAAGCGGGTATGAATTCGATTGCGCGAAAACAATCGACCATATCAATTTTGAAGGGGATGTCTCTTAGGCTTGGATAACATTTTTGTCCCAAGACGCTTTCTAGCACGGGGTTGACTGGCACGATGGTGTAGCCGTGAGTCAGTAAATATTGTGCAACCGAGTGGCTAGGCTTCGTGTCTTTCGCTGAGATGCCAACGACGGCAATGATTTGGGTGGTCGTTAGGATGTCTTTTATAAATGAGTCTGGGTAGCTAAGCATGTTTAGATCCGTCCTTTGAGCTTAGTATTAGTCTAACAAGAGATTGACAAGAGATTAACAAAAGTTAACCAGACCTGTTCCCTAAAGCTGAGCACACCGACCAAAGCAAACGAGTTTGAACTTTACAATTTTGTTGCATTTAATCCGATCGTGTCAGTCCAATGGTTATTTGGACCTAACCAGCTCCCCCAAGGAGCGATTGCCTCATAATGCGCGTTGGCTTTTGGATAATTTTTATTGACTTTGAAGTCCGCATTTTTGTAAGAAGCAAAGACGTACCGTGGGGGTATTGATAAAATTTGGAGTGTTCTGAGGTGGGCCTATTATTCGGGCTTGCTTTTTTGAAATTCTTCCCCATTTATGTTGACACTGGTTAAAGGTTTCATACGACTAGTTGTTCATAGGGTTTCGCTTGACAAGGGTTTGTTGGCCAAGTACGGTTCACAGAGATGATTTTCTAAACGGAGTTTCGAGA
>Ga0164296_1005051_pt1 | contig 11746 bp, 18 predicted proteins | sample GEODES057metaG_FD_113533 | JGI IMG/M metagenome (GOLD analysis project Ga0164296, IMG submission 113533) | Dystrophic lake water microbial communities from Trout Bog Lake, Wisconsin, USA - GEODES057 metaG | ecosystem: Environmental > Aquatic > Freshwater > Lake | place: USA: Trout Bog Lake...
AAACCATTTTTTCAGGAACGGTATCATACCTGTGTGTTTAATCTCACCATTGCGAATTGGAGCGCCTAATGGACGTATACGTCCAATCTCCAATCCAATGCCAGCACGTTTACTGGCATACTTGGCCATCATCTCACCTGAGGCAAAAATACTGTCTAATGTATCATCGCTACTAATGAGCACACAAGAGCTAAATTGCTTGGTATTAGTACCAAGACCGGCCAATACCGGTGTAGCAAGAGTAAAATGTCCATCACTTGCACATTCATAATATTCCTTTATCAATTTTAATCTTTTATCTTTTGACTCAGCATGAAACGCTGTTGCGGAGGCCACAGCATACCGCACTTGAGGACTTTCGTATATCTGCCCAGTACTGCGATTTTGTAACAGATATTTTTCGCGCAACTGCGCAATTGCCGCATATGTATATGTTTCGTCTTTGTCATGATCCATAAACAGATCAATAATGTTCCATTCGTCTTCGGTATACCACTCTAATAATTCTTTTGAGTACATGCCTATGTCTACATTTTTCTTTACTATTTCATACAAGCGAGGAGGAGTATAACTTCCATACACTTCTTTGCGTAACATACTAATTAATTGTCTACCTGCTACGTATTGATAATTTACATTGTTAATTTCTGGATTTTCGCTTTCGTCTATTAGGTCAACCATTGCTTTTAACAATAGTTCATCAATAGTTTTTGTTGTCATGCCATCGTGAATTTCGATTTGTGCCTTGATCTCAATCATGGAAGGACTAACTCCATCTATACCTTTACAATCATGTGCTACTTGTCTTTGTATTTTGGCGATGTCTAATGGAACACACTCTCCATTACGTTTCACTACTGTCGTCATATTTTTACCTTGTTGTTATTCTTCTCTACTGTTTGATCTGCGGGTTCGATATTTATGTTGGTCTTTTAATGATCACAAGGTTTTCAAGACGAAATTCGTCAGAAATAGAATTTGCTGGGACCGGTGTGTTTTCTTCATAATTAAGTACCCATGTATCATCTATAGATACTATATTATAAACATATTTTCGAGCAAGGTCTACCAATGATTTTATTTGAATATCAGCCGTACCAAACCGATTGGTATATTTCAATGTCAATCCAATCATTAATGCTCTAGTAAAATCATCATACTTGTTGTGTAGTATTATCTCCCACGGAGTTGGCCATGCAGATTGGTTGTACGGATCTATCTTATGATTATATTGCACATACGGTGCCGGTTGCCAAAATTTAATTACATCGGCAAAAGGATCAATACCTGTTTCTAAATTAGAACGCAGTTCGGCCCAGGCCGACACACGATCTTCAAACTCACGATCAAACATTATTAAAAGAATATACTATTTTCGTATTCAATTGTAACACCATACTGGCAACGAGTAGTATCACATACCAAGGTCACTGCGTTTAACCCGTTTGCTACATTGGTGGTAAAGAGCGGGCTGTCTGCTTCTAACAATGTCCATGTTTCTCCCCCAGTGACATAGTTAAATTGTGGAATATTAGATTGGGTGATAATAACATATGTGTTATTAACTGGCGTTACACTAATAACCATTGCTGTAACACCAGCATAAACTGCACTACCTGTAATATACAAATTACTGTTACTTCCGTTAACATATGCCAATTTAGATAATATAGCGTATGTGTTACTAACAACAAGTGTATCTAATCCAGAACCGGCAGAACTCATCATGTTATTTGTTGTTCCATCATATGAATTTTGAGTTTCGGTGTAGGTATACGTATCAGAAATACTCGAAGATCCGGCGGCTGTGATATTACAAACCACTGTACCTTTTCTCGATAATACAGCACTAGTCATTTGATACTTCAACTCAATATATTGATCCTGATTGTTGAATGGAAAACTGACAACATTGGTAAACGTCCCAGATGGTGCTGGTACAGTAATTGTACTTTGATCTTGTATAGATGTAGATCCTGTAGCTAGTGGATTGTAATAAAATGAAGAATTATAATAGTTAAACGGTGTACCTGCTAGTTGTACATTGGCAATTGATCTTCTATTAAAATAATCATTATTGGTCCTATTACCGGTACTGTTAAACACAATGACAGCATAAGCAGATGTTGTTATACCAGAATCACTTATATGTAAATCATTGGCACATTGATCGAAATAGTTATAACTGCTAATATGACTACTTGGGTAATTGTTGGGATTGACGCCGATGTAAATAGCCTCTTTAACAATGCTTTCAAATCTATTTTCTTTAATGATTCCATTGGTGGGGCCAATACTAATGTAAGGATCTGATACACTGTTGTCATAATATAACCGTATACCTTGCAAAGAACGTTCAAGCACGTTATTCTCAATTAAAATTCTACTCGTAGATCCTGTACTTTCCACACATGTATTCAAATTGCTAAAATTACAGTCAATGACTTGTATATTGGCACATAATTTTGCAGCATCGGATATATAACCACCGTATTGTCCGCGAGCCTCAATGCCAATTCCCCATCCATTATATTGTAGTAAAGAATAAACCTCACTAGGAGTTGAAAAATCCATGGTTCCAAAACTACTTGTGGTGGCAAAAGTATATAATGATCCAACAGTGGATATTATTGACACAAGTTGGGCAAAGTGGTTGGCATACACATTGTTACCGGTAACATAGTATACACCTGATGCTACATCAAGATTAATAAATTCTGGATATGCTCCTACATCAATTACCAACACATTGGCACCAGACCCCATGCTTGAATTGGCTGCAATTACAAAAGTTTCATATGTCTGAGCACTAGCCGTTAACGCACCAAATCCAACATCTACAATACGAGCATCATATACATTATCTAAACTCAACAAGGTATTTGTAGAAGTTGTACCGGTGTTGAACTGTAGTGTCATTCCCTCTATACGAATATTCTTTGGTTGTGTAATTTTATCATTGGGCATATTACCGTATAGATTGCCCTGCCTATCTATTGTTTGAAATAAATTGGTACTGGTGTTGGTTAAAATTAAATTTGTTAATGCTTTACCTTCACCAACAAGACTTGTATTAGGTGGAAGATAGACAACATCAGAAACATAATAGTTACCGGCTGGAATACGTAGTTGACGAGGTGCGTCGGGAATATATTGATTGTTGAATAAATCTTGAATAGCGGTATCGAGATTACTCCAAATATCGGTAGCAGTTGTGCTAGCAATCACACCCCAATCTGTGAGATTGGCTATATCGTCTAATTTGGCAGCAATACTGGTTATGGTAGAATTAATATAACCCAACGGCAAATTATCTCTATATTTGTAGGTACTCGTACTTGCTATGGCACTGCCTGGAGCAATTAAACTAAAAATGTTGACTAGATCATTTTCTGTTAAAATACGGGTATTATTATCGTCAACAGCACCGTCGACAATACGTTTACCAATATATAAATGCTCGGTATCTTCTGCCCAACCGAATTCGCCAGAATCCAGCTGAGGCATACCTGTTTGATTTTCTTGACCTCTACGGATCTGTATTTTTGCTATCTCCACAACTGCCATATGAATATCCTCGTTATAGGATATTTATGCTTGTTGGGCAGGCAGTTGTTTATAGACTTGTTGAATAGTATTCTTCAACTTTTTTGAGCCATCTGTCTTGCCACATATTAAAATCTTTTGGTAGTAAATCAAATTGTTGATACTGTAGATCACTACTACACATAAACACTACACCTCTACAAATATCAGTACCATAGACTTCGTTGTGAGCTAATATGTAGGCACATAACTGCATGTAGTAGTCATCTACCCATTCTGCTCGTTTCGGTTTGTTGGTCTGTTTATGGTCAAAAATACAGGGTTCGCCTTCAAATACTCCAATACCATCTGTAGTACCACTATATAGTCCAGGAAAATAAAGTGATTGTTCAAGAGCCCATACTTCGCTCATTTTGCTTAGGCCATTTTCAATAATCACATCTGCCATTTTATTGGCCTGTACATGAACCGGATTATTACCCGGCTGTCGTTGTTCACCAATGATAAAACGTTCTAAGTTGGCGTGCATAGCAGTTCCCCGCGATGCCGCTTCGGTTGTTATTTGCTGTGCTTTTTCAACACCAACACGTTTTTTCCATTCATTCAATGCTGTCATATCTTTAGTGGCACTGAGAATAGTTGTTACACTGGGCAGTGTTTCACCATCAGGAGTTCGGTAAACACGTTTCCTTGTTACAGGATCATTTATTTGTTTACAGTTTTTGTATTGGAAGCGTTCAACGAATGGAGGAGGAGTAAAGATAGTCATAACATTAATTATACTATCTTTAGATTATAAAAGCAATTATCGAGTAACTTCTCGTGCCGCGTGTGATGCCATGCTGTCTAGACTTGGTCCACCACCGCCTCCACCTCTTGTATTTGGTGAAACAGCATCTGGTTTGGCATTTGGATTTTTTACTTTTGTGTTTAAAATAATACTACCGTTATCAGTAACATCTTGTATAACAGCACCTTGGGGGTCAACGGCATTTTTAAATTGCTGTAACCCATCTTTAGAAATACCTAGACCGAAAGAATCTAGAATACTTTTTACATCTGGCCATGGAAGCTCGCTGGATTGATCTTTTTTATTAGCAAGTCCTTGCATTACTTTCATGACGTTGCCAGCGGATCCTTGATCTACTTCAAATAATCTCATGAGGCCAATTTAGACATGATACTGTGTGCTTCAGACAATTTGCGTACACGACGTTGTTGTTTGCTTTCACGCATTTCACGTCCGGAAGTGGCATCTCCACCAGCGGCTGCATCACTAGCACTAAACTCGTCTCCTACTGGATTCATGTCATCCAGAGAACTCTTATCCATACCTGATTCCATATCTGTACCAAGATCAGGTTCTTGACCCATTGGATTTTCTGGAACACTTTCACCGGCTAGTGTGGCAACAGCATTACTGATAGTTTCACGTTGTTGAGTTAATACTTCTAATGTAGAGCTCAGTGCTGGGCTAACTGCTTGCTTGAATGCTTCAGCTTCTGCCGGACCAAAGTCAGCACGGATACTGTCTGCTAGCTCAATGATGGCCTTGGTCTGATATTGCCCAACACGTTGCATCCAACCTGTGAAATCATTAACAATATCACTTGCAGCTGTAATTGTTTTTGCTTTGCCTTCTTCATCTTCTTGTAATAGGAAGCCAATGCTTTCATTTACAAAACGAACATTGTGTTTGAATTGTGACTCATGCATTTTGCTTAAAGTTTTAGCAAGAGTTTTTTCTTTCTTAAGTTTAGTGCTGTCACTTGGCTTAACTGTTAACTTGCTTTTAGGAATCTTTTCATCTTGTGGTACGCCCAATGCCTTGTGCAAGCCGCCTTTGTTTTTCGTGGCGCCTGCGATCCAATTCTTCTTACCTTGAGTCTCTTGAATCATACACTCTTTGCATCCACAATCAGCAGGATGCTTCATGGCTTCTTTAACTTTTTTAACCGTTATTGGTTTATCTTCTTCACCGTTAACGAAAGTGTTGCTCTTACGTTTGTATTGTGTACCAGTATTTGTTTCTTCTTTATCAAATTTACCAGTACCTTTATTATTCTTTTCATGTTCAGCTTTAGCTTGTGCCACTGTTGGGAAGCCTTCTTTTACTTTAGCAAAAGGATTTTTCTTTTTATCTGCGGCAGCTTTTTTCATTGGCTCTTCTGTATTGCCATCGTTGTCTAAGTCTAGGAAATCTGGTTTGGAATTTTTACCTTCATCCATTTTACTTTTACAATCTGCTATCATTTGCTTTAATTCTTTGTGATCACAGTCGGGATGCATTTTGCAAATCTCTGCTACAGTTTTTCCATCTTGGCACATTTTTTTAACATGCGACATGGGTGGACATTTCTTTTTGACCGTTTGTTCTTTTTTGCCTTCGCTTAATGCGATCATTTTGTCGCGCAATTGTTTGATGTCTTCGCCTAGCATTTCTTTAATCCTTGTGTTGAGCAATTCTAACATTGCTTTGTCTTTTTGGTATGTCTCATTAGTCAACAGATCATTAACTCCTGCTGTACCTTCTCTTTGAAAAATACGTGTGCGTATTTTATTCCTAAAATCTTCTAATTGCTCACGATCGTATTTAGCTAGATTAACTTTTGATCCAAACTGCTTTTCAATATTTTCTAGTAGTGCGGTACTAGTAACGGTTTTATTAAAATCTGTAGTTTTCATATTCATTTCCAAAAATGTGTTTAATGTTATTTATATGAGTTTTGTGAGTTTTTCAAAACTTGCCATAATGGTTTTCTTATATAATTCTCGTTTTTCATGGGCAGTACTATATTTACTTTGGCTAACATCAAAGTGCATCAACGATGTTCCTTTACGCATTAGTGCTCGCTTGTATACTTGTTCCTCAAATTCGGCGTATCCGTAGTATTGATCATTTTTGATCAATTTATCGTCTTTATACTTGCCTAAAGCCAAATTATTGGCTAAAATAACGGCTGTTTGAGGCAAATTGATCTGATCTATTACGGGGTCTTGATGTGAGTCTAGTATTGTATAAAACCCATTAGATTTATGTATTACAGTAAATTTATCAAAACTAATAGACCCATTAGAATTTTTAACAGGCACAACAAATCCTTTTTGTCGTAATTGTTGTTTGACATTACGGCCAAGTACCGTTAGTTTTTTATAAAGTTCTTCAGTTAGAGGTTTCATGTAAGTTTTTGATCAGTTGTCTACTATCTTTACTTAGTGAATATACCCCTTTGCGAACCAAACTCTGAGCCAGCCATTGGTCATGGTCGTCTAGTCCCATTAGTGAAATATTGTTGTTGTATTTTTTAATGAAGCGGTTTTCTTCATTAGTGGTGGCTATGTTAACCCCTGATAATAATTGATGTATTTTCATACTTTTACTGGGGTTTGTGCGTTTTGTTGATTGGCGGCAGCTTGTTGATTTTTTTGTTGATTGGTAGCCGCTGTGCTAAACACAGATTTAAGATTGTTGGCTGTTTGTGGATTTTTTTCAGTGGCGCTCAATACCGGCATCATGGCCTTCAATGCCTTGGCTGCCATGGGATTGATATTGTTGTTAGACATGGCAGTTGGGTCAGTTAATGTCTTGGCCAACACACTTGAATCAAAATCTTGCCCACCATTGGCGGCTTTGATGGGATCTTTTAAACTATTTAAATTTGATTTGACCTGTGCCAGTTGCGCTGGATCAAACGCTTGATTTGGTTGCCCGGGCTTATTGGGTTGATTTGGCTGTGTGCTATTAGGAGCAGGATTAGATCCAGTTTTTGGTAACCCGTCACTGTGTACGAGATCTGTGGTAGATCCGATAGTTCCTATGGCCTCGACCAATTCATGTATTTTCATATTAATGCGTTTTTTGTAAAACTACTACAATTAATCCCAATACGCCAGTAATAACTGTACCAGCTGTTCCAACAAGAACTTTGGTCATGCTAGAGTGGCCGTCTTCAATTAATTTTTTTAGATCAACAAATTTACCTTCAATAGAGGCAAGGCGTTCATCTAAACTTTTGTAGCGTTGGGCACATAAATCAACATGTGCCTCAAGATTTGTTTTTTCTATATCAATAATTTCACCAGTGGACATTTATGTCTCTCCTTTAGTTGGTATATTACAGAGCCTGTGTTGTGCCTAGGGGTGCCTTGATAATTGTATTTTTATTGGCAATATCTGTACAATCAAATATTGCCTTAGCTATATTTATGGTTTCTGTTAAGTTTTTAATTACAGGAACCCCATCTATATCAGCAATTAAATATCCCAAAATATTACCACTTTCATCTGTGTACACGCCTTCACGATCTGGAGTAAATGTAAAAGTCCAGATCTTGTGTTTACCTTGATAGTTTGATCCAAACCCTATATTGTTAATATTAACTGTTTCTACAACAGGAATATTTCCATAACTTATAATACTACGCATTTCGATACACTGCAATAATGTGACAAAATTTCTGTATTGATCCAACGCCAGCTGACTTCCTTGGTTGGGCCTAGATACTCTGGTCTGTGTGATATCCACCAATGTATTAATTTCTATGTCCATAAAGTACCTATTTTATGTATTTATGGCCACAAAAAAAGGCTCTTAAAAAAGAGCCTTTAGTTTTATCTAATTTTTAAATTAGATCGTAGCTGCAGTTACACCAACACCAGCCATGGCATAACCTTGATATGTTTTACCGTTGCGTACCAATGTTTGTAAATACGAGGCAAAATCTGTACCAGCCCCTGGTGTACCAAAACTAGCGTAATCATCAGTACCATAACCACCACCCAAGGAAGCAACACCAATATTAATTGTGCTGTTTGTTCCTGCGACTGGAGTACCAATGACTTCAATACTTGTTTTGGATTGGATTGCTTCTAAAGCAACAACTAGAGGATTGCGAGCTGTTTCTAAACTATAGTTTGTGTTGTCAGCGCCAAAAAATGTTGTGCTTACTCCGCCAACATCAACTGTGGTTACGCCAGTAGCATCACCTGAATTGAAATTCCAACCTACAAAAGTAAGTGTGTACCAATCTAAACTAACTCCGTTTTTGTAAAACGGTGCTTGTACCGCTTCATTCTTTTTATTAATTTGTGCCATTTTAGCATCTCCTTATCGTGTTAAAGTTCCCCCATGGAACTTGTATGCATTTATTTATCCACTTTGGGAAAAAACACTTGTAACGGGTATTATTCTTCCTCTTTTAAATCGCCTTCGACAATTTTAAGAGTTCGAGCTGTTTCTTTAATATCACGTAATTTACGAATACCGCGTGTAAATTTGCTGGCATCACCACCTCTAATACTATTAATGAGTCTACGTTCTAATTCATAGGCTTCTTCTGGACCAAAGTTTTCTTTAATTAAAGTTAATAAATTAATGGCACTATTAATAACATGAGTAGCACGGGCTTCTATAATGGCCTCGCCATTCTTGCGTTCTGAAATGCTGTTGAGTTCTTCTAAGAGACTGCGGGTTGCACGTTTCAAGATAGTTTCCTTTGTTTTGATATTTAGTATATTTTAGCACAAGTGTCTGGAGAAATAAAACCTTGCGAATTATATTGTAATGGTCTTAAATGAGTAAAATAACTCATGGTTTCTACTGAGATTTAGTGTACAATAGTATAAATAATAGTACACTAGTAGAAACACTGAGTATCTACTAGTAGAAACATATAACAAGGAGACACACAATGTCAACACTATTAAAAAAGATAGCAAAGTTCTTTGAAATTCGCCCACAAAGCGGATTAGAAGCATTTATTTCTAGCAAGCATCCACAATCTACAGCAGAAGTAGAGCAGTGGGCACAATATTATGATCAGCACAAAGGCAATGTTTGGGGAAATGTAAAATGAAAAAATTCTTCAAATCTCTAATGGAGGCAATTATTGCCGCACGTATGGCCAAAGCTGAAATGATCATTAAAGGTTACAGAGGTAGTTGACATGTGGCCAGTTTCAGATGAAGAATGGGAACGGTTGAATTACCCTGAACGATTTAGATAATATTGCGCCGCAAGGTGCTAATATAAATATACACACACACAGAAAGGAGTTGCGATGTCAACAAAATTTTCACACGTTAAAGGTTCTGAAGCCGAATTCAAAGGAGGCGGTCTCCGTGACTTTTTCCTATACAAAGATCTAGGAGTGGCCGACGCTACTGACGGGCGTGTTCTAGCACACATCACCAAAGCTAACTTACCCCCAGAAGGTTCAGGCGGTACAGGCTGGCACATTCACGTGGCTGAGTTCCAAATCGTTTACATGTTAAAGGGTTGGGCTAAGTTCATGTATGAAGATAAAATACATTTAGTCGAAGCAGGCGATTGTGTACAGCAACGTCCAGGCATTGTACACTATTTGTACGATTATAGTCCAGACATGGAATACCTAGAAGTTATCATGCCCGCAGACTATGGCACTGAACCAGCTGAAGGTCCTTGTGAAATACCACCGCCAAGTGCCTGGGAGTGAGTAATGACCTTGGTATATATTCACGGTGCCAGTGCCACAAGTGAAAGTTTTAACTTTCTTAGAAGTAAACTGGGCAAGGGCATAGACATCAACTACGATAGCCGTAATGGGTTTGAAAACAATCTAGCAGAAATAATCCAGCAGTTGAAAGATGTCAAAGACATGGCACTAATAGCACACAGCTTGGGCGGTATTTACGCACTACATGTGGCCAATGCCATGCCCGATCAAGTTGTAGGTGCTGTTACATTGAGCACACCTTATGGTGGTGCTGAAGTAGCAGACTATGCCAAATACTTTTTGCCTTTCAGCAGACTCATGAGAGATATTGGTCCCAACTCGTGGGCTTTCAAACAAGCAGACAAGATCAAAATCCAACATCCTTGGACCAACATAGTCACAGTCAAAGGGCAAAGTGCGTTCATGCTGGCACACAATGATGGAGTTGTAACTGTAGCTAGCCAAAAGCATCACGCGGACATGGAACTGGTAGAAGTAGATTACAATCACTATGAAGTAGTGTTGGCAGAACCCGTAGTTAAGATCATTCGAGAACGGATTAAAAAATTAAAAAAATAGGTATTCTAACCTTGAGTTTAGTTAAATTTATAAATACTTAGGTACAGATATAGCTGTACAAAGGGAGGTATCATGTATGCTACAAGGTATTTAGATCACAAACCCCAGACAAAATTAATGCACAGTGAGAATCCACCAAACTAGTGGCATCAAACAATCACTGTTAAACTTCTATACGGGACATGCCCGAACTCTTAAGCTCTATTCGTAGGGCTTTTTTTAACCATATCAGTTTACAAGTAGATAGTACATCTATATAATAAATACGTAGACAGCAATAGTGCTGTTGACACACAAACATACACACAAAGGAAAAAATATGTTTAATATTGAATCAATCATCGACACCGTTAAAAGTGCTCAAACATCTTTCGTAGAGACCTACGTTACAGATAAAAACACACAAAAGAATCTAGTTAAGTTGCTTGACTCACAAGCCTCTTTTGCCAAGACTACTTATAAGAACAGCGTAGAGTTAGCTGAAACTGCTGTTAAGAATTTCAATGAACTATATTCTAAGAAAGCAGGTGCTTAATATGACATTTGAAACACCAAAACTACCAGAGATGAAAGTAAACCAATCAAAAAACGGTTATGAAATTAGAAGCGATATTTTGGCATTAGCTAAAGATGCTGTTATAGAAGAATATCACGCCAAGTTTCACGGCTGGGAAGTATCGTCACGTAAAGATGAAAAAACAGGGCAACTAGTAAGTTCTGTCACAATGCCAGAGTTTCCAGGGCTTGATAAGATCTTAGAAGCGGCTGAAAAAATGTATGGCTTTGTTAACTCAAGCGTAGTAAAGAAATAAGCATAGCTTGTTCGCAGAAGTGCGTGACACTACTAGGGCTCTTCGGAGCCCTTTTTATTTTCTCAAAATTTGTCAACTAAACTAAGAGCTAAGGCGTTGTATATATGTAGGGATAGAAATTTCTACATAACCAAAAAGGAAATATCATGAAAGCACTTATCGCAACTATCGTTTCAGCTTTCGCATTGTCAGCATTTGCCGCTGATGCTCCAAAAGCACCAGAAGTCAAGAAAGAGGTAACAGCTCAGCCTGCGCCACACAAAAGCGAAGCTCCAAAAGAGCATAAAAAAGCTGACGCTAAAGTCGAAGTTAAAGCACCAGCCGCTAAGTAA
>Ga0164296_1005053_pt1 | contig 11743 bp, 10 predicted proteins | sample GEODES057metaG_FD_113533 | JGI IMG/M metagenome (GOLD analysis project Ga0164296, IMG submission 113533) | Dystrophic lake water microbial communities from Trout Bog Lake, Wisconsin, USA - GEODES057 metaG | ecosystem: Environmental > Aquatic > Freshwater > Lake | place: USA: Trout Bog Lake...
AATTTTTATTTCTTCCCTGGTAATCACGACTTGTATTATAAAGACAAGCGAGATATTCACTCAGTGGAGTTTGGAAAATATATCCCTGGCATTACTGTTGTTCACGAGCCTACCACTATTGGTAACGTCACTTTGTGTCCCTGGCTTGTTGGGGAAGAATGGAAAAGCCTAAAAGGCTCTAAGAGCAAATATATCTTTGGACACTTTGAATTGCCTTTATTTTATATGAATGCCATGGTACAAATGCCAGATCATGGCGAACTTAAAGCAGATGATCTGCGTGGGCCCGATTATGTATTTTCAGGTCATTTCCACAAACGTCAACAACAAGGCAATGTAGTTTATATCGGCAATGCATTTCCACACAATTATGCAGACACATGGGACGACGAACGCGGCATGATGATTTTAGAGTGGGGTAAAGAACCTGTATATTACACATGGGGTCAACAGCCTACATTCCGTACACTAAAATTAAGCGAATTAATCGACGGCGCAGACACTATTATTAAACCTAAACAGCATTTGCGAGTTACATTAGATATCGATATCAGCTATGAAGAAGCTAGTTTTATTAAAGAAAAATTCATGACAGATTATGATATTCGAGAATTAACTTTGATTGCTGAAAAGAAAGATATAGAAATTAATACTAATATTGATATACAGTCGTTTGAATCAGTAGATCAAATTGTTAGTAGTCAGATTATTAACATTGAAAGTGACACTTACGACAAGAATACCTTGTTAAGCATTTATAATAGCCTATGATAAAATTAAAAGAAATTGCATCAAAGAGTGTTTTGAAAAAGGCTTAAGGCCGCAAGAAGCGGCGCAAGTTAGCAATCTTAGAATGCTACCTTGGAAGGATAATTTAATGAGGCAATATGGCAATTAAACTAAAAGAATTAACGGTAAAAAATTTCATGAGTGTGGGTAACCAGACTCAAGCTGTAAACTTTGCACAACAAAATTTAACATTGGTCTTAGGTGAAAACTTAGATCAAGGCGGAGATGACAGCGGAAGTCGCAACGGTACAGGCAAGACAACTATAGTAAATGCACTTAGTTATGCCCTATTTGGCAATGCTTTAACTAACATTAAAAAAGATAATCTTATCAATAAGATTAATTCAAAAGGCATGTTGGTTACACTAGCATTTGAAAAAGATGGCATAGATTATCGTATTGAACGTGGCCGTAAACCAAACATTCTTAAATTTTTTGTAAACGATCAAGAGCAGGAAACCGTAGAAACTGATGATGCTCAAGGTGATGTAAGAGAAACACAAAAAGATTTAGACGATCTGATCAGTATGAGTCACGATATGTTCAAGCATATTGTAGCATTGAACACTTATACAGAACCATTCTTAAGCATGCGGGCTAATGATCAACGTGTAATCATCGAACAATTATTAGGAATTACCATACTAAGTGAGAAAGCAGAAGCACTCAAAGAGATGATTAAACTAACTAAAGATTCTATCACTCAAGAGTCTGCTAACATCGAAGCGGCCAAAAGAAGTAACGAAAAAATACAACAAAGTATTGACGGGTTGTTAACAAGACAAAGTGCTTGGAATACACAACATACACAAGAAGTGGAGAAAATTGCCCGTGCTATCGTAGAGCTAGAAAGTGTAGATATTGAAACTGAGCTTGCGAAGCATGCGGAGCTAAAAGCCTATGAAGAAAAGGCAGCGAAGCTGAAAAGCCTAAATAAGGAGCGGGCTACGCTAGAAAGCGCGATAGCGCAAGCAGAGCGAAGCGTTACAAAGTATAACGCTGAGCTTATGAAGTTGGCGAATAAGCAGTGCCATGCTTGTGAACAACAACTACATGATCACAAACATGAAGAAATGACCCAATTGGCTCAAACTCACCTTGACGAGGCCGGAAAATATTTCGACAAGATCACACAAGATTTCAATAAAATACAGACAGAAATCAACAGTTTGGGCGAATTAAATACTCGACCCAACACTTACTATGACACCGTCGAGCAGGCGTTAAAACACCAGAACAATCTAAAGAGTTTAGAAAATCAGCTGACGATCAAGGCAGGAGAGTCTGATCCTTATCAAGAGCAAATTGACGAATTGACCGATACTGCCATGCAGGAAATCACATGGGATCGTGTAAATGAACTAAGTGCAATCAAGGATCATCAAGAGTTCTTGCTTAAACTGTTAACATCTAAAGATTCGTTTATTCGCAAGAAAATCATTGACCAGAACCTTGCTTACTTGAACAACCGTCTAACTTATTATTTGGATAAAATGGGCTTGCCCCATACTGTTTTATTCCAAAACGACCTAAGTGTACTAATTACACAACTAGGACAAGATTTAGATTTTGACAATTTGTCGCGTGGTGAACGTAACCGCTTGATACTATCATTATCATGGGCGTTCCGTGATGTATGGGAAAGTTTGTATCAGCAGATTAACTTGTTGTTTGTAGATGAATTAATAGATAACGGGCTTGATGCATCGGGTGTAGAAGGCGCACTAGCAGTGCTTAAAAAAATGGCACGTGAGCGTAAAAAGAACATTTTCCTAATTAGTCACAAGGACGAATTGATCGGACGTGTGAACAATGTCTTGAAAGTAGTTAAGGAAAATGGCTTTACCAACTATGCCAACGACCTAGAGATCAATGAGTAAACACGTTGAACCTAGTCCTTATCAAAATGAAGAGAGCCATGAACAACTCATGGCGGCTTTCAAGGAATATTTTAAGGCAAATCAAGATTGGCAAGCTAAAGGCACAAGAAGAGCAGGCGAAAATATGCGCTACTGGCTAGCGCAGATTAGAATTATAGCACGAGAACGCCGTACACATGTACAGCAATATCGTGTGTGGTTAGATCGTAACAAGGCAGCAAAAAAGGCAAACCAAAAGGCAAGTGATAGTGAGGACTGATTAACTACATAGTTAATGTCCTGGTTTTATCAAGATCAAATAATAGATACTTTACCCGAAGATTGTGTTGGGTTTGTTTATATCATAACAAACACCGTCTCGGGGCGCAAGTACATAGGCAAAAAACTGGCAAAATTCTCCAAAACTACTTACAAAATAGTAAAACTCAAAAACGGCACTAAGAAGAAAAAGCGAATTCGTAGCAAAATTGATTCAGACTGGCGAGACTATTATGGTAGTAGCCCTGAACTGACCAAGGATGTTGAGAAATTAGGCAAAGAAATTTTTACTAGAGAAATACTTTTTTACTGTAAAAGCAAGGCAGAGTGTAGTTATATCGAAGCTCGTGAGCAGTTTGCACGTAGAGTTCTTGAATCTAAAGACTATTATAATGGTCATATTCAAGTGCGTGTACATGGTTCACATATACTTAAATCTTAATTATTTAGGCCCGTTAATCACCAAATAAGCCCGCACAGGCGTTGCTATTGTGCCCTGAATCCGTTCTGATGTGTGACGGCAAGGTAGTTCTGCTTGGTGACAGAGTTATAAATCACTATCCCTTACCGGACGCTGACGGAATATGCCTCAAATCCGTTTGATTTATAAGTAGGAGAATAAGGCTAAAAGAGGAGTAGTAGCTCCACGGTTATTAAGCGTTTAGTGTTGTTTAATAGCCCGCCGTCATATAAAGACTCAGCTCGTGGTACCGGATGACCGCCACTGTAATGCTGAAACACTAGGGTGATATTGTTCGACTCAGATAATGTCCACTCATTTTGCCCGCTAGGGCAAAGTGTGACTGAACGATCTAGATAATATCTTAACGCTTCGCGTTTAATTAAAGATTTTCTACTTCTAGATAGTTCGAGCCAAAGCGAAGAACAGAAGAACGCAAGTTCTTCTTTGAACTGTCGATAAATATCATTATGAAAATCCACGAATTAGTTGAAGATAATACAAGATCTGATGAAAGCCTTGCTACTTGGCTAGTTAGTACAGGTGCTAAGTTAGGCGGAAAGCAAGCAGTAAAAGCTGGACTTAAAGCGGCACCCACGGCTACTAAACTAGGTTCACAAGCAGTACAAACAGCGGCCAAGAGCAAGGGTGTTGTGGGAGTTGCTGTAGAGTTTGGCCAGCTGGTCAGTAAGATAGTCAAAGTTTTTATCACACTGGGATTTGGTTATAGCGTAGCACAGCCTATTTACAGTTATTATAAAAATGTCACTAAAATTGAAGACATGTATAAAAATGGTGAAGTTACCCAGGAAGAATATCAGTATCAGCGTCAACAACTAATGGGATTGATGATTACACGAGTAGCTGTAGTTCTAGAAGCTGCCGCAATCTTAGGTAGTGCCGCTGGTGTTCTAAAAGTATTCAAAATTCTAATTGGCTGGGTTCCTGGTTTAGGTAAAGTTTTAAGTTCATTAATTGGTATACTGGAAGGTGGTAATGCTGTGGCCGCTGCCGGTGCTATTACTTTGATCAACAGCAAATGGGGCAGTGAGTGGATTACTAAAATTGCATTTTATCATCTTAGTGAAATATTTCCCAGTTTGAAAGGCACTTCATGGGATATGGATCTAGCAGATGTGCTAGGTGCAGGTGGTACATTTATTGTAGATGGTGTTAAGAAAATTTCAGACAGTGTATTAGGCACACACTTACAAGATCCAGCAGATGCTCCTATCAAGAATCAAAATAAACCTAACACACCTACTGATCCTAATGCGGCTGCCGACCAAGCGGCTGGTGATCTTGCAGACAAACAACATAAAGATCAACAGACTAAATCAGATGACAAGTGGGATCAAATAGGTCCTGGTAGAGAACAGAATCGTCGTACTGGTGTAATACGCATGAACGACAAGTATTAAATTAGTGGCATACCACTATTTTTAGTATTTTCAAAGTTGTCGTTGATTATTTCGTAGAAAATTTCTCGGTCGTCACGGCTGTATCGATCTAATAGATCATTTACAGTAACGCCGCCCCGCATGTACCAACTTATTCTATACAACTCTAATTTGAAATTTTTAACGTATTTGTCAAGCCCAATCAGTTCTTGTTCAATTTCCTGGACGGAAAGACCGATTAGGCTGGTTCGAAAAAAGTTGTTTGGTCCATGGTAATTGTGATGTCATTTGCTTCATGACAGTTACTACATTCTAAAGTAAACGTAGGAATCATTAACAAGTCTCTATTTTTTTCAAATTGATCTTTAATACGAGCAAACACACTACGATCGCAATTGGCCAACCATTCATCTATATAAGCACGTTCGGTTACATTAATCTTGGCAGTTTGTACACTTTCGATACTGAGACTATATAATTCATTTTGCATACGACCTAGTTCATCAAATAGACTGTTTAGGATTCGTTGCTGTTCTTTTTCATCTTCTAGTTGTTGTGCTTGCGAGAATTTTTGTTGTAACTGGAAATTTCTCATGCCAAAATCGTTACTTTGTTCATAGGTCAACGGTTGCATTTTGATTACTAGATCATCTAAGACTAGTTCATTAGCAAATTTTACGTTGCTAAAATGTTCCACTAGACGATTTAGATCAACTGTATAGTCGCTAAGTTCTCCACAGTGTTTGCAAGTTTTTTCAACTTCCATGTTAGACCCAAATGTAGCAATGCGTATAGCAGTAAAAATTAAATCAGTATCAATTACGCTAAGTTCCTTGGCATTCTTAATGCTAGGACAACAACTTTCAATAACTCTAATATTGCTTTCTCCAGTGAGCAAGGCATCTGGCGTTTTCATGATAATTTCATCCATGCCAGTCATGCCATAAACTGGTATAGCATTGACATCTCCTGCAATAGTGCCAGGTTTACTGTAAATGCCTTGACTGGGCAACCTTACAAAAATTTTGGGCTGTCTAAAATGTTGTGCTAACGGGTTATTTGCCATGGTTTTGGCTCCTGATAAATATAATATATAGTATTTATATACGCATATTTCTGGTAGAAAATAATGGATGACATTCAACAACAGATATTAGATCAGCTTAAAGAAAACAATAGATTACTTTCCGGCAATCGAGACTCTGGCAATTCCGCGGCTCAAAAATCTAGCGGCGGTAACAGTAATAGTAGCGGAGGAGTTGAAGGATTTGGTAAACTAGGAGAAGCTACTAATAGATTGATGAACAGTCAATACAAGGCATCCGATGCCTTGCAGGATGGCGCCGGTATTGTTAGTAAAGTTTTTCCTAAATTAGGAGAAGCATTCGGCGGAACTGCCAAATATGTAACTGATACCAATGAAGCACTTAAACAAAGTGGCAAATCTGGAGTTAATTTTGCTGGAGATTTAGGTCAGGCTAGAGAAAGTATATCAGGTGCCAGACTTACCATGGACCAGTACAATCAACTGGTTCGTAAAAGCAGTAGTGACATGACTGGGCTTGGTCAAGGTGTGGATCAAGGTACTAAGAATTTCTTAAAATTAAATCAAGCTGTTATTGAACAAACTGATGTTAATGATAGTCTAGCACAAAGTTTGATGCAAAGCGGTGTCACTGCTGACGATTTCAGTAAAGCTACTCAATTGGTAACATTAAACAGTCGTGCAGGACTGTTACAAGACAAAGAACGTTCTGCTCGTGCTGTACAAAGTGCTATCGAACTAGCAGACGAGATGGATCGTTTGGCCAAGATCACTGGTAAGAGCAAAGAACAACAGGCTAGCGACTTAGAAAAACAAATGCGTAAAGCAGACGTTCAAGCAACATTGTTGCAAATGGACGATCAGCAACAGCAAAACTATAAGAAAGCACAATTAACTTTTGGTACATTAGGCGAGGGTGTACAAGATCTAGCTAGTGAAATTGTAACAGGCGGTGTACGTACTAAAGAAGGTGCGGCCGCTATGAGTGCTTTAGGCCCAGCAGGTAAAGAATTTGAAAATGCATTGAAGCAACAGATGGCTGCTCGTACTCCAGCAGAAAAAGCCGCTGCCGAAGCTTCAATGAATCTTGCAAAACAACATATTACTGAATATCAATCCAGTAAAGAATATAGAGATAAACTGGCATATGACCGTAGTGCTAGTGGCGATGCGGCTAGAAAAATGTTTACCGACAACAAAGAAATGCAAGGTAAACTAGAAACAGCGCAATTAATAGAAAAAAAGACTGGCGCACCAGCTAAATCAGAAGATGTAGTAGCCGCACAGCAAAAGGCTGCTGATAGACAAACAAAAGGTCAAGATGTAGATACTGGAAAAGAATTGCCAGGTGCAGGTACGGCTAGGGCATTGAACACTGCGGACATGCAACTTGGTAGTGTGAGTGCTGGTCTGAACAGTAAGTTCAAACAATTGAATGACAATCTTGCCCCTAGTCCAGAAGCTATTAGAAAATTTAACGAAGCGTTACAGAGCAAGGGTCTTGGTACCCAAGAAGGTGTAAACAATGCTATAGGCGAAGGAGTTACGGCAGCTCAGGATCTGATTGGCGTAAAACCCAAAGTTGAAGAATCCAAGATGACCACTAAATTGGATAGCGAAGGCAATATAGTTAAACGTGCAGGTGGCAGTCCAGGAGTACAGGATTTCTTAAAAGGCGGGTCATTTGACGGAATGTTTGAACAGTTTGGTAAAGGTACTCCGGCAATACTACATGGCGAAGAAATGGTTGCCACCAAAGATCAAATGACTAAAATGTTAAGTGGCATGCAAGGGCAAATGCAAGGTGCTATGAAAAGCGCACCAGATCAATTGCAAGGTATGTCAGAGCAAATGCAAGGCATGATGAAAAATATGCCAGGTGTTGGTGGCAGTTTCAATGTTAGCGATACGATGAAAGGCATGGAAGGCGCACAAGGGTTAGCAGTTAAGGAACCTAGTTTAGAAGAATTAAAAAAACAAGCAATGTCTATGAGTGCAACTGCAAGTACCGCAGAAAAAGAAGCACTTAGTAAAAAAATTCAAGCGGCAACTCCTAAGGAAACTATAGATAAGTCTATGCTGGAGAAAAAAGACACAGGCGGTTCTCAAAATCTAAAAAAAGACATTGAAATTCCTGATGAAGATCCTAAAGTAGCAGAAATGAAAAAGGCTGAGCGTGATATCGTACTTGCCAAGAACGATGCACAACGAGCAGCCGCAGAAGAAAAATTGGCTTTTCTTAAAAAACAAGCTATAGATCAAGGTCGAAAAGACGCAGAAGAACGTGCAAAAGCAACTGGCGCTGTAGCTAAAGATACTACAGTAGGTATAAAGGAAAAAACTCCTGAACCACCTAAAACTGAAGATTTCAAAGATGGATCAAAAGATCCTAAAGTATTAGAATTACAAAAACATCTAATTGAAGCTGGTGCCAAGATAAAAGCAGACGGTATCATGGGTCCATTGACTCGTGCGGCCCAAGAAAAATTTGGTAATGTTGGACAAACAGGTTCTGTTACTGCAAAAACAGCTGAAATACCAAAAGTTACACCACCGGCACCTAAAACAGAAGAGGCTAAACCAGCCGAAGCTGACAAACCCAAACAAGAAGAAGCTAAATCATCTGGACCGGTAACAGGAGAAGTAACCATGAAAGACATTAAAGACCAACTTGTTCACTTAAATACTAACATAGAAAAGCTAGTTAATCATAGTGCCTCGTCTGCTGATGCCGCCCATAAGCAGGTTAAAGCTACTAAGAGTTTGAGTGGTAACAGGCTTTAAGGATAAAATTTAATGAGTTGGAAAAAATATTTCACACCAGTAGCTGTAAATGGCGAGATGCTTGGTCCTATAAACGGAACAAACAGTGGTAATCGTCCAGGTCCGGCTCGTAGTAACTATAGTTCTTATCTTCCAGATGTTTATACGGGCAGTCCTAATCGTGTAGAACGCTATCAGCAGTATGAAGTAATGGATTCAGATCCTGAAGTCAATGCGGCTTTGGATATATTAGCTGAATTTTGTACACAAAAATTAAAAGATAGCAATATTCCTTTTGAAGTTAAGTGGAGACACAAAGCAACTAACGTAGAAATACGTGTATTAGGTGAATATCTACAGCAATGGTGTAAACTACAACAATTTGATACAAAGATTTTTCGTATAGTACGTAATACATTCAAATACGGAGACTGTTTTTTCATACGAGATCCTGAAAATCAAAAATGGTCTTGGGTAGAACCAAGCAATTTGACCAAGGTAATTGTAAACGAAAGTGAAGGTAAAAAGCCAGAACAGTTTGTAATTAAAGATCTAGCACCTAATTTTGAAAATTTAGTTGCTACAATGATTACTCCTAACATGAATCCTAAGCAAACTGGTGGTGGTCCATTACCGGCTAGCGGTTATTTAGGATCGAGCGGTAGTCAAAAAGGTAGTACAAGCAGTGGTGGATCTAGTGGAAGCAATCGTTTTGGCATCCAATACAAAGAAAATGCCATAGATGCCAAGCATATAGTTCACTTATCACTGTCAGAAGGCCTAGATCAGAACTTTCCTTTTGGAAATAGTTTGTTAGAAAATATATTCAAAGTATACAAACAGAAGGAATTACTAGAAGATGCCATCCTAATCTATCGTATACAACGTGCTCCAGAACGTAGAGTGTTCCATATTGACGTTGGAAACATGCCAAGTCACTTGGCAATGGCATTTGTTGAGCGTGTTAAGAACGAAATTCATCAAAGACGCATACCTAGTCAAACAGGTGGCGGGCAAAACGTTATTGATAGCGCATATAATCCATTATCAATCAACGAAGATTACTTCTTTCCTAAGACAGCAGATGGTAAAGGATCAGATGTTACCATGCTTGAAGGTGGTAAAAACATTGGTGAAATCGATGATTTGAAGTATTTTACTAACAAATTGTTCCGTGGATTGCGTATTCCTAGCAGTTATTTGCCTACAGGAGCAGATGAAAGTCAAACTGCCTTTAATGATGGTCGTGTTGGTACTGCATATATCCAAGAATTGCGTTTTAACAAGTATTGCGAACGTTTACAATCGCTATTAACCGCAGTATTTGATGAAGAATTTAAGATGTTCATGCACAGTAAAGGCTTGAATATTGATAGTAATTTGTTTGAATTAAAGTTTAATCCACCAATGAACTTTGCAAGTAGCCGTCAAGCGGCTATAGATGCTGAACGTATCAATACTTTTAATACTATACAAGCGATTCCTTTTGTATCAAAACGCTTTGCAATGAAGCGTTTCTTAGGACTAACAGCAGAAGAAGTAGCAGAAAATGAACGCATGTGGGCTGAAGAAAATGGTAAAGGACAGCCAACTACTACAGATAGTGCTGGAGAATTGCGTAGTGCTGGCTTATCTGCTAGCGGAATTGAAGGAGATATAGGTGCTGCCGGAGATATGGATGCTCCTGAAGACATGCAAGATGCCGATACTGGAGAAGCAGGAGCGGTAGGAGGAGCACCGACACAACCTGGAGCACCTCCTGCACCCGGTGGCGCATAAATATCATATGATCCTAAGAGAATTATTTTACATTGATCCTGATACTCGTCATGTTGCAAACGATTTGCGATACGAGCCTAAGCGTGACAATAGTCAAATGCATAGAAGCGATACACGTAAAACAAGATTAACTCTTAAACAACTTAACGAACTGCGTAAGAGTAGTGAAGCGCATATACTAGAACAAGAAAATGAATTAGAATTTATTCATTCTATGTATGCTACTCCTGCTCCTGCGCCAGCACAATAATAAAAACGGCCAGAAATTGGCCGTTTTTGCTATATAAGTACACTATTTTTTAATAATAGTGTAAATAATAAACAGCCTTGTAACACAATTCACAGGAGACTAAACATGACTGACCGCGCTCAATTTGAAGCAATGTTGGAAGCACTTATCAATAACGATCAAGATGCTGCCAAAGAAATATTTCACAATATCGTAGTAGGCAAAAGCCGTGAAATCTACGAAGAATTACTAGCAGAAGATTTTAGCCAAGATACTGGCAATCCTTATTCAAATAAATCTGAAGGCATGGAAGAAGAGGAAGAAGAATCCATGGAAGAAGAGGGAATGGAAGAGGAAGAAGAGGAAGAAGAGGAAGAAGAATCTGCTGGTGAAGAAGAAGAATCAGATGATTCTGAAGACGATTCTGAAGATGAGCCAGAGGATGACGATGGCGAAGAAGAGCCAGATTTTGGTGGCGACGAAGAAGGTGAAGGCGATATCGAAGATCGCGTAATGGATCTAGAAGATGCATTAGAAGACCTAAAAGCAGAATTTGAACAGCTATTAGCTGGTGAAGAACACGAAGAAGAAGAACATCCAGGCGTACACGGTGACGGCATGCCAATGCACGATATCGAAGGTGAAATGGATGAAATGGGTATGCCAGTGATGGAGTATGTTAATAAAGTTGCTCCACCAAAGCATGGCGACAACGGTGTTAACACAAAGTCAACTATTGACAACATGAAGAACGATATGGGCGGTTCTGCAAAGAACATTGCACAAAGTTTTTCAACAGAAAAAGGCGGTACACAAGGTGGTTTGGCCAAGCCAACAACTGGTGATTTAACAGCCGGGTTGGATGTACACAATCGTCCAGGTAGTGATGCAGGCAAAAAAGCATTTAAGAAACAAGTACCAGGTGGTGGAATCGATCGTCAAAGCGGTTTCAATAAGCCAGGTAAGCAAGTTGGTGCAACTGACTCAAGTGGACGCGGCGAAAGCAACACTAAGTCATTGATCAGCAAGCGTGTAAGATAATAAAGAGTACATACTAATATATGTCACTATACCTCCGAGAGAATCTCAGTTTCAACGAAGCAAAAATGATCGTTGAGTCTGATGACAAAGATGGGAAAA
>Ga0164296_1005054_pt1 | contig 11742 bp, 8 predicted proteins | sample GEODES057metaG_FD_113533 | JGI IMG/M metagenome (GOLD analysis project Ga0164296, IMG submission 113533) | Dystrophic lake water microbial communities from Trout Bog Lake, Wisconsin, USA - GEODES057 metaG | ecosystem: Environmental > Aquatic > Freshwater > Lake | place: USA: Trout Bog Lake...
AATCGTTTCAGATTGCCAAGCTGGGTCTGGCCCACTCACCCGAAGGTCGCCGCGTGTTTGCCACCATGTCGGTGATTGACAACCTGACTTTGGGTGCCTTCCCGCGCTTGACTGGCAGCCGCCCCAAAGGCGATGTCAAAGCCGATCTGGACCGTGCCATGGACCTGTTCCCCCGGCTCAAGGAGCGGCGCACCCAATTGGCCGGCACCTTGTCAGGCGGTGAGCAACAAATGCTGGCCATGGCCCGCGCGGTGATGTTGAACCCCGATGTGGTCTTGCTCGACGAGCCCTCAATGGGCTTGGCGCCGATCTTGGTGGAAGAGGTGTTCAAGATCATCAGCCGCCTGAAAGAACAAGGCGTGACGATGTTGTTGGTGGAGCAATTTGCCGCCGCTGCGTTGAACGTGGCCGATTACGGTTACGTCTTGGAGAACGGCCGAATTTCCGTGCACGGTGAGGCTGAAAAACTAAAAACCGACCCAGCCGTTAAAGCCGCTTATTTGGGCGGATCCTAAAAAAAACGCTGCCGAGGCAGCGTTTTTTAATGGGGGCCTCAGACGCTCAAGAGGCCTTTCCTTATTTGCCTTATTTGGCCGTGGGCATGACAAACTCAGCGCCCTTGGCGATGCTTTCAGGCCAACGTTGCATGATGCTCTTTTGCTTGGTGTAGAAACGCACACCTTCTTCGCCGTAGGCGTGCATGTCGCCGAACAAACTTTTCTTCCAACCGCCAAAGCCATGCCAAGCCATGGGCACCGGGATCGGCACATTGATGCCGACCATGCCGACTTGGATGCGGCGGCCAAATTCACGCGCGACGTTCCCATCGCGGGTGAAACAAGACACGCCGTTACCGAATTCGTGGTCGTTGATGAGTTGAACCGCGGCGGCAAAGTCGGCCACGCGAACACACGACAACACCGGTCCAAAAATTTCTTCTTGGTAGATTTTCATCTCGGGGGTCACGTGGTCAAACAGCGTGCCACCCATCCAGAAACCATGGTCGCAACCCGCCCCTGCTGAGGCCCCTTGGAAGCCGCGGCCATCTGCCAACAACTGAGCGCCTTCTTGCACGCCTTGTTCGATGTAGCCGGTGATGCGGGCATGTGCAGCCGCGGTGACGATGGGGCCCATTTCGGCGGCCAAGTTCATGCCGTCCAGCACCTTGAGGGAACGGGTGCGTTCCAACAAGGCGGGGATCAAGCGGTCGGCCACATCGCCCACCAAAACAGCGACCGAGATCGCCATGCAGCGCTCGCCTGCGGAGCCGTAAGCCGCGCCGATTAAGGCATCAACGGCTTGGTCGATGTCGGCGTCAGGCATCACCACCATGTGGTTCTTGGCACCGCCCAAAGCCTGCACGCGCTTGCCGTAATGCGCGCCGGTTTCGTAAATGTAGTTGGCAATCGGGGTTGAACCCACAAAAGAGATGGCCTTCACATCGTCGTTTTCCAACAACGCGTCGACCGCTTCTTTGTCGCCTTGCACCACATTGAAAACACCGTCGGGCAAGCCGGCTTTTTTGAGCAAATCGGCCATGAACAAACTGGCGCTCGGGTCCGTGGGGCTGGGCTTCAGAATGAAGGTATTGCCGGCCGCAATCGCGACAGGGAACATCCACATGGGCACCATGACGGGGAAGTTGAAGGGCGTGATGCCCGCCACCACGCCCAAAGGTTGGCGCAGGGTCCAGTTGTCGATACCGGTCGAAACTTGGTCGGTGAAATCGCCCTTGAGCAACTGGGGGATGCCGCAAGCAAATTCAATGATGTCGATGCCCCGGCTGACTTCACCTTGCGCGTCGGTGAATACCTTGCCGTGCTCGCGTGTGATCAGGGCCGCGAGTTCGTCTTTGTGTTGGTTGACCAAATCCAAGAACTTGAACATGACGCGGGCACGGCGGAGGGGCGGCGTGTCCGCCCACTTCGGGAAGGCAGCCTGGGCGGCAGCCACGGCTTGGTCGACGTCGGCGCGGTTCGCCAAAACCACTTCAGCGCTCACCGCGCCCGTGGCGGGGTTATAAACCGGTTGACGGCGGGTGCTGGTGCCAGGAACAACCTGGCCGTTGATGAAATTAAGAACCGAAGGGGTCGTCATGTTGCCTCCTAATAGGAATGAAGTGGCGCGAGTCTACGCAGTTAAGCGCCCTTCAAAAAGGGGCTATCGCTGAATTCATTGTTAAATTTAGTTGACAATAAAGCCATGGACAAAAAAACCAACAACACCCTCTGGGGTCAATTGCATTGGCTGGTGATGCTGGCCCAACAAGGCAGTTTCACAGCGGCAGCAGACCGCCTTGGCGTCAGCAAAGCCGCCGTCAGTCAACGCATCGCCGAATTGGAGCGCGCCGCGGGCGTGGCCTTGGTTCAGCGAACGACCCGCAGCGTTCGGCTGACCGAGGCAGGACAACGCTTGGTGGATGAAACGGGCGACTCCTTCAAAGCCATTGAGCAAAGTTTTTTGACAGTGAAAGAGTCCACCGGCACGCCACAAGGCCTGATCAAAGTGACCGCACCCGTGGCCTTTGCACGCCAGCAACTCGTCAGCCGATTGGCCGAATTTTTGAAACTTCACCCCCTGGTGCGCATTGAGTTGGATTTGTCCGACCGCATCAACTCGCTGGCTTTGACAGGCTTTGACCTGGCCATTCGACACACCGACCAAGTGCCCGACACCTCGGTCGCCTGGCCCTTGTGCAGCACCCAAGCGGTTTTGGTAGCCAGCCCGTCGTATCTAAAAAATCGGGGCGAGCCCACAACGCCCGACGATTTGCGTGGCCACGCCTGCCTCAACTACCCCAGAGCCGGCGAACGGTCTGAGTGGACATTTTTAGCCCCCCCACTGGCAAGCCAAGGCCATGCCGAGGGCGCACAAGTCATCCCCGTTTCCGGGGCCTTTGGGGCCAACAACAGCGAGGCCCTGCGAGAGGCCGCGCTCGCCGACCTGGGCATTGCCATGTTGCCCGACTTCAGCGCCGAGGCGGCCCTGAAGGCCGGCACCTTGAAGCGTGTCTTGTCGGCCTGGACTTGCCAAGGCCCCTTTGCCTCCTCTATTTATGCAGTGCGTCCGTATGCCCTGCGAACGCCCCTGGCGGTGAATGCCTTGGTGCAGTTTTTAAAGGCGTCGCTGGCGGCGGGGTTCGGCTTGCACCGACTGACCTAAAATTCAGTCTTTCCTTGTAACTTTGGCCATGATTTCAAAAAAAATTCTTTGGGTTAGCCTCTTGGGCCTGGCCTGCTTTTGGCCCTACACCGGCACTTGGGCCGGAGACTCAGCCAAAGAAACTGTCAAGGACGCTGTCAAAGACAACCGCAACAACGCCCTGCCCTACATGCCCTCGTTCGGCGCCCGCCATGCCTTGACGATGTTGGCCGACGAAGCCGGTCTGGACATGGGGATCACCTACTGGCCCCAACCTGCCAACGCCGTTCAGCAGGCCTTGGACAAATTAACAAAACCCCTTTCCCCCGCCCTGCAAAAAGCCAGGGCGTTGGTGCAGGCGGAGCTCAATGCCTCGCTGTACGGCAAAGCCACCTTCGCGGTGCGCAACCGCGTGGAGGAATTTGTCGGTTTTGGCGATGACTACACCCCCGGTTCGTTGGTGGAAATGGAAACACCTGCTTGGCTGGCCGGCCAAGATGGGCAAAGCGCCGACTTGAACGCCAACAGCTGGCATTTTTCAGGCCGACTCGGCGCCCGGATCGAGCAAAACGCCGACCCGGTCTTGGCCCACGCCAGCGGTTTGGGCAGCAACAGCAGCGTTCAGCCCCGACTGACTGGTTCGGCCTTGGTGGCCACCCTGGGGCCGGTGAACTTGCAAGCCTTTTCGCACAACACCTGGTGGGGACCCGGTTGGCAAAGTGCCCTGATGGCCTCAAACAATGTGCCCGCTTGGAATGCCATTGGTTTTCAGAGGGCCGAAAGCGGCACCAGTGAATCGGCTCTGCTGAGTTGGATGGGGCCATGGAGCTTTGAGTTCTTTGTGGCCAAAGCCCAAGACCCGACGGTGGTCAGCAACCAGACTTCGGGCTATTTGTACACCGACATGCGCGTCAACATCAAGCCCTATCCCTGGTTGGAAATGGCTGCCAGTCGCATGTTCCAAAGTGCCGGTGCAGGCCACATAGGAGGACTCAACAACTACCTCAAGGGCATCATTGGTAAAAGATCAGACCTCAATATATACACCGACAAATTAGCGCCCGGCCAGAAAAACCCCGACGTCGGTAACTCTTTGGCGGGCTATGACGTCCGCGCGAGTTGCGAGGTGTTGGGTTTACGTTGTGCGGCGTATTACCAATTGATGGGCGAAGACACCCACACGAACAATTTGCCGAGCAAGTTTTTGGGCGTGTATGGCACGGAAACCTGGAGCGAAGACGGCCGCTTCCGGCTCTTTTACGAATATGCCAACACCTTTTGCTACGGCCACCCCTTCCCAGTTCGTGTGAACCAACCGGGTTGCGCCTACGTCAATGGTCAATACCTTCAAGGCGAAACCAACGGAACGCGTTGGCAGGGATCCAGTTTCGGTCCGGACAGCGCCCTGAACACCTTGGGTTTTTATGACGCGGAGAACCGACTGTTGGTGAAATACACCCACGGACAAATTGGCAACCAAGTGGGCAGTTACCACCCCAGCGACAGCAACCTGCCCCGAGGCGTCACCCGTGCATTCAGCACCAAACAAAGTTTCGATTGGCTGGGCACCACTTGGACGCCAGAGCTTGACTACCTTCACCTCGCCAGTGGCATTGGCATGGGGGCTTACCGCAACACCGACCTGCGCCTGGGCCTCACGGCCACAATGCCTTTGGATGGCCCTTGGCTAAATGGCCCCTGGGACTCCGCCCCTTACGGTCTGTTCAGCAAAGCCACCCGCTCGCTGAACAGCCCGTCCCTGTGGCAAGACGTCAAAGGAACGACCGAGCGCATTTTCAGCGCCGACGTTTGGCCGGGTTGGGCTTGGGCCGCAGGCGGCGTGATGCTGGCCCACACCTTGGACAGCCGGGGCGACCATTGGGCCCAGAATCACCAATCTAAAACGGACAAGATGTGGGGGCGTTGGGGCTCTGACGTGCCGCTTTTGACCATGGCCGGCACCGGCTTGATGGCCAGCGGCTTTTTTGGCGAATCGCTCAACCAGCCGGCCAGTTTGGCGTTTCAATCGGGCTTGCTGGTGTTTGTCGGCGACGAAGCGCTCAAGTTCGCGGTGGGTCGTGATCGCCCCAACCTGAACCAAGGCGATGCCACCTTCGCGCCCTTCAAAACGACGTCTTTGAACAGCAGCTTTGCCTCGGCCCACACCGCCATTGCCTTTGCCACTTTGACGCCCTATGCCCAAGCGTATGACATGCCTTGGCTGTATGCGGTGGGCGCCTTCACGGGGTTGGGCCGAATGCAGCAGCGCCAACACTGGTTCTCAGACACCGTGGCCGGTGCTGCTTTGGGCTATGCCACCGCCTCGGCCTTGACCTACCAACGCGAGCGCCAAGCGCGCTATGGAGAGGCCAAGCCCGGCGAGCCGACTTTCCTGGTCAGCCCCAGTCGGGTCGACGTTGCTTGGGCCTTCCATTGAAACAGACCTCCACCTCACCCACCCGCCTTGCTTCTTTTGGGCATGCCTTGCGCGGCATTCGCGTGTTGTTCAAAAGTCAGGTGAACGCGCGCCTCCACTTGCTGGCCGCCACCCTGGTCGTTGCACTTGGCTGGGGTTTGCAAGTGTCTGCGAGCGAATGGCTGGCATTGGTCTTGGCCATGTCGGCGGTGTTCACCGCAGAAGCCCTAAACACCGCCTTGGAATTGGTGGTCGACCTGGTCTCACCCGAATGGCACGCCTTGGCCCGTGACGCCAAAGATGTGGCCGCTGGCGCGGTCTTGTTGGCCAGCATGGGCGCGGTCGTTGTCGGTGGTTTGGTCTTTTTGCCGAAGTTCTTTAATTGACGCTCTCTTTTTGACACACCAATGACCCAAAGTTTGGTGAAAATGGTCTGATGAAAATGCCATTTTTGAACCGACTTTTTAGCCCCCTTCACAACAAGCTTTTTAACCAGCTGCCAGCCAAGGCCAACGGTGCTTCAGGCGTCGTGACGACCTCTGCCCAGGGGCCGTTACTGTTGGTCACTGTCCTGTTGGCCGGCTTGTGCTTGTCTCCGCTATGCAGCCCAGCTGCTGAGCCCACCCTCGACATCAAGCTGATTGCCATCAACGACTTTCATGGCAATTTGGAGCCCCCTGCAGGCAAGGTAACCAATGAGCAAGGTGTTGCCGTACGGGCCGGGGGCGCCGTCCATTTGGCCAATGCCATTCAAAAATTAATCGCGCAAAACCCCCTTCATGCCGTCGTGTCTGCGGGCGATTTGGTGGGCGCCAGCCCCTTGGCCTCGGGCTTGTTTTTGGATGAAGGGGCGGTGGAAGTCGCCAACTTATTTCCATTGGACTTCAACGCGGTGGGTAACCACGAATTTGACAAAGGCTGGCAAGAGTTGCGTCGACTCCAAACCGGGGGTTGCGCCAAGTTCACCGAGCGCCCCCCTTGCGCCCTCTCGTCGCCATTTGAAGGGGCTCAGTTTCAATTTTTGGCGGCCAATGTACGGACCCCAGACGGCACCACCTTGTTTCCCGGCAGCGCCCTCAAAACCTGGCGCGTTGGCCAAGATGAAATCAAAATTGGCTTCATCGGGATGACCCTGCGGGCCACGCCCACCATGGTGACGCCCAAAGGAGTGGCCGGTTTGCGGTTTGATGACGAAGCCCAAACCGCCAACCGCTTGGTCGCCGAGCTCAAAGCCCAAGGCGCCAACACCGTGGTGCTGTTGATCCACCAAGGCGGTCAAGCCAGCAACAAATTTCAAGACGCGGCCTGCCCCGATTTAGACGGTGATATTTTGCCCATCGTGGCGCAACTCGACCCGGCCATTCAAGTCGTGATTTCGGGCCACACGCACCGCGCCTATTTGTGCCGTTTGCCGAATCCGGCGGCGTCCGACCCGAAAGGCCGCTTGCTCACCAGCGCGGGTTATTACGGCACGCTCCTCACCAACATTGATTTGCAATTTGACCCACGCACCAAACAATTGGTCGGCACCAAGGCCACCAATCAAGTGGTCGAAGCCAAACCTTTCGATACGGCCAATTCAATCAGCGAAGCCAACCCCAACGTCACGGCCAAGGTGTCTGAATTGGTGAGCCGCTATGTTCAGGCGGCGCAAAGTGTGGCGGGCCAAAAAGTGGGCTTTTTGTATGAATCGTTGTTAGCGGGTTTGAATGCGCAGGGCGTATCACCTCTGGGTTGGTTGATCGCCGACTCGCAGCTGGCGGCCACACAAGGCGCAGATCAGGGTCGTGCTCAATTGGCCTTGATGAACCCCGGTGGCGTGCGCGCACCGCTCTTGGTGCCGCAAGGGGGTGGGCCTGTTAACTTCGGCGAGGTCTATAACGTGCAGCCCTTTGGCAATGCGTTGGTGACCAAAAGCTACACCGGCGCTCAACTCAAAGCCCTCCTTGAAGAACAATTTGGCGGCGCTTACACACGCATGCTCTATCCCTCCAAGGGCCTGACTTATGAGATCAACAACACCGCCCCATGGGGTCAGCGGGTACAGAACCTGCGTTTGAATGGCGAACCCATTGAAGCAGCACAAACCTACCGCGTCACAATGAACGCCTTTTTGGCCGATGGCGGCGACCGCTTCAACGTCGCCAAACAGGGGCTAGACGCCTGGGTTGGGCCTTTGGATGTCGACGCCTTTGCAGCGTATTTGAACCGCCAATCACCGGTGTCGGCGCCCCAAGACAAACGCTTCAGGAACAGCCCCTGAGGGGCCATTCCTGAAGCGTTTTTAAAGAACGATTGCTCGTTTAATCGGGGTGAGATTCTGACAATTTCAAGATCAGCATCTTGAAACGCTCACCCAGTCGCTCATTGCGGTCGGTCAAAAAGTTGAATGCCAACAAACCGACCAAGGCAATCGAAATACCGAAGGCGGTGGCATAGAGCGCCGTACCGATGCCCGCGCTGACGCCAGCGGGGTCTGACATGCCCGACTTGGACAAGGCCAAAAAGGTGTCGACAATGCCAAAAATGGTCCCCAAAAGACCCATCAAAGGCGCCGCGGTCACGATGGTGTCGAGCAACCAAAGACGTTGGTTCGAGTCGTCCCGAGCGGCCAAGAAGGTCGCATCGGCACGGTCTTGACGGACCGCAGGGGACAGCTGTTGGTGCTCCAATACCAGCATTCTTTTCACCATCACCGAGACCGTGTCGTTGGCCAAACTGGCTTCCAATTGCGCAGGGGAAACCGACGCATCCAAGTCCTGCAACAACTGGTTGGCACGGCGCAAGTTAACGCCAGAAAAAATGAGTCGCTCGATGCTGATGACAATGGCCGCCAAGGCGGACAAAGTCATCAGACCAAAAGAGACTTGATGAAGCAGCTCGGTCATCAGAAGTCTGCGCTCAGGCTCATGCTGGTGAAGCGAGGAGCACCGACGTAGTAAGTGGGCACACCGCCACCAGCGGTCGAAGTGTTGATTGTTGTGTAAATGTTGGAGCCGCTACCCGCGTTCTCAATCAGGTACTTGGCGTTAAACAAGTTACTTACATTCAATCGAATAGTAGGATTTTTCAAGAAACCGGCATTTCCGAAACGGTAACCTGCGTTGAAGTCAACTGTTGTGTAGCCGTCAATAGATTCATCGTTAACCAAGGTGGAGTAACGCTTGCCGGTGTACTTGGCGTTCAAAGCAGCCAAGAAAGGACCTTCTGAATATTGGAGGCTAGCTCCGTACATCCACAATGGGGTATCAGGAAACTGCGAACCGGCAGTGGGCAATGTAGTGGTGGCCGTTGCTTGGTAGTTGTTCAAAATCAAGCTTTGGGTGTAGGTCGCAGAGCCAAATGCACTCCAGCCATGTTGGGGTGTTGTTCCAGCCTGCAACTCAAAGCCACGCATGCGTGAAGAACCTACATTCAAATCGTTGTAAGAGTTGGTCTCAGGGTTATAAGCTTGGGACAAACGGTTTCGGAAGTTAACTTGAAATACTGCCACCGATCCCTTCAAGAAATCGTCACCGTAACGCACACCACCTTCATAAGTAGTTGATGTTTCAGCGGTGACATCCGTATTGGGCTTAACGGTGTACCCGGTCAGAACGCCGTTTACATAGCTGCCACCGTAAACAGAGTAAGCCAACACTGAGTTGCTCGGGGCACGCATGTTTTCTGTGACGTTAGCATAGGCATGCGTGGTTTCGCTTAACTTGTATGTCAACCCTAACGAAGGTAAGGCCTTTGCATAAGTGGCTTCCAAGGCGTAATCAGCTCCCCCACCACCTGAAGTAAGAGAAGCATTGCCAGAACCCGAACCACTGGCATAGTTATTGAAGCGGCGAGTCAAGGACGTGTAACGCAAACCACCCACGAGAGTCAAGTTACCGGATTTATAAGTATCTTGCAAAAAGGCAGAGTAGGCTTCGTTACGAGTCAACCAATTACGGTTTTCGTAGGTAGCACCATTGTTGTAGGTGAGTAAATCGGTACGCAACCATGCGTCGCCGATTGCGCCGCTGTTGCTGACAGTGGTAGCAGGAGCTGTTTGACGGTGATTAGCTTGTTCATACCAGAGACCGGCCAGGATTTTTTGATCTTCTAACTCGTAATTAGCCTTCAGCGTCACACCAGGACGATGAGTTTCAGTCACACTGCCACGGTAAACACCGTTGGCGGTTGTGGCAGTACCAGAACCAGTGTTGGTAGTGAAGTTGGCAATTCCGTTCCCAAATGCCGAGGGGTTGCCTGAGGTGGTGGGCAGACTATTTTGTTCGGTGCCGCCGGTGCCGTAGCCGTACCAGAAGTAGGGTTCAGCGCTCAAGGTCAGCTGGCTGTTGATTCGGCTTTGCAAGCGCGACGTGATCAACATGTTTTCAAATGGGTTCACCGAGTAAGCGTAGTAAGGCAAGACGGTGCGGGCGGTGGTGCTGGAAGCCGAGCTGTAGCCAAAATTGGCCACGCCGCTTTCAGACTTGGCCGGGCCCACATTGTGTTGAGGAATCACATTGCTGTAATCTAAGCTTGGGTTAGTTGAGAACTCCTCTTTCGTCAAGGTGAGGAAGTTATTGTTGTAGGCGTTGTTGTAAAGAATGGTCGATGAGAAGTTGGTGTCGGCGCTGAGTTTGATGTCTAAGCCAGCATCCATGTGGTCTCGCTTGGCCTCACCAAAACCCTTAAATTTATCAACAGTGGAGTGTGATGCAGAGAAAAAGGCTTTAGCAGGAAAGTCTTCGCCAAGCAAACCCGTGTCCAAGCGAGCAAAAGTTTTGTTGAAATGCAATTGTCCAAGAGACTCAGTCAACTTACCACCGGCTTGGTCGTTGGGCGCGCAAGTCACCAAGCCAACGTTGCCGCCTGAGGCACCGACGTGAGGAGCATCAGTATCCGCAGAACCTTGAGTAATAAACAATTCACACAGGTTTTCAGAATCGGTGTATTCCTGAGGATAAATTGCGAAATTACCCGAGTCATTGACTGGTGCGCCGTTGATAGTGAAACCCATTTCGTCGCTATTAAAGCCGCGCACACGCAGATTGCCGCCGAAAAGACCGGTCGCGTCGTAACTGGAAGCGTTGACGCCAGGCATCAGATTTAGCAATTGAAATGGGTTTGCGGTAGCGCGCTCTTTATCGATCGCAGACTTGGTCAACGTGCTTTTGGCTTTGACACCGTCTTCGTCTATAAGCAGACCATTGCCTAAGTTATCACCTGAACCACTGATTTTCACCGTTCCCACATCGGTGGTGGTTTGCGCCAAAGCGCCATTAAAAATGCCAGCACCCAACAGGGCGGCCGACAAAACAGACAAGCGGAGTTTCATGACATTTCCTTAATGAAAAAAAGAAGCAAACAAAAATTCATTGCCCAGGCACTTCGTACAAGAGGGCCGCCATCACAAAATGGCTGGCCTCGCCCGGAAAAGCGTCCTCGGGGATGGCCGGGAATTGGCTGTTTTTGACCGAGCGCAGGGCCTCGTTGTCGAGCAAGTTGGAGCCGGAGGAGCCGGTCAGCTCGACGCTGCTGACACTGCCATCGCGCTGAATCAAAATTTTCAACTTCACTGTGCCTTGGGGGTGGGTGAGGCGGGCCTCGCGGCTGGTCGGGTAGCGTTTGATGCGGTTCAAATGCTCCAAGGCCTTGGCCACATACACATCGGAGGCCGACACCTTGGGCGTTGCCGCAACGGGGGTCGGTGTTGATGGGGTTGATGTGGGCGTCGATAGGGGTGCAGGGGCAGGCGTTGGATGGGCCGCCGTGGGGCTGGGCGGCGTCACGCTGTCGTGCGAGGGCACGGCAGGAGCGGCCTGAGTGCTCACCGGCACTGCGCTGGGGGTGGCAGGGGCGCTGATTGGAATGAGCGGCTTCAGCGGTTGGGGCTCGGGCTTGGCTTCTTGGACCACGGGCCGGTTGACGGGCGGGGGCACTGGATTGGCCGGCAAGGGGGGCGCTGGAAACTCCAAGACCGCCTGCATTTCGGTGATTTTTTCTTCGATCTTGTGACTTGGCGTCAGCATGACCCAGCCCCCCACCGCAGCCAACAACACCAACGCGCTGAACCAAGAGACGGGTTCACGCTGCTGATAGAGCCAGGGATTGGGCAAAGAAGCGGTGTTCACGGCGTTTATCAAGGACGTTTATCAAGAACGTTTAGCGCCGTTTTGCCGCAATGGTCATGGCCTCAATGCCCTGCG
>Ga0164296_1005055_pt1 | contig 11742 bp, 3 predicted proteins | sample GEODES057metaG_FD_113533 | JGI IMG/M metagenome (GOLD analysis project Ga0164296, IMG submission 113533) | Dystrophic lake water microbial communities from Trout Bog Lake, Wisconsin, USA - GEODES057 metaG | ecosystem: Environmental > Aquatic > Freshwater > Lake | place: USA: Trout Bog Lake...
CAAGATGCCCGTCTTAGAAATTTAACATATGCAACAAAAATATATGCAGACATTACTATTAAATATTTTAAAAATGGTGAGGAATTCAAATCCGTTAAATTTGACAATATAATGCTTGGATCGATACCACTTATGTTACACTCAGAATCATGTATGTTACATAATCAAGGAGCTAAAGTTATACAAGCATTAGGAGAATGCCCACTTGATCCAGGTGGATACTTTATAATAGATGGAAAAGAAAAAGTAATTGTTTCACAAGAAAGAAATACAACTAATAGATTGATTATAAATAAATTGAAAGATGACAATTTTTCATACAGAGGATATATTAATTGCACAAGTGAAACAACATTAACACCAAAAAGCATTAATTTTTACATAGTAAAAACAACAGATCCATTGTATGAACCATTAGTGAAAGAGAATTTAAGACCATTTATTGGTGCAATTTTAGTATCTTTACCAAATATTAAAAATATAAAAAAGAACACAAGTTACTTTATGCCACTTACTACATTTTTCAGATTATTAGGAGTTGAATCAGATAAAGCAATAATTGAAGCAATATGTGGCCCAATAGACGCTGAAGCCAGCCCAGGCAATCCAGGCGGCCCAGGCAATCCAGGCGGCCCAGGCAATCCAGGCAACCAAAGCGTACCAGAGGCTTATCTCAATTTTATAAGACCATCTTTGATGCACGGTGCATCAACTGGAGTATTTACAAATAAACAAGCTTTAGAAAAAGTTAAAAACTATGTATATTATGAAAATGAAAAACACGTAAAGACCATATTGGTAAATGACATATTTCCAAATATAGATAATAATCTAGAAGAAAAAGCAAAATATTTGGCATATCTTGTAAAGACAATTATGAAAGTTGTTTTAGGAATCAATAAAGAGTCTGATAGAGATAGCTACATTTACAAGAGAGTGGATATTTCAGGTATTTTGCTAGCTGAACTATTTCAAAAAGTATATGGAAATTTGAGAAAATTTATCAGAAATCAGCTTGACAAAGAATATAACTATGGTCCGTGGCGAACAAGTGATAAAATTGAGGAACTAATAAGAAATGATAATATGCACAAAGTTATTCCTTCATCTTATATAACAGAATCAATCACAAAATCAATAAAAGGGTTTTGGGGGTCTGGGTCAGGTGATGAAGAACAAGGAAAAGTTCAAGATTTATCTAGAATAAGTTATATTGGATTTTTATCACATTTACGAAGAGTTAATTTACCATTAGATAGATCAATAAAAATAAGATCAGCTCATGTTTTACATGGACAACAATGGGGAATTATGTGTCCATTTGAAACACCAGATGGTGAATCAGTTGGTTATTTAAAGAATTTTGCACTCCTAGCACAGATTACATCAGGAACAAATATTGAAATAGTTAAAAACTTATTAGATGATCTAGAAGAAAAAGACTTAATTAAAAATATTAAAAAGACGACGTTAAAAGAATTACCAGAATCAATTAAGATCTTTATAAATGGATCATATTATGGTATTGCATTAAAACCAGATATATTTGTTACAACTGTACGTCTATATCGTCGCAACGGATTAATAAATCAGTTTATATCTATTTCATGGGATATTAAAAATAAAGAGATAAATATTTTTTCAGACCATGGACGTCCATGCAGACCATTAATTATTATAGAAGATATGAAACCTCTTACAGATAATAAAAAGATTCTTACATGGAAAGAACTTATACCAGAACCAGAAAAAGGCTATAGATCACCGGATAAGATAGAACAATATAAAGGGCTTTCTCATAAAGCATTGTTAGAAAGTTTAAGAAACTCACAATCATATATTGAATATTTAGATATTGATGAAGTTAATACATTATTGATTGCTATGAATAGAGAATCAATAAATAGATTTCATACACATTTAGAGATTCATCCATCAACTGCTTTTAGCGTTGTTACACAAATAGTACCTTTTGCAAATCATAATCAAGCACCACGTGTTTATTTTCATGCTGCACAAAGTAAACAAGCTATAGGGATACCTCAAACAAATTTTAATAAACGAATGGATACAATGAATTACGTCCATCATTACCCGCAAAAACGCATAATAACAACAAGAGGTGGACATTACAATGGTAACTTTCAGATGCCAAATGGAACAAATGTTATCGCAGCAATAATGACATATACTGGTTTTAATCAAGAAGATGCAGTACTAATTAATGAAGGATCAATCAAGAGAGGTTTATTTACAATAACAAAATACAAAACAATAACATCATCAGAAAGAGTAATAAATAACGCAGAAAGCGTGAAATTTATGAATCCAATTAAACTAAGAGAACAAGGCAAACTTGTATCAGGAATAAAACATGCTGATTATAGTTTATTAGATGATAATGGAGCAATACAAGAAGAATCATATATACCAAAAGGTAAAGAAGCAGTAGTATTAGGAATAGTTCATGTTCAAAATAAGACAATAGAAGAAAAATCTGGAGTATTAGTTGAATATAAGACAAAACAATATTATCGAGATATAAGTTTAAAAAGTGACATAGCACATCATGGTACAATTCATAAAGTATTTATAGATCAACAAACACCAGGAAGTGAAACTAAAATAGCTAAAATCCAGTTTAGAAAAATAAAAATACCAGAGCTAGGTGATAAAGTTTGTTTAACACCAGATCATGATGTATTAACAGAAAAAGGATGGAAAAATATAAAAGATATTACATTAGATGATAATGTATGTGTATTAAAAGAAGATGGCAGTTTTGGTCATGAAAATCCAGTTAAACTATATGAAATTTTATGTGAAAATGAGGAATTATATAAATTAACAAGTCAACAAGTTGATCTAACAGTAACTAAAGATCATAGAATGTGGATTAAACATATAAATAAAACATATTATGAATTAGCATATGCAAAAGATATAATTGGTAAACAAGTATCATACGCTAAAAGTGCAATAAATAAAAACAATGATTATCAATTAATTTTACCAGCAATTGAAAATCAAGAAGAAAAAATAGTTAATATGGAGTATTTTTTAGAATTCTTTGGATATTGGATATCATATGGAATTCAATCCGAAAGAAGTGATTATGAAATTCAGATTGCAAATGTAAAAGAAGATGATAAAATACATTTAATTGAATTAATAAAATTATTAGGCTATTCTCCAATAATTAATAGAAAAAACATAATAAAAATATCAAATCGTCAATTAACTGAATTTTTATTACCTCTTAGTGTTGGAGCTTCGAAAAAATATTTACCAGAATGGGTTTGGAAATTAAGTACAGATCAAGCTAGATATTTATATAAAGGGTTACGAAAAGGGCGTAAAGGGCGTGATATTTATTATACAAGATCATTTAAATTGGCTAATGATATTCAACGTCTTGCATTACTTGCAGAATGGTCTGGAAATATTAAAACAAGATATAAATTAAACAATAAGTATGATTGTTTATCAGTTAATATAATTAAAACAAAAAATAATCATGGACAAAAAGAAGAATTAATTAATTATTCAGGTAATGTTTATTGTTTAGAAGTTCCATCCCATATATTTTATGTACGTAAAAATGGTAAACCAGTATGGACAGGTAATTGCTCAGCACATGGACAAAAAGGTACAATAGGTATGATAATTCCGGAGAGAGATATGCCATTTAATAAAGATGGTATTAGACCAGACATAATTATTAATCCTCATGCAATTCCATCACGTATGACGATTGGTCATTTGGTAGAGACTGTATTTGCTAAATTATGCTCTATAGAAGGTTGCACTGGAGATGGTACACCATTTATAAATTTTGATATAAATCCTGTATATGATAAATTAGAATCTCATGGGTATGAAAAATATGGAAATGAGATGATGTACAATGGTAAAACTGGAGAACAAATTAAAACAGAAATATTCTTTGGGCCAGTATTTTATTATCGTTTGAAACATATGGTCGACGATAAAATACATGCTAGATCAACTGGTCCAAAAACACAGTTAACTAGACAACCAACTCAAGGTAGAAGTGCAAATGGTGGTCTAAGAATTGGTGAAATGGAACGTGATGTTTTATTAGGTCATGGATTCTCAATGTTTACAAAAGAAGCAATGATGGAAAAATCAGATAAATATAAATGGGCAGTTTGCAAGTATTGTGGTGTTGTGTGTAATTATACACCAAGTAAAAATAACATATCGTGTAATAAATGTCAAAGACAAGATGTTTCTGTAATAGAGACACCATATTCGTATAAATTATTAATGCAAGAAATACAAGCAATGAATTTACAAATGCGCATTTCTACAATTCCAAAAACTGAAGATTTATCCTCCGAATCCGAATTAGATGACATCGTAGAAGACTCCGATGAAGATTTAGAAGAAGATTTAGAAGACCGTGTTTTAATTGCAGGTAATGCTCCAGAAGAAACCAAAGAAACCGAAGAAACCAAAGAAGGAGGATTAACACCGTTACCACTACTAAATAATCAAGTAGATGAAAATAATGAAGTACATGATGGTATTCTGAATCATAATCAACCTAATCAACCTAATCTTAATATACAAAATGTAGGCGGAACTAATATTTTATCAACATCTTCTCACCAGTTCGGAGGTAAAGATGATAGTCTTGGAAGTTATAATTTTATAGGATCACCTGAATTTAGAGAAAATAGTTATAATGTTCAACAATATACGCAAGAAAATTTAGTAGGTGGCTTCAATATAAACAGTGTAAATAGTGTAAATAGTGAAGATCCTGATCCTGATCCTGTTCCTGTACCATATATTCCTCAAAGTACCACACTGCCGCCGCAAATGCAGTCGCAAATGCCAACACAGATGCAAATATCTCAAGGAGGTGGCAATACTAAAAAAATAATAAAAATAAGTGATGAATTATTAAAAAAAGCAAAAGACCCAAGAGAAAGAAGAGGAGGGGGTGATGACGATTACGATGATCAAGACGGAGGCGGAGACGAAGACCACGATGCAGAATTTTTTATGTAGATAATTGATAAGGATGAATAATTTATTAATTATTTTAATATTTATAATACTTTTTGCGCTATCAGGCGCAACGTCATATTATATATATGATTATTTTGAATATAAAAAAACACTTAGTAGTAAAATAAGTACGGTAAGAGATGAATTACGTAATGAAGAGAATGCTAGATTATCTACATATAAATCCGTAGTTGATCAAGTTAATAATATTAATAATCAAATAAATGATCAGATTCAAAATGATTTTTCAACAACTATTTCTTTAAAAGACAATTTATTACCAATTATAGATAAAAATATTCAAGTAGTTGATCAAAGTGGCAATATTATACCTTATGGTAGTAATTATCCGGTGAATTCTAGTATTAATTTGATAAACCAAACAAATGTAAGTAAAGGTTTAAAAGTTACAAAATTAGATAAAACTGGTAATAGTTTTTCATTATGTGGTGTAGATAATGGATATGGATCATCAAATTGCATACAGTTACCAGATGGTTCAGGTAATACAATTATTAAAAATATAGATACTACTGGTAATTTAGTATTTAAAAATAATGATTTGAATAAAAATATAGTATTTGACGGGTATACTAAATTTAATAATAATTTATCATTTAGCTACGATAATAATAATAATCCGAATGTAATTAATAGTAAAGGAGGAGGACAATTAGTGATTGCATCAGATGGAAATTTTGTAATGGGATCTTCTGAAGGAGATTATACAATGTATGGTAACAATATAAATTTGAATGCTAGAGCTGGTAATTTCTTTATAGCGGCTGGTAATGATATTATTAATAATCAAATATCTTTAATTGTCGATAATAATGGTAATCTAAATTTATTAAAACCCATAAATTTTTATGATCCAGTATCAAAGACGAAGAAAGCAACGATTGGTATGTCGCCAGAATTTGACTTATATATACAGGCAGATAATAACATAGTTTTAAATACTGGAATAAACTTAAAGAATATTGGTAATTTAGAAGTTGACTCTATAAAAGTGGCAACAATGGCTGGATCTGCATTACCACCAGGTCCGATTGGTTCACAAGGTCCAAGAGGATCCCAAGGACCAATTGGGCCGCAAGGAACAGATAAAGGTCCTACTGGTTCAAAAGGTTTAGGTGGATTCCCGGGAATAGATGGACCAGATGGGTCGATTGGTCCAACCGGATCAAGAGGTCCTCAAGGTAATCAAGGACCTGTTGGTAGTCAAGGAATGCCGGGATTAAAAGACATTGGTCCACAAGGTCCACAAGGTCCACAAGGATCACAAGGTCCAATCGGACCGCAAGGTAATTCAATTTCAGTACAAGGTCCACTTGGTGCACCAGGACCACAAGGATCACAAGGTCCAATTGCAATTGGTCCAGCACCAATGGGATCTGTTGGTATACAAGGTAAACAAGGAGAACAAGGTGATAAAGGCATGGATGGCGAAACTGGAAGAATTGGGTCACGTGGGTCAACTGGAATAGCTGGATCTAAAGGTGCTACCGGTACAATTAAAGGAGAAACAGGTCCTCAAGGATTCCCAACAATTGGAATGCAAGGACCTCCAGGTATAATGGGGTCACAAGGATCAGTTATTTATTCACCACCTCAAGCTCGACCATCAACATTAGCAGGAGCTTTATTTCCAAATGGCAATCCCGCTAATCCCAGTGGTACATCATATGTTACAGGCGCAAGATCTGCTTAAAATTTATTTATTTTTGCTATTTAATTGATAGGGTAATGGATCTATTTGCCATAATAATTATAATTTTAACAGTACTTTCGCTGACAGTAATTATTATATACTTTTTATATGACTATATTAAGTATAAAGATGTCGTTAATACATCTATAAATGATGCAATTAATGATGTGCAAAAAGAACAAGAAGATCGGATTGTTAATTTAAAATATGTAGTTGATCAAATTAACAATGTAAACAATGACATATACTCATATACAACAACTAATTCAAATTCTTTGTCACAAAAAGAAGCAGCGATCGAGAAAGAAAATAGTCAAATAATTAGTGGATTAAGTAATATATTCAATATTCAAGATTCAACTGGTACTCCTATGCCGCTAATTAGTTTTAGCAATATGCCATGTGTTGGTAGTACAAATATTAACTTTATGAAACAAGTGAATGTAGTAAGTGGAATGACAATATCAGATGTTAATAAAGTTGATAATAGATTTTCTTTATGTGCAAAGAATGATCCATCAAGATGTATAGAATTTCCAAATTCTAAAGGTGATACAGTAATTAAGAACTTAGATCCAACTGGTAATTTAATATTACAGAATAAAGACCCAAATCAAAATATTATTTTAGATGGTAATGTATTAGCAAATAATATTGAATTAGAAGCAACAAATGATGGTAATCCAAGTTACATTAATACCAAAAACAAGAATGGACTTGTTATTGCTGCAAATGGTGATGTAATACAAGGTACAATTAATGGTAATAATATATCAATTGGTAATTCAATTGGATTATATGGAAACAATTCAGTATCAATTGGTACTCAGAATAATAGTGGTACTGTTAGTTTATTAGTTGACAATGGTGGTATAAATACATTTAAACCTATAAATATTTATAGTTCAGATGGATTACGAGCTATAGCTACAATTTCATTATCGAATAATGATCTATTAATACAGTCACCAAATAGAATAATATTTGATGCTCAGTCTATTAAAACAATTGGTAATGTTGAAACAGATATATTAAAAGTAAATACAAATTTACAAGGTACATTACCAGCAGGTTCGCAAGGTCCGATTGGTTCACAAGGTTCGATTGGTCCGATTGGACCATCTGGACCACGAGGTGATCAGGGAGATATAGGTGATAGAGGTCCAAATGGAAATGATGGTGGTCCAGGACCACAAGGTATACAAGGACCACAAGGATTCAAAGGATCTGATGGTAATCAAGGACCAGCTGGTTCATTCCAAGGCCCACAAGGTTCGCAAGGTCTACCGGGTATCCAAGGTCCACAAGGTTCACAAGGTCCACAAGGTTCTCTTGGTATGAATCCAGGGCCTCAAGGATCTCAGGGTCCACAAGGTCCTCAAGGTTTAGTTGGTCCAATACTTCAAGGTTCACAAGGTTTACAAGGATCGCAAGGGCCTCAAGGATCTAGAGGATCAAGAGGAAACAATGGTGCAGATGGTCCACAAGGTCAACAAGGATTACAAGGATCACGTGGTCCAATTGGAGATGGAATCCAAGGTTCAAGAGGTCTACCAGGACCAATGGGTCCACAAGGTTCACAAGGTCCGCAAGGTCCTCGTGGAAGAAACGCAGATTTAACTCAAGTAGGAGGTCAATACCGAGGTCAAAGAAATGACGATGATAATTAATAAATTATAATATTATTATAATGAATCAGCAAAGTGTATATTATATAATAGGATTTATCATAATTACTTTGTTAATATTGATATTTTATAATTATTACTTATTGCGACAATATGAGAATTTTACTTCGACCTCAATTACTTCAATACCAGGAGTAAGTAGTTCTCAAGTTACTTTCATTGGACCAAATGGATATAGTATTTCATTGCTACAAAATTTACAAGTAGGCAGTCAATTTGGAATATATCTAAATAAAACACCTCCTCCTCAAATATCAGGTATAATTTCTTCTGTTAATTATGATGGTGTATCATCTTATACTATATCTGTAGCAACACAAACTGTCGGAATTCAAACATTTATTTATAATTCATCTTCAAAAACAATTACAAATGATCAAATAGGAATATATACTTTAGTTCCTCCAGCTTCTTCCTCAGTCCCACCACAAGCAAGTGCATCGGCTTCAGCTTCCTCAGTTCCACCACAAGCAAATGCATCGGCTTCAGCTTCCTCAGTCCCACCACAAGCAAATGCATCGGCTTCAGCTTCGTCAGTTCCCCCTCAAGCAAATGCATCGGCATCTTCATCAGTTCCCCCTCAAGCAAATGCATCGGCATCTTCATCAGTCCCTCCTCAAGCAAATGCATCGGCATCTTCATCAGTCCCTCCTCAAGCAAATGCATCGGTATCTTCATCAGTTCCTCCTCAAGCAAATGCATCGGCTTCTTCATCAGTCCCTCCTCAAGCAAGTGCATCGGCATCTTCATCAGTCCCTCCTCAAGCAAGTGCATCGGCATCTTCGGCATCTTCGTCAGTCACACCTCAAGCAAATGCATCGGCATCTTCGGCATCTTCATCAGTCCCTCCTCAAGCAAATGCATCGGCATCTTCGGCATCTTCATCAGTCCCTCCTCAAGCAAATGCATCGGCATCTTCGGCTTCTTCCTCAGTCCCTCCTCAAGCAAATGCATCGGCATCTTCATCAGTCCCTCCTCAAGCAAATGCATCGGCTTCAGCTTCGTCATTACCAATGGCATCAGCATTGTCTTCTAAAGTAGTTTGCGCATCTGTACCTGAACTGTTAGAGTATGCAGCAATATTTGCATCAATGCTTGGAATAACGCAAAATAAAATAGCACCTGTGAATGGTGCTGGATCTTCACATGCAATCGCTTCATCTATTTCATTCAATAATCCAACAGGACTACCAGTTACTCCACCAATTGCATCAAATAGATATACAAATATTGACAGTACAGTAAATGGTTATCAAGATCAAGATAATCTATATAATAATAATCAGTTCTTAATAGATAATATTCAAAATGAGATGGCATATATGTCTATTGATGAAAGATTAGAAGTTCAAAAAATATTAACAAATCAATTAAAGACAAATAATGTAAATAAAAATAAAAATAAGAATCCATTTACTTTAGAATCATATTCAACTAATTCTAGTTATTATATGGGAACAGATCCAGATGCAAGAGTAGCATATTTTTTTCCAAACAATTTAGCATTTAATAATGTAATATATAGATATAAAAGTGATGAATCCCCAACAAATCCTCCGGTACCATTTGTTATTAAAATGGTAATGAATATTAGCAATTATATATTTATAACAGCAGTAAATGATTATACAAGTGATAGTATCAATGTAATTTACAATATTAAGAATGACACAATAATAGATCCAGCTGGAAGTGTTTTAAAATCAACATCACAACATGAAGTTGTACCATTTGTATTTAATTCTAGTTTACCAGATCCCGATAAAAAATCACGAACTCTAGATATTACAAACAATTATGAAATTACTGCATATCCACAAGAAGGATTCAATATTCAAGATGCATCTAGTGGCAATTTTTTAATATTTGACGTAGCTACAAATAAATATATAGAAAGTCGAAATTCAAATTACGCACCATCATTCAAAGTGATAAAAGATAATATTAATTTAGATGAATATTCAGTATCAATACAAAACATACTATCAACTAATTTTATAAAGTATGATCCATCAACAAATACAATAACCGAAGATGTATTTAAGATACATGATCGTAATTACGGATGGATATTAAAGATAGCAGGTCGCGACAATTATATAATATACTCTGTAAACAATAACAAATATTTAAGTGCAAATGGTAAAAACGTGACTTTATCAGATACTCCAACAGTTTGGAAATTAAAAAATATATTAAACTAGTAGTAAATGAGAGATATAATAATTTTTTTCATATTGTTAATACTATTCTTTGGAACAGTATATACATTATCACCTTACGTAAACCTTACTAGAGAAAATTTTAAATCAGGAACGTTATTAAAAGATGTCTATTTTAATAATGAAAAACTAACTCCAGAATTCTTATCAAGTTTCGATAGTAAATTAAATTTAAACAATGGAATAGATGATTATAGCAATAAATATCTACTATTATTTAAAAGATGCTATCTGTTTCCAAAGATATATGCAGATAATTTATTAGCAACTACACCAAATATATTTAATTTCCAAGATGTATTAACATCACTTTCAGATGACCAAGCTTCAAATTTATGCATTCATAAATATGTAAAATATACAAGTATGATATCTGATGTTATATCATCAATCACAGATGATATAAATAACTTTCACGATTGTAAATTATTATTGAATAATAAAAACAATACTTCAATTATTGGTAATGTTTATTTATTGATTGGTCAAGTACCATATATGGTAGACAATAAAAGTAATGCAATAAGCACCCGATTTGATTCTGAAAGTCTTGGATACACATCATATTTAGATCAACAAACAAATCCAGATTCACCAATAACATCTGGTCAAATAATATATATTTATTATTTAATTTATGATTGTTATGATGCAAAATATAATCAATCTCCAGTAAATGGAAATGTACCAAATGGCAAATTTGAAAATTACATATTACCTGCATTAGATGCATTTGCAAGTAATGATCAAGCATGTATGTCTAAATGTAGCCAATTAGATACAAATGGCTATTTGTGTGGTTGTTTATCAACTGCACCAAGTACAGTATATAACAAAAATAATCGTAAATTAGATTTATCAATCAATGCAGTAGGCGCAGACTATTTTTCATTAATTGGAAACAATATGCAAGATACAAGTCCAACAGACCCACCAACTTGCAAGAAATTATTACAACAAAATAGTTTAAATGTGGATGATGTTTCAAAATTAAGTGGTGGATATGCTGCTAGATGTGTTAACAATAGTTCAACAAATCCAAAAATAGGCAATTATATGATCTTGTATAAAATTAATC
>Ga0164296_1005056_pt1 | contig 11741 bp, 9 predicted proteins | sample GEODES057metaG_FD_113533 | JGI IMG/M metagenome (GOLD analysis project Ga0164296, IMG submission 113533) | Dystrophic lake water microbial communities from Trout Bog Lake, Wisconsin, USA - GEODES057 metaG | ecosystem: Environmental > Aquatic > Freshwater > Lake | place: USA: Trout Bog Lake...
ACCTCGACCGCGGCCAGGTCGGGGATGTCGGCGGCGATGGGGTGCGTCGACGGCAGCTGATCCTGCCGGTAGGCCCATGACTTCTCGGCGTTGGCGAACGTCGTCCACGACTCGGTGAATTCGGTTGCCTCGCTGGAGCACAACACTGCCGCGAATGTCGCGAACGACTCGTTGAGCCACAGGTCGTCCCACCACCGCATGGTGACCAGGTCCCCGAACCACATGTGCGCCATCTCGTGCAGCACCGTCTCGGCCCGCCGCTCGTAGGAGGCGCGGGTGACCTTGCTGCGAAAAACGTAGTCCTCCAGGAACGTCACCGCGCCCGCGTTCTCCATCGCCCCGGCGTTGAACTCGGGCACGAACAGCTGGTCGTACTTGCCGAACGCGTAGGGCACCTCAAAGGTCTTGTGGTAGAAGCCGAATCCCTGCTTGGTCTCGGTGAACAACCGCTCCGCGTCCATGTGCTCGGCCAGCGACGACCGGCAGTAGATCCCGAGCGGGATCTCCCCGTGCCCGTCGCGGTAGGTGTCGGTCCACTCGGCGTACGGGCCGGCGATCAGGGCCACCAGATAGGTGCTCATCCGTGGTGTGGTCGCGAACGTGTGCACGGCCGCCGTCCCGGTGGGCCCTGGTTCGATAGACGCTGTGGCGCCGTTGGAGATCACCTTCCAGTGCTGCGGCGCGGTCACCGCGACGTCGAACGTCGCCTTGAGGTCGGGCTGGTCGAAGCAGGCGAACATGCGCTTGGCGTCAGCGGTTTCGAACTGTGAATAGAGGTAGACCTCGTTGTCGACCGGGTCGGCGAAGCGGTGCAGTCCCTCGCCGGTGTTGGAGTAGCGGCAATGGGCGTCGACGACGACGACGTTGTGCGCCGCCAGCCCGCGCAGGGGGATGCCCGTCGACTCGCTGTAGCCGGAGACGTCGATCTCGCGGCCGTTGAGAGTGGCGCTGTGGACCGCGTCAGCGACGAGGTCAAGGACCGTGTCGGCGCCGGGCAGGGCGTCGAACGTCACGGTGGTGACGGAGTGGAACGTGCGGTCACCGGGCGCGCCACGGCCTTCGGTGAGGTCCAGGGCGAGTCGGTAGCCGCCCACGGTGATCAGGGCGGCGCGTTCGACAGCTTGCTCGCGGGTGAGGTTCGGAGGGGCCACGCCTTGTAACTTACGTGCCCCTGCCGCCTAGGCTTGAGAGCGCCGGGGGGAACACGTACGTGACCAACGAGAGGACCGCGCCATGCCCGAGAAGGCCGCCAGCAAGAACCGGGCCGATTTCTGGTTCGACCCCCTGTGCCCGTGGGCCTGGATCACCTCACGCTGGATCCTCGAGGTCCAGAAAGTGCGCGACATCGAGGTGAACTTCCACGTCATGAGCCTCGCGGTGCTCAACGAAGGCCGTGAGGGCCTCTCGGATCATTACCGCGACCTGATGTCGAAGGCGTGGGGACCCGTGCGCGTGGCGATAGCGGCCGAGCAGGCCCATGGTGCCGGCGTGCTGGCCCCGCTCTACACGGCGATGGGCACCAGGATCCACAACGAGGGCAACTTCGAACTGGACCAGATCATCCCCCTCGCGCTCGCCGACGCCGGCCTGCCCGCCGAGTTGGCCGACGCGGCGACCACTGACCGCTACGACGAAGCGCTGCGCGCCAGCCACCACGCCGGCATGGACGCGGTAGGCCCCGATGTCGGCACGCCCACCATCCACGTCAACGGCGTGGCGTTCTTCGGACCGGTGATCTCGAAGATCCCGCGGGGGGAGGAGGCGGGCGCGCTGTGGGACGCCTCGGTGGCCTTCGCGGCCTACCCGCACTTCTTCGAACTCAAACGGACCCGGACGGAAAAGCCCGACTTCACCTAAGCAAGGATTACTGGCATGCGCGTCTACCTCGGCTCCGACCACGCCGGATTCGAACTCAAACAGCTGATCATCGAGCACCTGAAGAAGTCCGGGCACGAGCCGATCGACTGCGGTGCCTTCACCTACGACGCCGAGGACGACTACCCGGCCTTCTGCATCGCCGCCGCGACGCGCACGGTGGCCGACCCCGGCAGCCTGGGCATCGTGCTGGGCGGGTCGGGCAACGGCGAACAGATCGCCGCAAACAAGGTCCCGGGAGCCCGCTGTGCGCTCGGCTGGAGCGTGGAGACCGCGACGCTGGCCCGCCAACACAACAACGCGCAACTGATCGGCATCGGCGGCCGCATGCACACCCCGGCCGAAGCGCTTGCGATTGTGGACGCCTTCCTCGCTGCGGAGTGGTCGAAAGCCGAACGTCACCAACGGCGTATCGACATCCTCGCCGAGTACGAACGCACCCACCAGGCGCCGCCGGTGCCCGGCGCACCGGCCTAGCCCAACGCGGGACGACAGGGACGCCGAGGCATGCCGGAGGGGCATCACCTGCACCGACTGGCCCGCTTGCACCGGCGCCGGTTCGCTGGCGCGCCGGTCGCGGTGTCGAGCCCGCAGGGCCGGTTCGCCGATGAGGCGGCCGCCGTGGACGGGCGGGCGCTGCTGCGCACCAGCGCCTGGGGCAAGCACCTGTTCCATCACTACGAGGGCGGGCCGATCGTGCACGTGCACCTCGGCCTCTACGGCAAGTTCACCGAGTGGCCGGTTCCCGCGGTCCCCCAGGGCTTTGGCCGCGCGGTGTTGCCGGAACCGGTCGGCCAGGTACGGATGCGGATGGTGGGCGCCGACCACGGAACCGACTTGCGCGGCCCGACGGTCTGCGAGGTGATCGACGAGGCCCAGGCTGACGACGTCGTCGCCCGCCTGGGTCCCGACCCGCTGCGAGGCGACGCCGACCCCTCGGCTGCGTGGGCCCGGATCACGAAGTCGCGCAAGCCGATCGGAGCGCTGCTGATGGACCAGAGCGTCATCGCCGGTGTCGGGAACGTCTACCGCAGCGAGTTGCTGTTCCGCCACGGTATCGACCCGTACCGGCCCGGTCGGGACATCGACGAGGCGGACTTCGACGCGGCGTGGAGCGACCTGGTGGAGCTGATGAAGGTCGGCGTTCGCCGCGGCAGAATCATCACCATCCGGCCCGAGCACGACCACGGCGCGGCGCCGTCCTATGGCCCCCGGCGCCCGCGGATGTATGTGTACCGGCGCACCGGGGAGGAGTGCCGGGTGTGCGGGGGACCCGTCAGCGCGGCGGTTCTGGAGGGCCGCAACCTGTTTTGGTGTCCGTCCTGTCAGAAGTGACGCGGTTGTGACATGGCAACCCCGGCGGAGTTAGATGGTGCGGTGATTCTGAGGAAGTTTCGGCGACTGGCCGCAGTGACGTCCGCGGCGCTGATTGCGCTCGGCCTGGCCGGTCTGCAAGATCCGGCGCAGGCGCAGGCCAGGCCAGGGCCGTTCCCGCAGTGGTGCCCGGGCGACTTCTGGGATCCAGGCTGGGGCGCCAACTGGAATCAGAACAGCTGCCACGCCGACGGGTCGGGCGGGCCGCAGGCGATGGACCCGGATTTCCCCGGCGAGGCGACTCCGCAGGGTGCGGATCAGAGTTACCCCGGCGAGTTGCCTTCGCAGGGTTCGTACCCGGGCGGAGTGCAGGGCTCGGGCATCGGGGAGCCGCCGCCCCTGTAGACCCTGTCGAGGCGCCGAGCGTGCATCCGCGGCGCCAGTGTGCAATCAGGGCGACGACACGCCGTTGACCGTCGCCGTGAGCGCACAATCGACAACCGCGCCCCGCCAAGCTGTCGTCGGGTGCCGTGTTACGGAGCCGGCCGCTCGATGACGCCCAGGGTCGCGTACACCTCGTTGCTCAGTGCGACGCTTCGCGGGTCCGCGTTGGCTTTGGTGGCGTCGAAGAGGTTCGTCACGTAGGCGTATCCGATGCGGTGTTCGAGGTCGACGAACCCGAACGAGCCGCCCAGCCCGCCGTGGCCGAAAATCAACGGGTTGGGCCCGTTGACCCGCCGCTGGTTGAGCATGTAGCCGAGGCCCCAGCCGTGGTCGGCGACGCGGGGGCCGAGGACCAGGTCGGTGTCGAGGCCGCCCTGGCATGTGCGGACCAGGTCCATGTGCTCGCGGCTGAGCACCTTCTCGAGGGCCAGCGCGTTGTAGAACGTCGCCAGGCCAAGCGCGGACACCTGCCCGTTGGTGCCGGGAAACTCCAGGCGACGCCACAGTTCCAGGTCGTGGGAGCCGAGTTCGTCGTCGGGGGCGAAGCCCATCGAGATCGAGAGTCCGGCCTTGGGGTGGTCGCTCAGGCTGGTCGGGTAGCCGGGGGCCTGCGCGTCGGCCAGCAGGTCCCTGGCGTGCGGCTTGCCCACCCTGTCGGCGCAGCGGCGCTGGTCTGCGGCGGACAGCCCGATGTGGACGTCGGCGCCGAGCGGTTCGGCGATCTCGGTGCGCAGGTAATGGCCGACCGTGCGGCCCGTGACGCGGCGGAACACCTCGCCGACGATGAATCCGAACGTGGTCATGTGGTAGCCCTGCGCGGTGCCCGGCTCCCACCAGGGCTCCGCGGCGGCCAGTTGCGTGCAGACGTAATCCCAGTCGGCGACATCCTCCCAGCGCATCCGGGTGCGCGGCCCGATGACGCCGGAGCGGGGGCTCATCACCATGGCCAGGGTGATGTCACCCTTGCCGGCCTGCGCGAACTCGGGCCAGTAGTGGGCCACCGGCGCCTGGAGGTCCAGCTCGCCGCGATCGGCCAGTTGGTGCACGCAGGTGGCGGTCAGGGCTTTGGTGCCGGACAGGATCGTGGACAGGGTGTTCTGCCGCCACGGGCGAGTCCCGGCGGCGTCGGCTGAGCCGCCCCACAGGTTGACAACGAGGGCTCCGTCCACCCAGACCGCTACGGCCGCGCCCACCTCGTGACCCACCGTGAAGTTTCGCTCGAACGCCTCGCGCACCCCGGCGAAATCTGGCGCGCACGAACCGCGGACTGGGCCATGTGCCTCGGGGTTGTTCATGCTGGCTCGTAGTGCCTTTCTGCAAGCGGAAACCCGGCAGATTCCCAGCCCTGATCCTGGCCTTGACCCCAGCCTCGGAGCGGGCGACGGGAATCGAACCCGCGTAGCTAGTTTGGAAGACTAGGGCTCTACCATTGAGCTACGCCCGCATGCATTAGTCGAGCGTGACTGTAGCTGGCGACACAGATCAAATCTAATCGACGCGGTCCTGTGACCGCGTTGTGAGGCGGCGAAGCCGGTGCCGGGCCTGGTGGGATTGGGCCGTAGGATCGCGGGGTCAGCGCGGGGTGTAGCGCAGCTTGGTAGCGCATCCGCTTTGGGAGCGGAAGGCCGCAGGTTCAAATCCTGTCACCCCGACAGGAACCGACCGCCCGGGCCGCCCGCGCGGCCCGACCGACCTGAGAAACGACGATCGAGGAGTGCAGCCGTGAAGAGCAGCGTCGAGCAGTTGAGCCCCACCCGGGTGCGCATCAACGTTGAGGTGCCTTTCACCGAGCTCGAGCCCGACTTCCAGCGGGCCTACAAGCAACTCGCCCAACAGGTACGGTTGCCCGGCTTCCGCCCCGGCAAGGCGCCCGCGAAGTTGCTGGAAGCCCGCGTCGGACGGCAGGCGGTGCTCGACCAAGTGGTCAGTGAGGCGCTGCCCGCCCGGTACGGCCAGGCGGTGGCCGAGTCGGAGGTCCACCCGCTCGGGCAGCCCAATATCGAGGTCATCAGCAAGGAATACGGCCAGGAACTCGCTTTCACGGCCGAGGTCGACGTCCGGCCGCAGATCACCCTTCCCGACCTCGGCTCGTTGCAGCTCACCGTTGACCCGGTCGAGGTCGGCGACGACGACGTAGAGGCCGAGTTGACGGCGCTGCGGACCCGGTTCGGCACGCTGGTCGACGTGGACCGCACAGTGGCCGCCGGCGACTTCGTTTCCATCGACCTGTCGGCCACGGTGGACGGCGAGGAGGTGCCGGGCGCCGCCGCGGAGGGACTTTCCTACGAGGTTGGCTCGGGCCGGCTGATCGCGGGCCTCGACGACGCGCTGGACGGCGTGTCCGTCGACGAACCGAAGGAGTTCACGGCGACGCTGGCGGCCGGCGAGCATTCCGGGCGGGACGCCGTGGTCACCGCGACCGTCAAGGGCGTCAAGGAACGGGAACTGCCCGAGCCCGACAACGAATTCGCCCAGCTGGCCAGCGAGTTCGACACGATCGACGAGCTGCGGTCCAACATTCGCGAACGTGTCGAGCGCCTCAAGCGCGCCCGGCAGGCCGAGCAGATTCGCGACGCGGCGCTGGCCGCCCTCCTCGAGCAGGTCGAGGTCCCGCTGCCTGAGGCGGTCGTCGCAGCCCAGGTCGACAGCATCGTGCATGATGCGCTGCACGGACTCGACCACGACGACGCCAAGCTCGACGAGGCGCTCGCCGAGCAGGGTCAGACGCGCCAGGAGTTCGAAACAGAGGCCCGTCTGACGGCCGAGACGGACGTCAAGCGACAGCTGCTGCTGGACACGCTGGCCGACGAGTTGGACGTCCAGGTCGGCCAGGAGGACCTGACGGAACGGTTGCTGATGACCGCCCGGCAATACGGAATCGACCCACAGCAGCTGTTCGCCTACCTCCAGGAGAACAACCAGCTGTCGGTTCTGTACGCCGACGTGCGGCGTGGCCTGGCTCTGGCGCAGGCCGTCGAGGCGGCGACGGTCACCGACACCACCGGGACCACCATCGACACCAGCGAGTTCTTCGGGCGGAACACCAGCACGGTTGAAGAGGCGGCCGACGGGGAAGCCGACGGCGAGGAAGAATGACCGGACGACGGGCGGGCGTGACGCTGTCAGCGAACGCGCCCGCCCCACGGGGCGGCGGGGCCGCCAAACATCGGCGCGGTTCGTTAGGGTCGTGTCAGAGAAGAACTCGAGAAAGCAGGTAATCCGGTCGTGACTGACATGCGTTCATCCTCGCAGGGTCTCAACCTCACGGACTCGGTCTATGAGCGCTTGCTCTCCGAGCGCATCATCTTCCTCGGCTCGGAGGTCAACGACGAGGTGGCCAACCGTCTCTGCGCGCAGATTCTGCTGCTCGCGGCTGAGGACGGCGAAAAGGACATCTCGCTCTACATCAACTCGCCGGGCGGATCCATCAGCGCCGGCATGGCGATCTACGACACCATGGTGCTCGCACCGTGCGACGTCGCCACCTACGCGATGGGCATGGCCGCCTCGATGGGCGAGTTCCTCCTCGCCGCCGGCGCCAAGGGCAAGCGCTACGCGTTGCCGCATGCCCGCATCCTGATGCACCAGCCGCTGGGCGGGGTGACCGGCAGCGCGTCCGACATCGCCATCCAGGCCGAGCAGTTCGCCGTCATCAAGAAGGAGATGTTCCGGCTCAACGCCGAGTTCACCGGCCAGCCGCTCGAACGCATCGAAGCCGACTCCGACCGCGACCGCTGGTTCACCGCCCCCGAGGCCTTGGAATACGGATTCGTCGACCACATCATCACCCGCGCCAGCCAAATCGTTAACGGAGAAGCCCAGTGAATCCTCTGCATGCCCAGACCCAGCCGCAGGCGCGCTACATCCTGCCGTCGTTCATTGAGCACTCCAGCTTCGGCGTCAAGGAGTCCAACCCCTACAACAAGCTGTTCGAGGAGCGCATCATCTTCCTCGGCGTGCAGGTGGACGACGCGTCGGCGAACGACATCATGGCGCAGCTGCTGGTGCTGGAGTCGCTGGACCCCGACCGCGACATCACGATGTACATCAACTCGCCCGGCGGCGGCTTCACCTCGCTGATGGCGATCTACGACACCATGCAGTACGTGCGCGCCGACATCCAGACGGTGTGCCTGGGTCAGGCCGCTTCGGCGGCTGCGGTCCTGCTGGCCGCGGGAACGCCGGGCAAGCGGATGGCGCTGCCCAACGCAAGGGTGCTGATCCACCAGCCGTCGCTGTCGGGCGTGATCCAGGGCCAGTTCTCCGACCTGGAGATCCAGGCCGCCGAGATCGATCGGATGCGCACGCTGATGGAGTCCACGCTGGCCCACCACACCGGTAAGGACGCCTCGACGATCCGCAAGGACACCGACCGCGACAAGATCCTCACCGCGGCCGAGGCCAAGGACTACGGGATCATCGACACCGTCCTGGAGTACCGCAAGCTCTCCGCCCAGACCGCGTAGCGGCGATCCGCAGGCGGCCTCGATCGGGTAACGACCGCGACACGCCACGGACACCTCCAGCGCGTCGTGCGCGCGCGCTGAGCGCCATCTGGCTATATGTTCAGACAGCGAGCACGCATCACGTTCGCCAAGATCCGCGAAGCGATCGGCATTTTGTGTCGCGTCGGGTCGGTGGTAGCGGGTAGCGTCGAAAGATACACGCGGTATGGCACGACCAACGGCGACCAGGAAGTAGGCCCTGAAGCAACATGGCGCGCATCGGAGACGGCGGGGATCTGCTGAAGTGCTCGTTCTGCGGCAAGAGCCAGAAACAGGTCAAGAAGCTTATTGCCGGCCCGGGCGTCTACATCTGCGACGAATGCATCGACCTCTGTAACGAGATCATCGAGGAGGAACTCGCCGACGCCGACGACGTGAAACTCGACGAGCTGCCCAAGCCCGCCGAGATCCGCGAATTCCTCGAGGGTTACGTCATCGGGCAGGACACCGCCAAGAGGACGCTGGCCGTCGCCGTGTACAACCACTACAAGCGGATTCAGGCCGGCGAGAAGAGCCGCGACTCCCGTCACGAGCCGGTCGAGTTGACCAAGTCCAACATCTTGATGCTGGGCCCCACCGGCTGCGGCAAGACCTACCTCGCGCAGACGCTCGCCAAGATGCTCAACGTGCCGTTCGCCATCGCCGACGCCACCGCGCTGACCGAGGCCGGTTACGTCGGCGAGGACGTCGAGAACATCCTGCTCAAGCTCATCCAGGCCGCCGACTACGACGTCAAGCGCGCCGAAACCGGCATCATCTACATCGACGAGGTGGACAAGATCGCCCGCAAGAGCGAGAACCCGTCGATCACCCGCGACGTCTCTGGCGAGGGCGTGCAGCAGGCTCTACTGAAAATCCTGGAGGGCACCCAGGCGTCGGTGCCTCCGCAGGGTGGTCGCAAGCATCCGCACCAGGAGTTCATCCAGATCGACACCACCAACGTTCTGTTCATCGTGGCGGGCGCGTTCGCCGGGTTGGAGAAGATCGTCTACGAGCGCGTCGGCAAGCGCGGCCTGGGCTTCGGTGCCGAGGTCCGTTCCAAAACCGAGATCGACACAGCCGACCACTTCGCCGACGTCATGCCCGAGGACCTGATCAAGTTCGGGTTGATCCCCGAGTTCATCGGCCGGCTGCCGGTCGTGGCCTCGGTCACCAACCTGGACAAGGAATCACTGGTCAAGATCCTGTCCGAGCCGAAGAACGCCCTGGTCAAGCAGTACACCCGGCTGTTCGAGATGGACGGCGTCGAGTTGGAATTCTCCGATGAAGCCCTGGACGCCATCGCCGACCAGGCGATCCACCGCGGGACGGGCGCCCGCGGGCTGCGGGCCATCATGGAAGAGGTCCTGCTGCCCGTCATGTACGACATCCCGAGCCGCGACGATGTCGCCAAGGTCGTGGTGACCAGGGAGACGGTGGAGGACAACGTGCTGCCGACGATCGTGCCGCGCAAGCCGTCGCGCGCCGAACGTCGTGACAAGACCGCGTGACCAACGCCACAGTTTCGCGATCTGCTGATCGTTAAACAGCGCTGAGCTCCGGTTTTGGCTGCTACATCACTGCGGCGCAGGTCACTATGATGCTGATGCTTGCTAAGAAACAGTGCCATAATCGGGTTCGCCAGTGACATGTGACCGCGGTGCGCGCGGAGCCACGTCGACGGCGGGCAACCTGCAACGACGCGACGGTGCTGTCGGGTGAGTCATGGAGGCGTAGACGTGGATCCGAACGGGGCCTCTCCGAACGGCAAATCCCATGACGGGACCGGCCGTCAGCGGCTTGAACAGGTGGTCATCCGATTCGCGGGGGACTCCGGCGACGGCATGCAACTCACCGGCGACCGGTTCACCTCCGACGCCGCGATTCTCGGCAACGACCTGGCGACCCAGCCGAACTACCCCGCCGAGATCCGGGCCCCCGCAGGCACGCTGCCCGGAGTCTCGTCCTTCCAGATCCAGATCGCCGATCACGACATCCTGACCGCCGGCGACAGGCCCGACGTGCTCGTGGCGATGAATCCGGCGGCGCTGAAGTCCAACATCGGCGACCTGCCGCGGGGCGGGATGGTGATCGCCAACTCCGACGAGTTCACCAAGCGCAACCTGACGAAGGTCGGCTACGTCACCAACCCGCTGGAGTCCGACGAGTTGTCCGACTACGTCGTGCATCCCGTCGCGATGACGACGCTGACCCTCGGGGCGGTCGAGGCGGTGGGCGCCTCGAAGAAAGACGGCCAGCGCGCCAAGAACATGTTCGCCCTGGGCCTGCTGTCGTGGATGTACGGGCGACCGATCGAAGCGAGCGAGAGCTTCATCCGGGAGAAGTTCGCCCGCAAGCCCGACGTCGCCGACGCCAACGTGCAGGCCCTCAAGGCGGGCTGGAACTACGGCGAGACGACCGAGGCGTTCGGCGCCACCTACGAGGTCGCGCGGGCGAAGTTGCCGGCGGGCGAATACCGGCAGATCTCGGGCAACACCGCGCTGGCGTATGGGATCGTCGCCGCGGGCCAACTGGCCGGCATCCCGGTGGTGCTGGGCAGCTACCCGATCACCCCGGCGTCGGACATCCTGCATGAGCTGTCCAAGCACAAGAACTTCAATGTGATCACCTTCCAGGCCGAAGACGAGATCGGCGGCATCTGCGCGGCGCTCGGGGCCTCCTACGGCGGCGCGCTAGGAGTTACCAGCACCTCCGGCCCGGGGGTGTCGCTGAAGTCCGAAGCACTCGGCCTCGGCGTGATGACGGAACTGCCGCTGCTGGTCATCGACGTGCAGCGGGGCGGACCTTCGACCGGCCTGCCCACCAAAACCGAGCAGGCCGACCTGTTGCAGGCACTGTACGGCCGCAACGGGGAATCGCCGGTGGCGGTGCTGGCCCCGCGGTCACCGGCGGACTGCTTCGACACCGCCCTCGACGCGGTCCGCATCGCGATCACCTACAACACCCCGGTGATCCTGCTGTCCGACGGTGCGATCGCCAATGGTTCCGAGCCGTGGCGGATCCCGGACGTGAGCACGCTGACGCCCGTCACGCATTCCCTCGCCAAGCGGGACGAACCCTTCGAGCCGTACGCCCGCGACCCCGAAACGCTGTCGCGCCAGTTCGCCGTGCCCGGCACGCCCGGCCTGGAACACCGCATCGGCGGCCTCGAGTCCGCGAACGGCTCGGGTGACATCTCCTACGAGCCCGTCAACCACGACCTCATGGTGCGGCTCCGCCAGGCCAAGATCGACGGCATCGCAGTTCCCGATCTGGAGGTCGACGACCCCACCGGGGACGCCGAATTGTTGCTGATCGGTTGGGGCAGCTCCTTCGGCCCGATCGGCGAGGCGTGCCGGCGCGCGCGGCGCAAGGGCCTCAAGGTCGCCCACGCTCACCTACGCCATCTGAGCCCGTTCCCCGCGAATCTCGGCGAGGTGCTGCGCCGCTACCCGAAGGTGGTGGCCCCGGAGATGAACCTCGGACAGCTGGCGCTGCTGCTGCGCGGCAAGTACCTGGTCGACGTCCAGTCGGTCACGAAGGTCCAGGGATTGGCGTTCCTCGCCGACGAGATCGGGCGGGTCATCCGCGCCGCGCTGGCCGGGACCCTGGCCGAGATCGAAC
>Ga0164296_1005061_pt1 | contig 11732 bp, 7 predicted proteins | sample GEODES057metaG_FD_113533 | JGI IMG/M metagenome (GOLD analysis project Ga0164296, IMG submission 113533) | Dystrophic lake water microbial communities from Trout Bog Lake, Wisconsin, USA - GEODES057 metaG | ecosystem: Environmental > Aquatic > Freshwater > Lake | place: USA: Trout Bog Lake...
CCGTCACCGTGACGCCCGCCGGCGATCTGATGGGCGGCTATGGCCGCCCCCCGTCCGACGATCTCGCCGACGCCGTGCCGGGAAACCTGTTCGTGACGGCCCAGCGCGGGTAGGGCTGCGGATCAGGCTCAGTCCGCCTCGGGTTCGGCGTGAGCCTCGTGGCGGCCGTGTGCGCGCCACGTCCGATAACCTCGGTGGGCGGCGACAGCGCCGACGACGGCGCTCGCGCACCATACGGCGATGGCCGCGGTGGCCAGCCACCGCGAGTGGTCTGCGATCGAGGCGCCCAGGGCGGTGTAGGCGAACGCGCGGGGCAGCGAGCCGATGAGCGTGCCGATGGCCGCCTGCCACAGCGGGACGCCGAACGCGCCGAATGCGTAGGAGGCCAGCGCGCTGCTGAGGCCGGGTATGAAGTGCTGGCCGACGACGGCCCACAGCCCGCGCCGTTCGATGATCGCGTCGATGCGATCGGACCGGATGTCTCCGATCAGCGCCCGCGCGCTGTCGCGGCCCGCCCGGTTGCCGAGGCGGTTGGCGACGATGGCGGTGCCCACGGCGGCGCCCAAGGTCACGAAGATGCCGAGCACGGGCCCGAAGATGATGCCGCTGCCGGTGGCCAGCAGGGAGCCCGGCACGAAGAGCGCGCCGAGCACCGCCGAGCTCACGGCGTAGGTCAACGGCGCGGCTGGTCCGGTCTCACGGACGAGGTGGCGGATCTGCTCGATGTCGACGATCCGTTCGACCCCGACGAGGTAGTACATGAGCAGCAGGAAGCCGGCGAATACGGCCAGGCGCGCAATGTGGCGGCGCCGGGACGGCTGGGGGGTGGATTCGTCGACCATGCTGACCGACATTCTTCCCTATTGCGCGACCTTCCCTAGGGCACGGCGCCGGACTTGAGCCGCTGCCGCAGCCCGCTCGCCCGAATCGCGCGGCGGTCGACCGCGGCGCGCAGCGCGTTCGGGGACCCGACCACGCGGACCTTGTTTTTCGCTCGCGTGACCGCCGTGTAGAACAGCTCGCGGGTCAGCAGCCTGGATTCCTGCGACGGCAGCAACACCGTGACCTCCTCGGCCTGACTGCCCTGGCTCTTGTGGATGGTCATCGCGTACATCGTCTCCACGTCCGACAGTCTGCTGGTCGCGAACTCGAGCGACCCGGCGGCAACCGACATCACCGCCCGCAGGCCTGCCGGGCGGGCGACAACCACACCGGTGTCGCCGTTGTTGAGGCCCAGCCCGTAGTCGTTGGCCGTCACCAGCAGCGGGCGGCCCGCGTACCACTCCGACCACGCCGGCAGTCCCGTCTCCTCGGAGAGCCAGCGATGGACCCGGCGGTTCCACAGCTCCGCTCCGAACGGGCCCCGGCGGTGCGCACACAGCAACCGGTGGCCGTCGAGACCCGCGAGAGCGACCTCGTCGGCGCCGAGAAGCGCCGCCTCGCGCAGGCGCAGCGCGGCAGGCAGGAGGATCTCGCGCAGGAGGTCGACTGGGTCGTCGTCCTCGATCCACTCGAGGTGATCGCCGCCTGAGCGCAGCACCTCGATCGCCTCGTCAGCGTCGCCGAGCCGGATCGCGTCGGCGAGGGCGCCGATCGACATGCCGAAGCGGTGGGTCGACCGCAGCGCGGCGACGCGCCGGTCGGTGCGTTCAGACAGTCCGTCGACCAGATCCGCCAGCACCGCGCCGGCCTCCACGGACGCCAACTGGTCGGGGTCGCCGACCAGGATCAGCCGCGCGTCCGGTCGCACCGCCTCGAGCAGCCTCGCCATCATCGTCAACGACACCATCGAGGTCTCGTCGACGACGATCACATCGTGCGGCAGCCGGTTGCCGCGATGGTGGCGGAACCGCACGGACGTATCCGGGCGGCTACCGAGCAGCCGGTGCAGCGTGGTCGCCTCCAGCCCGGCCATGCGGTCGCGGTCGGGGGCGTCGAGCTTCGCGACCTCGACCGCCACCGCTTCGGTCAGCCGGGCGGCCGCCTTGCCGGTCGGTGCGGCCATCGCGATCCGCAGACCCGCGCCGCCCGATCGGCTCGCCTGTTCGGCCAGCAGCGCAAGCAGGCGCGCCACGGTGGTCGTCTTGCCCGTCCCCGGCCCGCCGGTGAGCACCGTGACCGCCTGCGACAGGACGATTTCCGCCGCCTCCCGCTGCTCGTCGTAACCCGGCGGGAAGAGCCGTTCGAGGGTTGGCGCCGCGACGGGTGTCTCGGGCACCGACAGGGCGAGCAGATCGGCGCACACCTGGCCCTCCTCGCGCCAATACCGGTCGAGGTAGAGCAGGCGGTTGTCGTAGAGACGCAACACCGGCGGGTCGCCCGCCAGGCGGCTCGCCCGGACCGCCGCCAGCCACGAGAGCGGCTCCGGCCACGGCAGCTCCGGCGCGCCGCAATCGGCTGCGACGGTCGACAGGTCGATACATACCGACCCGCCGCGCAGGGCGCGAACCAGCAGCGCCACCGCCAGACCCACCTCGTCGTCCGGTTCTTCGGCGAGCGCGGTGAGCCGCCGCGCCACATGCACATCGGCGGCATCCAGCACACCGGCGGTGTTGAAATCGCCGAGCAGACCGTCGGCCTCCGCTGCGAATCGGTGGTCGTAGGGTTCCGCGTGAAAATCCTCCCCCGTGATGCTCATGCGGCACTCCTCCCGTCGGCGAGCAGGTCGGACAACGCGACCGCCAGCCCGGCCGGCGGGCGCCAACCGAACACTCCGCAGGGGTTGCCGTCCGTGGCCGGGGTGTCGGCGCCGCACAGTCCGCGCACGAAGAGGTACAGCACCCCGCCGAGGTGGCGCTCGGGGTCATATCCGGGCTGGCGCCAGCGCAGAAACCTGTGGACGACAACGAGATACAGCAGCGCTTGCAGCGGATAGTCGGAGTGCAGCATCGCTTCGGTCAGCCGGTGGAAGCTGTAGTCGGACGCCGTGTCGCCCAGCAGGTTGGTCTTGTAGTCGACCACCAGGTAACGCGGTCCGGGCAGCCGCAGCACGGCGTCGATCGAACCGGACAGATAGCCCCGCAACTGCTGGTCGCCGAGTCCGTCGGAACGCAGCCGATCGGCGTATCCGGCCAGGGGATCACCGGCCGGAAGATATCTGGCCAGCAGCTCGCCGACATCGGCGAGCCGGATATCAGGCGTCATGAGGCGGGCGTCGCCACCGGCGAGAGGGATCTCGAAGGGCAACTCGCGCAACCGATCCCGCAGGCCTACCTGTCGCAGCCGCACCCCGGGAGCCAGGGATCCCAGCGGCGTGTCATGCATGGGCAGCAGCGCCGAGGCCAGCACAGCGGGATTCACGTCCACCGGCCACCACGCCGACTGCGCACGGATCTGCGCCTCGAGTTCGGCGGCGAGATCCGGGGCAAGAGGATCGGCGTGCTCCAGCACGGCGTGTACCAACGACCCGAACGCGGCGCCCGCCGGCAGGCTGGCCATCGGCGATATGAGGTCGGCATCGACGGCCGGCGGGAGCGCCGCCGGGGATAGGTCGACCTCGTCGTCGCGCGCGGTGGATTCCGGCTCGCTGGTGACGCCGACCTCGTCGGCGCTGCGGATCAGGGCCGAGTACGACGTGCGCCGCCAGGTGGTGTCGATGAACCGATGGAAGTGCCGGACGGCCAGGTCAGACGGCGGGGCGGCGTGGGGAACCTCGGGCGCCCCGGCGATGCGGGACTCCTCGAGCACCGGGCCGCCGGCGGCCTCCCAGGCGCCGAAGCGGGCGAGCGCCTCGTCATCGGAAATCGTCTTGGGCTCGCAGCGGTCCGGCACCTCGGCCTCGCCTGCGCGGCGGCCCCGCATCAGCCGCGACAAACCGCCGCAGGGTTCGTCCATCGCCGGTGCCCACCACGCGACGATCTGCGACTGCGCGCGGGTCAGCGCCACATAGGCCAGCCGGATGTCGTTGCGGGCCGCCTCGGCCCGGCTCAATGCCTTCATCTCGCCGAGGTTGGGACTGTCGGGACCGCCGACCTGCAGACAGCGCAGATCGCCGTCGTGAAACAGCGGAATGTCCTCGAGGAACGGATGGCGGTTGAACGCGAACGGCAGGTACACGATGGGGAACTGCAGACCCTTGGATCCCCACACCGTCATGATCTGCACGGCGGCGGCGTCGCTGTCGATACGGCGGTTGCGTTCGGCCGTTGCGCCGCGCTTGTCGCGCTGGCGGCGGAGCCAATCGCGCAACGCGGGAAGAGCAAGGCGCTCCCGATGCGACGCCTCGTGCAGGAGTTGCGCGATGTGAGTCAGGTCGGTCATCCGGCGCTCGCCGCCCTGCTCCGCCAGCACCCGCCGGCCCAACCCGGCCAGCTGTGCTGCCTCAAACACCGCGGCCGGCCCGCGATCGCGCAGGTGATCCGCCCAGTCGCGCAGTGTTGCGGCCACCGCGTCGGTCAGTGCGTCGCCACCGGCCGCGAGGTCGTCGGCCGTCTTGCCGAAGAACACCGTTGCCGCCGCCGCGCGCACCACGCCGCTACGGTGGGTCTGGTCGAACGCGTGCAGCAGCGACAGCCAGTCCTGCGCCGCCTGGGAGACGAAGACATCTCCGTCGGCGGCGTAGACGGCCGCGATGCCGGCGTCTGCCAGAGCGTCCTGGCACACTCGTGCGTCTTTGCCGTTTTCGACGATCACCGCGATATGGCCCGCCCGCACCGGGGCGCCGTCGAACGTCGCGCCGCTGGCCAGTAGAGCGCCCACATCGGCGGCTAGGTCGGCGGGGATGTGTAGCCGCAATCTGTCGATCGGAATGGTCTTGGACTGATCGACGCCGAACGGGGCGCGGCTGACCAGGCGAAGCCGAAACGGTGCGGGGTGCGGTGCGCCCTGCAGGCGGCGACCGCCGAGGCGGGGTTCGACGTCGCGAACGACGATCCGCGGGTCGCCCAGCGCCGCGCCCCGCAGCACGGTCTGCAGGCGCTCGACGAGCGCGCTGTCGCTGCGCCAGTTGACGTCCAGGGTGCGCCTGTCGCCCGCGGTGCCCGCGGCCTGGAGGTAGGTGTAGATGTCGCCGCCGCGGAAGCCGTAGATGGCTTGCTTGGGATCGCCGATGAGCACAACAGTGGAGTGGCCGGCGAACGCGCGCTGAATCACCTCCCACTGAATGGGGTCGGTGTCCTGAAACTCGTCGACCATGACGATCGGCCAGCGCCCCCGCATCCGTTCGCGGGCACCGGAACCCTCGTTACGCAGCGCCGCGGCAAGCCGCCTGAGCAGGTCGTCGTAGCCCAGGATGGCCAGCCGATGCTTGCGCAACTCAAGTTCGCGAAGCACCTCGGTGGCGAAATCGAGCCGCACCGCGGCTCCCGAGCCCGGGTCCGGGTTCAGCGGCCGCAGTTCGGCGCACGGATCGCCGGCCACCGCGCGCGCCAGAGTGACCGCATCGCCGTAGCTCAACGCAGCTGCGTCGTGGTGCGACCCGAAGCGCGCCAGATACAGGTCGTCCACGATCTGGACAACGAGGTCGTCGAGGTTCTCGACCAGGGTCACACCGGTGTCGCTGTCGCCGGCGACCCCGAGGGATTTCAGGACGATGCTGCAGAACTCGTGGATGGTGGCGACGGTGGCGGCGTCAAATCCCGCCAGCGCCTCCCGCAGCCGGCCGCAGCGTTCGTCCCTGTCTGCGGCGGTGCCGCGCCTCAGATAGGTCACCAGCTCGTTCGGGTTGTCGGGCGCTGGATCAGCCAGCGCGGCGACGCAGTCGGCGATCTGGGCGCGGACCCGGTCGCGCAGTTCTCGTGTGGCTGCCCTGCTGAACGTCACCAGCAGCATCTGGTCGAGGGTGGCGGCGTCCTCGGCGAGGTAGCGGGTGACCAGGCCGGCCAGCGCGAACGTCTTGCCGGTGCCGGCGCTGGCTTCCAGCACCGTCGTGGACCCCGGGCCGGGCAGGGGGCCGAGCAGGTCGAACCGTTCCATCAGCGGACCTCCGCTCGCAGCAACGGCAGCCACAGCCGCGTGGCCAGCGCACCCAGGCGGGTGTCCTCCCCGACGGCCTCCTCACCCGGCCGCGGCGCACCGAGCAGGACGTCGAGAGGAGCCCCGACGCCCCAGATCCTTTCGTGCGCCGGATCCACATCCTCGCCGCGGGAGAACCGCGTTGACTGCCACCGCGCGTGCGCCGCCTTAACGGGATCGATCGCGTTGCGGCGGGATTCGGCCCAGGCGAACGACGTTCGCAGCGGCAACGGCAACGGCTCTCGCCGCCCCGCGTCGTAGAGCCGAACCAGCTCGCGCGCCGTCTCGACGGGTTTCAGCGGTGGTCCGAGCACCCGCTGTGCGACGAGGCCGTCTTTCCCGGCGCGCCCGATACACCGGGCCGAGAAGTTACCGGCCGGCGCGACGGCGCTCAACGCGACAAGCGGAATCCATGCCTGCAGCAGGTGGTTGGGGCTCAGTTTGGAGTAGGTGACCGACACCGTGCTCCCGCCGAAGACCGGTGTGATTGTGCCGCTGAGGCGACGGCCGTCGCCGAGGTCCACGTCGACGTCATAGGCGTCGACGTCGGGCAGGTGATGTGTCAAGGCCGCGCGCGCCAGATCGGCTGCCCGGTCGCGGATCTCGAGGGCCTTGCGCATGCCCAGGCGGCCCGGGGGCAGGGTGCCGCGCCGCCACTCGGCGTTCGCTGCGGTGTCCGGGGGCATCCCTTTGAGCATGTCGCGCAGCATGCGGTCGCCGACCGTCCACTCCGCCAGGGCGTCGATCTCGACGGGCATCTCGTCGTCGAGGTCCTCGACCTGCCGCGGCAGGAGGTAGTCGAGGGCGCCCAAGAAGCCTTTCGCCGGATCTTTGAAGAAGGCGAGGAGGTCGGTCAGGGCGACGTCGTCGTGCGGCGGCTCCGGAAGTGGGTCAACGAAGAACGGTCGCGGCGGCCGCCGCTCGCCGGCGGCCGCCTGAGCGGCCACCAGCGCGGTGGGGTCGAAGGTGAACGGCCGGCCCGGCACCAGCGCTCCAGGGGTGACGTTGCGGACGTCGAACGGCTGCAAGGGATGGCGCACCACGACCCGCTCCCGCACCGGCGCGGGTGTCGTCCGGTCCAGGGCATCGAGCACCTCGGCCAGAGGCACCGCCGGCGGACGGGAATGCCCCGTGTGCTCGTCTGCCCCGGTATAGGTGATCACCAGCGTGTCCGTGGCCGCGCAGATCGCGTCGAGCAGCAACTGCCGGTCCTCAGAACGGGTGTCGCGCTCGCCGGTCAGCGGTGCTCTCGCCAGGGCGTCGTCGCCGTCGGTGCGGCCCGACCGGGGAAAGACGCCGTCATCAAGGCCGAGCAGGCAGACCACCCGATGCGGAACCGAACGCATCGGCACCATCGTGCACACCGTCAACGCGCCGGTGCGGAAGTTGGCCCGGGTCGGACGACCGGCGAGTCGACCGGTCAGCAACGCGCGGACGTCGGGCAGCCGCAGCACCGCCGAGGCGCGGGGACCCGACTGCTCCAGCACCGTCGCGAACTCCCGGTGTAGCTGCCCGGGCTGCCACGCGTCATCGGGATGCACCCGGGTGAGCGAGGCGACACCGTCGGTCAGCGCGCCGATCCACTCGGACAGCGGCCGGGGCCCGTCGAGCGAGTCGATTGCGTTCCGGAGTCGTGCGACGTACTCCGCCAACCGGCCGGCCAACTCCACCGCGTCGCTGCCCACGTCGTCGAGGGGCAGTGCGGTGCCCAGCCAGGCCTGCGAGTCGTCGGACATCGCCACCCCGCACACGATGCGGTCGAGTCCGAAGCGCCACGTGTTGTGCAGGATGGCCTCCAGCCCGTACGGCGCCCGGTGTTCTTTGTCGAAGCCCCAACGGATTCCGGATTCGCGCACCCAGGCGGCGATGGCGTCGAGGTCGTCGTCGGTGAACCCGAAGCGCGACCGCACCGGTTCCGCCTGCGCGAGGTTGAGCACGTCGGTGGCGGTGGCTCGGCCATCTGCGATGCCCAGCAGCGACTGCGCCACCCCCAGCAGTGGGTTGACCTGAGCGGGGGAGCGGTCGGCCAGGCGCACCCGCAGCCGGTGGGCCGGGTGGCCCTCGGCGGCCAGCTCCCCGAGGCCGAAGCCGGCGACGATCAGGGGGGCGAACGTCTCGATGTCGGGGCACATGACCACGATGTCGCGGGGCTCCAGCGTCGGGTCGTCCTGCAGCAGCCCGAGCAGCACCTCGCGCAGCACGTCGACCTGCCGGGCCGGGCCGTGGCAGCTGTGCACCTGAACCGACCGGTCGCCCGCGGTCAGTTCCCGGCCCGCCGGCCTGACGGCGTCGGCGGCGATGTCGGACTGTAGCCAGCCCAGCAGGGTGTCGGGCACTGTGCCCTGTGTCCCCACGTAGTCGTCGGTCGCCCGGTCAGGCGGCAGCGCCCGCTGCAGTTCGCGCAGGTCGCGACCGAGCGTCTGCAGCAGTGGGTGGCGGACGACGTGCCGGCTGGTGTCCGCGGATCGCGGCACCACGCCGTGGACGCCGGCCAGCGCCCGCCACAGCTCGTCGCTGGGATGGGGCAACCACAGGTGCAGATCGTGGTGGGCCGCCATCGCGTCGAGCAGCTCCACGTCGGTGAGCGCCAACCGGGTATGCCCGAACAACGACAGGCGCGCCGGCAGGTCGATCGGGCCCTCGCGCAGCCGGTCGACCGTCGTCCGGTGTCGGATGTGCGGAGGGGCGGCGGGGACGAGGCCCACCACCGCCCGCCACAGCTCAGGCTGCCAGGCCAGGTCGCCGTCGAGGTCGCCCGGCCGCCCGTCCAACCAGTCGGCCAGCAGCTGCGGGCGCTGGCTGGCGTATGACGCGAACAGCCCGGCTAGCCGGCGTGCCACCGAGTACCTCCTGCCTCGGCGCAATTCCGCTTCAGGGCCGGTATCGAAGTGACCCAGGTGTGTTGCCAGGGTGCGGCACCACGGCTCGTCCAGCGAGCGGTCGATGGCATCCAGCAGCGGCCACGCCAGGGCGTCCGGCGACCACGGATCGTCGTCGTCGGTGCCGGTGATCCCCGCGATCAGCGACGCCGGACTGCGGAACGCCACGCCCGCGCAGACTCCGTCCCGGCTCGCCGGCCCGGCACCGAGCACGTGTGAGAGCCGCTGGCTCAGCCAGCGCTCCACGCCGCGGGCCGGCACCAGCACCAGCTCCTCGGCGAACGGGTCGGGTAGCGGGTCGGCCAGCAGCGCGCCGAGGCCGTCGGCGAGGAGGTCGGTGCGCTCGGCACGGTGGAGATGAAGCGCCATCGCGGGTCACGATAGACGGGCGCACCGACAGGACAACGGGTGCGCACGACCGCGCGCGCCTACCGGCCGAATTCAGCCTCGATCCCGTCAATCCCGGCGCGGATGGCCTTCAGCCCGGCCTCGCGTGCGCGTAGCTTGGTGGCCAGGTGGGCGTGCTGGTGGAGGCCGGCGAATTGGCGCGCCGCCTCCTCGGCGCGGGTGACCACCATCTCCGGCAGCGCAATCTCGTCGATGAAGCCGGCGGCCAGCGCGGTTTCGCCGAAGAACGTCTTGGCGAGCCCGGTCGCCTGCTGGTAGGCCGACCGGGTCAGCCGCAGCTTCAAGATCTCCAGGGCCGCGTAGGGAATGACCATGCCGATCGCCACCTCGTTCGCCTGGATGGCGTAGGAGTGGGCGGCCACCCGATGGTCGGCGGACGCCAGCAGGAACGAACCCATCGCGATGGCGGGTCCCGTGCATGCGACCACCACCGGCTTCGGGTAGGTCAGGAGCCGGTAGGCCAACTCGAATCCCCCCCGCAGCATGTCGATCGCCGGCTCCACCTGCCCGGATTTGAGGACCTTCAGGTCGAAGCCGCCGCTGAACACCCGCTCGTTGCCGGTGATGACCAGCGCGCCCGCGTTGTCGCGGTCGGCCTGGTCGATCGCCTCGTTGATCGCCTGCTGCATCGTCGGGCCCAGCGCGTTGACTTTGCCGTCGTCCATCCTGATGACGGAGATGGAATCGGTGTGGCTGTAGAAGACCGGGCCGCTCATGAAGTGCTCCTGTTCGCTAGGGACGGGCGCTCGGGACGGGTAGTCCGTCAGCCGCCCATCAACATCCGCCATTGATCGAGATCGGCGGCTCGGTAGACGTAGTTGGATCGCTTGACCTCCGACAGGGAGGCGCTCGGCTCGGCGGCGTACCAGTGCCCCGGAAACACCGTCGGGTCACCCGGCAGCGCGGCAAGCCTCTGCAGGCTGCGATACATCTCGTCGGAATCGCCGCCAGGGAAGTCCGTGCGCCCGCAGCCCTCTAAAAACAGCGTGTCACCGGCGACGAGGCGGCCGTCGAGTAGGAAACACTGGCTGCCGGGTGTGTGACCGGGGGTGTGCAGTAATTCGATCTCGATGGCGCCGACGCTGACCTTGTCATGGCCCTCGTGGGCGGTGAGGTCGCCCATGCTGATCCCGGTGACGCGCGAAACCCACAGCGCCTCATGGACGTTGACGTGCACGGGCACCGAAGCGCGTTCCAGCAGTTCCGCCAGGCCCTTGAGCTCGAAACCCATCATCGAGCCGCCGACGTGATCAGGGTGGTGATGAGTGACCAGCACGCCCGAGAGGCGCATGCCGTCGGACTCCAGCGTGTCGAGCAGATCCCCCGCGGCGTAGGCGGGGTCCACGACCAGGCAGTCCCCGGTCTGGCGGTCGCCGATCAGGTAGGCGAAGTTGCGCATCTGCGTCGCAACCATGTCGCCGGCCGCGAAGTCACGCCCGGACAGAAGTTGGCGGAAGTAGAGCCTGTCCTCGGACACCACACCAGATGACACACGACCAGATTAAGGCCCGCGGCGGAGCCAGCGGGGCCGCGCCCCGTGGTTTGGTGGGGCTGCGGGCCACGCTGTACCCTCTCTTAGGCCCGACGTTCAACCTACTGCTTCGGGTTAATGGCCCCCTTAGCTCAGTCGGTAGAGCGTTTCCATGGTAAGGAAAAGGTCAACGGTTCGATTCCGTTAGGGGGCTCGGCGGACGCCGACAGGCGGCGGCCCCGACCCTACCCGGGTCGGGCTAGAGGCGATGTAGCTCAGTCGGTTAGAGCGAACGACTCATAATCGTTAGGTCGCCGGTTCGAGTCCGGCCATCGCTACTGATGAACACAACTAGTCAACACATCTTGTCAACACATATCGAGGGAAAAAGGACATGGCTTCCAGTACCGACGTGCGGCCGAAGATCACCTTGGCGTGCGAGGAGTGCAAGCATCGCAACTACATCACCAAGAAGAATCGCCGGAACGACCCGGACCGCATGGAGCTGAAGAAGTTCTGCCCGAACTGCGGCAAGCACCAGGCGCACCGCGAGACGCGGTAGTCTTCCAACCGCATCTGCCGCGATCGACTAGGTAGGTTCTCACAGCGTGCCGTTGACCAAAGACATCGTCGGGATGCATTACCGGTATCCCGAATACTATGTGGTGGAGCGCGAGAAGGTCCGCGAATATGCGACCGCCGTGAAAAACGACCACGAAGTCTTCTTCACCGAGGAGGCGGCCGCCGACATCGGCTACACGGCGCTGCTGGCTCCGCTGACCTTCATCTGCGTGCTCGGCTACAGGGCGCAGTTGTCCTTCTTCGAACACGCCAACATCGCGATCAATGACGCGCAGATCGTCCAGGTGGATCAGGTGCTGAAATTCCTCAAGCCGATCGTCGTGGGCGACAAGCTCTACTGCGACGTGTACGTGGATGCCGTGCGCGAGGCACACGGGACCAAGATCATCGTGACCAAGAACATCGTCACCAACGAAGCTGGTGACATCGTGCAGGAGGCC
>Ga0164296_1005064_pt1 | contig 11726 bp, 12 predicted proteins | sample GEODES057metaG_FD_113533 | JGI IMG/M metagenome (GOLD analysis project Ga0164296, IMG submission 113533) | Dystrophic lake water microbial communities from Trout Bog Lake, Wisconsin, USA - GEODES057 metaG | ecosystem: Environmental > Aquatic > Freshwater > Lake | place: USA: Trout Bog Lake...
ATCCGCGGAAATTTTTCGAACTGCACACCCTTAACTGCTTTGAACAGGTGGCGTGTCATCCCTTCAAAAATATGCAATATATCTTCCTGAGTAATAAAAGCCATCTCGCAGTCGATCTGGGTAAACTCAGGCTGGCGGTCGGCGCGCAGGTCCTCGTCACGGAAACATTTAACGATCTGGAAATAGCGATCGAAACCACTTACCATCAGCAATTGTTTAAACGTTTGCGGCGATTGAGGTAAGGCATAAAATTCGCCCGGGTTCATGCGGCTTGGAACTACAAAATCGCGAGCGCCTTCGGGAGTTGATTTGATCAATACCGGAGTCTCTACTTCTATAAAGCCCAGGCTATCCAAATATTTACGCACTTCCTGTGCCATTTTATGCCGAAGCACCAGGTTGTTACGTATCGGGTTACGGCGCAGGTCAAGATAGCGGTATTTGGCACGCAGCTCTTCACCGCCGTCGGTCTCGTCCTCGATCAGGAAAGGAGGTACTTTTGCAGGATTCAATATTTCCAGTTCATCAACGGCGATCTCGATATCTCCGGTTGATAATTTTGGATTCTTGTTGGTCCGTTCAATTACCTGACCGCTAACTTTGATCACAAATTCGCGACCGAGTTCGCGGGTCTTATCGCGCAACGCAGCGTCAGAATCGGGATTAAATACCAACTGAGTCAAACCATAACGATCGCGAACGTCGATAAACGTCATGCCGCCAAGGTCGCGGGATTTTTGTACCCATCCGCATAAAGTAACGTATTTACCTAAATGGCTGATATTTAATTCGCCGCAAGTGTGTGTCCGTAACATAGCATTGTTTTATAAAGGATTGCAAAAGTACGTTTTTGAGGCGAAAGGCAAAAGGTTAAAAAGGAAAGCTTGAATCTGCTCCGTCATTATCGTTTTATAAATTGCTTATCTAAATTAGTATTTTTGTAACTATGCCTACGGTTTTTGAAATTAATGGATATCGGTTCTTTTTTTATAGCAATGAAAATAATGAGCCGATACACATTCATATAAGCAAAGGAAGCGCGGAGGCTAAATATTGGCTATTGCCAAATTTATCGGAAGCTTACTCCTATAATTTTAAGGTTGGAGAGCGAAAGGAAATAAAAAAATTAGTAAAAGATAATGCCGATGAAATCATCCAAAAGTGGAACGAGTTCTTCAAATAAAAAGGAAGTAGCCGTAGACCAGATAGTAAATAAAAGGTCGATAGACCCTTTCGATAAGCTTATTTTTGAAAAGGGACTTCGTATTACGCGAGTAATGGCGGTTAAAAATTTAAACACTATGATCGTGTTATTAAATAATTCTGAGGCCCTCAAAGTTCCGATCAGTCATTTTAAGCGTTTAAAAGATGCCAACCAAATCGAATTGGACAAGTGGGAATTGTCGGGAAATGGTATCGGTATCAGGTGGCAAGCGATCGATGAAGATCTATCACTAAAGGGACTGATTAAAGAATCTGCTTTATATTCTATTCTTCATCGCCTGGATACAAAACGGGACACCCATGAATTGTCGGTGTTATAACTTCAGTTGAACATTGTCACTTAATTTTTATTTGCAAGTTTTATTGATCTTTTCAAAAAACTCCCCTGATTGTTATCAAAAAGCAATATATTAGGCTTGCAAATGAAAAGATACTTTACCCTTACGGCCCTCGTTCTTTTTTGCGCCTTTACGGTTGCAACGGCCCGCGCGCACAAGGGTAGGCACAGTCATAAGTCTACGCATAAAGTCGCTGTTGCTCCTCTATTTCATTTTGATTGCAATACCGATACCATTTCCCCCTACAACCTGCTTTATTTTGCACAATCGCTGATCGGAAGCCCCTATCGTGCCTCATCATCCGATCCTGTAAGAGGCTTTGATTGTTCGGGTTTTGTGAGTTATGTTTTCAAAAACTTCAATGCAAAAGTGCCGCGCTCTTCCTCGGAATATGCTGACATAGGACGCGAGATCAATATTGAAGATGCACGCCCCGGCGATATCATTCTATTTAAAGGCACCAAAACTCATCACCCACATTCTATCGGTCATGTGGCCATCGTTTACAGTAACGACGATAACCAGCTACAATTCATTCATTCAACTTCTGGTAAAGAATACGGTGTTACCATCAGTTCGTTCGATAACACTTACAAACGCCGGTTTGTAAAGATCGTTCGCCTGCTCAATCAAAATGAAATATTTGAGGCGCAACTGAATCCTCTGCCTTCAAAAAAATCAAATATTTAGTTTCTGCTTCTAAATCCTATATTTGCCTTATAATTCTCAAGGGGTGCCTTGCTTTGAGCAATCAAACTGAAAGACAGGCTGAGATCAAACCCATTGTTTTGAGTTGTAAATAGTGATGGCCAATTGCTATTAGTTAATTAAAAGTTCTGCGACGAACCAATGACTAATGCCTGATCACCATTGCCTGTCAACCCAAAACATACACCTGATCCGGGTAATGCCGGCGTAGGGAGAGGTAAAAGTTAAGTGTACTTCGTGCTGTCCCTTGGCACCAAGATGGTTTAACTCATTTATTGAAACACATTTTGAAAAATTTATTAGCGGCGGCTATCGCCCTGCTGTTGCCTTTTTTGGCTGCGGCCCAAATCTCCGTTTCGGGGAAAGTAACTGATTATGATTCAGGCAAGCCTTTACCCGGAGCAACAATTAGTATCGACCATGTGAACAGTTCAACTACTGATGCATCCGGCGATTATCATTTAAGCCTGCTAAAAAGTGGGCATCACTTCATCAGCATTACCTATATCGGCTATGCATCAGCTAAAACCAACCTTTATCTCGCAAAAGATACGACGATCGATTTTAAATTAAACGCAAGCACTATCATCAGCGAAGAAGTTACGGTGAGCGGCACACGCGCATCTGCCACTTCACCCATTGCGTTTACTAATCTGGATCGGAAAGACATTCAAAAAAATAATTTAGGCCAGGACCTGCCCTATCTGCTCGATCAAACACCCTCCGTTGTGACCACCTCTGATGCCGGTACAGGTATTGGCTATTCTTATATCCATATCCGAGGATCGGATGCTACGCGGATCAATGTCACCATAAACGGTATACCTTATAATGATTCGGAGGAACAGGGGGTTTATTTTGTTGATATCCCCGATTTTGGCTCATCTGTAGATAATATTCAGGTTCAGCGTGGTTTGGGTACTTCAACCAATGGCGCCGGGGCATTTGGCGCCAGCATCAATATACAAACCACCAAAAGGATCGACACCGGCTACCTCGAAGTGGCCAACACTATCGGTTCGTATGGTACCATAAAAAATTCGGTCAACCTGGGCACAGGCCTGATCGACGGAAAATTTACGTTTGATGGCAGGTTGTCGAGAATTTATTCAAACGGGTATATTGATCGTGCATTTGCTGACCTTAAATCCTATTTCCTGACCGGTGCCTATTATGGTAAAAATACCATTGTTCGGTTTATTACTTTTTCGGGCGCCGAACATACCTATCAGGCCTGGAATGGAATTCCTGAGGATACTTTGCGTGCCGGAAACCGTACCTATAATGGTTTGGGACTGGAGCCCAATGGGACCTATTATAAAAACCAAACCGACAATTATACCCAGGATCATTACCAGCTGCTGATCGACCAGCAACTAGGTGATAAACTATCTTTCAATGGGGCTTTACATTACACGCATGGTTATGGGTATTACGAAGAATATCAGCCTGCACAAAGCCTGAGCAGCTATGGGATCACACCGGTAGTAATTGGCAATGACACGGTAAACACAACCGACTTAACCCGGAGGTTGTGGCTCAACAATAAGTTTTATGGTTTTACCTATAACTTTAAATATCAACCGCAGAAAGACCTTGGGATCATCCTTGGCGGTGCCGTCAACGAGTACCGCGGTGCTCATTATGATAATATTGAATGGACGCAGCAAAGCACAAATATTCCGCCCGATTATCAATATGTACGCAGCATAGCTGATAAAAAAGAATTTAACATTTTTGCGCGGACTGATTATCATTTAGGGAGGTTCACGCTATATGGCGATGTGCAATACCGGCATATTTTTTACGCAATAAGGGGCGAGGATGATAATTTAAATGATGTAAGCCAGCAACACCTGCTTGATTTTTTTAATCCCAAAGCGGGTATCACCTATAATTTCGACCAGCACAGTAAATTATACTTCTCTTTTGGTATTGGCAACCATGAACCGGACCGAGACGATTATGTAGGGTCGACACCCGCAAGTCGCCCGCTGCCCGAGAATTTAAAAGATTTTGAGCTGGGTTACCGAACCAGCCTGGGCATATTTACGGGTGGCGTGAATGCCTTTTATATGCTTTACCATAACCAATTGGTGCTAACAGGGGCACTGAATGATGTTGGTAACCAGGTACGCAGCAATGTGCCCGATAGCTATCGCGAAGGACTGGAGTTTGATGGCCGTTTAAAACTCAATGAAAAGCTGGCCTGGACCCTTTCAGCTACCTGGAGCAGCAATAAGGTTAAAAATTTCCAGGCCGATTTTACCGATTACGATAACAACACCGTGGTAACAAATCCATCCAAAACAACCGATATCTCATTTTCTCCCGACCTGATTGGTGCAAGCGAGATCAGTTTCAGGCCCTTCAGAAACAGTGAAGTGACCTTCATCAGCAAATATGTGAGCAGGCAATACCTCGATAATACCTCAAATACAGATCCAAACGGCTATGGCCCTGCCGATCCGGCTTCCAATCGCTACCTTAACAGTTATTTTGTGAATGCCCTGCGCCTCAATTATAATTTCAGGTTGAAGGATGTGAAAAACATTGGGATCACCTTGCTGGTCAACAATATTTTTGGGGCAAAATATGAGTCGAATGGCGCTACTTACCCCGATATCGAAAATGGAAAAGTAGTCAATTATAACTACTATTTCCCGCAGGCACCGGCAAATTTCCTGCTATCGTTGAACCTTAAATTTTAAATTGGCGTAACCTAAATATCACATAGATATTCGGTGGTATTGTGGATATTTGCGTACTAAAACCAATTCCGAATGAAAATTAAAAACCTGCTGAGCTTGTTTTTTGCCCTGTTTGTGTTAGGCGTTTCAGCTCAAACCCATCAAAAAAAAGTAGCGACAACAACTACTCCCGCTCCTGTTATTATTTCGAATTCGATACCCCGTCCTAAACTGGTTGTGGGTATTGTGGTGGATCAGATGCGTTGGGACTACCTGTACCGTTTTTACGACCGCTATCAGCAGAATGGCATCAAACGACTATTGAATGAGGGTTTTAGCTGCGATAATACATTGATCGATTATATCCCGACATTTACCGCCCCCGGTCACTCGAGTATATACACTGGTTCCGTTCCAGCTTTGACGGGTATTGCAGGCAATGATTTTATCATTCAGGCCACAGGTAAATCGGTTTATTGTACCGAGGATACAACTGTAAAAACAGTAGGTGCTGATAGCAAAGCCGGTCAGATGTCGCCACGAAACCTCCTGACCACAACAGTTACCGATGAACTGAAACTGGCTACAAATTTTAGATCAAAAGTGATAGGTGTGGCATTGAAAGACAGGGGAGGTATTCTGCCTGCCGGTCATACTGCCGATGCAGCATACTGGTTTGACGACAAAAGCGGTAACTGGATCACCAGCACTTACTACATGAATGAGCTACCACAGTGGGTAAAAGATTTTAATGCCCAAAAATTGGCCGAAACCTATTTAAAACTCGATTGGAACCCGATTTTCCCTGTTGATACTTATGTGCAAACCTTGCCGGATGACAGCAAATATGAAGGAAAATTCCCGGGTACGTCAGCACCTACGCTGCCTGTAAAAACTTCGGCCTTATATAAAGGTAATTTGGGTATGATCCGTTCCACACCTTATGGTAATACGATCACTTTGGATATGGCCGTAGCCGCTATCAATGGCGAACAATTGGGTCAGCATGATCAAACTGATTTCCTTGCAGTGAGCTTTTCATCTACCGACTATATCGGGCACCAATTCGGACCCAATTCTGTCGAGATTGAAGATACTTACCTGAAACTTGACCAGAATTTCGCTTCGCTATTCACTTTCCTTGATGCCAAACTTGGTAAGGGGAATTATACAGTATTTTTAACGGCCGATCATGGTGCTGCACATAATACGGCATTTTTGAAAGATCATGGCATCCCGGCGGGCATCTGGGATGATGGCGCAGTAAGAGACAGTCTGAATAAAGTTTTATCGCAAAAATATCATGTTGAAAAATTAGTATTGAGCATGGCTAACTACCAGGTAAATTTTAATTACAAAGACCTGCAATACGCCAAATTAGACATAGATGCTGTAAAAAAAGACTGTATAGATTACCTGGAAAAATCGCCCGGTGTTGCGTATGCTGTTGATCTGAAAAAGGCGCAATCTGCAAATATTCCTGAAGAACTGCGTTTACGAGTTATCAATGGCTATAATACCGCAAGAAGCGGTGAGATACAGGTTATCCTGTTCCCGGGTTGGTTTACCGGGCATGGTTCGGGTGATAATGGCCCAACCGGCACTACCCACGGCACTTGGAACCCGTATGATACCCATATTCCATTGGTATTTATGGGATGGGGTATCCCCCATGGTCATTTGAACCGTGAAACACACATGACCGATATTGCACCAACTATTGCTGCACTTTTGCATATACAAGCGCCTAACGGTAATATCGGAAAGGTCATTCCGGAAGCGTTGAAATGATTAAAGTCCGTAAGTCGGAAAGTCCGCTTACGTCCGAAAGATTGTTTTGGGTTCTGAAATGGGCTTTTGATTAACTAATATATGTTCTATCGGGAAGCGGACTTCCCGACTTCCCGACTAAAAATTATGAAAAAATACATCTCCAAATTCCATTACTTAACCCAGGATCTGCCGCATCGCAGTCATATCGACCAGGCGCACATAGCATGCGGAGCCGGGGCCAACTGGATACAATATCGCTGCCTCAACAAATCAAACGAAGAGCTGATCGATGAGATCGGCGAGATCGCGGCAATTTGTGACGACTGGGGTGCGACGCTCATCATCACTAACCATTACCACCTGATCGGGATGGTGGATGTTCAGGGTGTGCATATCGAAGATTTTGATGCCGATTTTGCTGAGATCCGCAAAGAAATTGGCGAGGACAAGACTTTAGGCGGTTCTGCAACAAATATCGAAGCATTGTTAAGGTTACAATCGAGCGGCGTAGTTGATTACTGCGGATATGGACCTTTTGCTCACACGGACACAAAACCCAATAATAAACCGCTAATAGGTTTTGAAGGCTATCGTATATTGCAACAACAAGAACTTGATATACCGATCATTGCAGTCGGCGGCATACAATTGGCGGATGTTGAACCGCTATTGCAAACCGGTATACATGGCATAGCGGTATCAGCAGCGATCAACCTGGCACAAAACCCCGCAACGGCTTTCAGGGAGTTTTACAGGAAGCTTTATTGAGGCAGTTTAGTTTATGCTATTTCAGGGGGTAAAAATTTCTAATCCCAAATTATTTACCTAAATTTCAGACTACTAATAACTGATACCGGATTAACCGATAACCAACCCCCATGTCCTCGCACCATATTGTTCGCGAAAAGCAGGAGCCCGCACTTTTAGTGCTCGGCTTGCGTGGCTTTTCGTTCGAATTGCTGGGGCAGTTATTAGAGTGGAGCCCCACAGTTATTGCCGTTCCCGAAACAGCTGAGGTTTTACACGAAAATGGCATCAAGATCGACTGGATCATCGCTGGCAGCCGATATAAACCTATGCAGCGTGATATTAAAATTATCCCAGCTGGCAGCGATACCCCGGTGGAAGCAGCGCTTAAATACCTGGTTACCCATAGCTACCCGGCTGTAAACGTGGTAACTGACGAACTGCAGCTGAAAGATTTTTTTTATTTTACCGATAAGATAGGACTGGTAATTTATCACGATAATCGGAAGATATTTGCTGTACACTCGGGTTTCAGTAAATGGAAACCCGCAGGTGAGCTAATTGACTTATTGACTCATCCACATGAATTGCATGTAAGTGGCCTTGAATCGATTGGCCACCATCAATTTAAAACCACCCACGATGGCTTTTTTAGCCTTGAATTTGATCAACCGCTGATGTTTATTGCTGAAAAATTGTAACAAATACCTAAAAAAAGTCGTTTTCGTCAGTATTTGAGTTTGGCTGGCAACTCCTGGGAAATAACAGGAATAGAATATTATCTTTACATTTACGTTCTGTTTTAAATAAATACTATTATCAGTCGTGCGAAAGCAAACCATCCTGATACTAGTGAGTTACACAGCGTTAAACCATTAAAGAAATTTTTAGTCTAAATAATACAAGGGATATGTATCCCGGCAAGAAATTTTTGAGGATCATGAGAAGAAAATATAAATATTTATCAGCAATTGCCCTTAACAGCTTATTAGTTTTGTTATTGGCTATGTCGGCTTCTGCGCAGCGGCCTTCTAATGGCGGTGGTGGCAGTGGCAGTAGCGGTGGCGGTTCTCGCCCTGCTTCATCCGGAGGCGGCAGCAGTAGTGGTGGTGGTAGTTCCTCAAGGCCTTCTACCAGTAGCAGTGGTAATGGAGGCAGTTCTTACCGTCCTTCAAACAATGGCGGCGGTGGCACTAACCGGTCGGCAAACAATCCGCCACCGTCTTATGGGGGGGGTTATCGCCCAACAACCGGTAGTCAGCGAGTTGCTATAGCTCCGGCGCGCATTTACAGTCAGGGTATAAGGCCGCCTGTAGCCCGGATCGGCTTGGGTAATAACAATACAACCGGATACCGGGGTTATGTTGCCCCAGGTACTGGCAATGTAGTAGGGACCCGGGGTTATATTGGTCAGGGAGGCCGGGCATCAGCAGGTGCAGGTAGTCGTGGTTTCTATCCATCAGGTTATTGGGGTCAGCATCATTACTATTATTATTATCACGGATATTATAACACCTATTATGCACCCCGATTAGGGTTTTCGATCGGATTTTTGCCCTACGGTTATTATCCTTTTTATTGGGACGATCTGCAGTTTTATTATAATGATGGCTTGTTCTATAATTATGATAATGGGCAGTATACTGTAGTTGAACCACCGGTAGGTGCAGCAGTAGATAAATTGCCTGCAAATGCACAATCGATCGTTATCAATGGCAAACAGTATTATGAATCGAACGGTGTTTATTACGAAGAGATCACCAAGGATGACGGTACAGTTGTTTATCAGGTTGCCGGTAAAGATGGAGAGTTGAATACCAATGACCAGGGTGCTGATAACCAGGCTCCGCAGGTTGGTGATATTGTTACCACCTTGCCAGAGCAGAGCAGAAAGATCAATATCAATGGCGAAAAATATTATGTAACACCGGACGGGTATTACTTCCAGGAGGCAAAAGACCCTAACGGCAACAAAGTTTATAAAGTTGTAGGGACTCCTTCAGACGAACCCGGCGATCAACAGTAATCAGCAGCTTTTTGCATAAAAAAGGGATGGAGTGATTCATCCCTTTTTTTTTGTTTATCGGTAATTCATTTAAATCGCTGGGTTTTTTGAATGAATATCCTCTGTTGAAGAAAACTATACCTTTCAGACTTTTCTTTTGAGTTCGATAAAGTTGACAACGATCCTGCTGCACGTTAAAAAGAAAAGACCAAACATAAACTTTACAAAATAGTAGATCATCCAACCGGTTGATGAAATCTGTGCTGATCCACGGTAATTTATTTTCGATTCCTGAAAATAGGAAATGAGATATTTAAAAATATAAGGGAGGCTATCTGCTACTATCAATGCACCTGTAATAGTTATAATTATTTTCAGCAATGTGGAACGGTGCAAATTGATCCCAATAATTTCATCGTCGAATCCCTGATCGAGGCGTAGCTTATCTATGATCCAATTGGTTTTAAAAAAGCATAGCCTGAAAAAGGCAAAATAAACACCCAGAATAAGCAACAATAAAACCAAGGACACTGTGATATTTATCATGAATCCAGATCCTGTACTGCTTTGCTGAAATAAATAAAGCGTTGAGCCTAAGAATTGCGGTATGGCTAAAAATGAACCTATCAATAAGTATAGGGAAATGGTTTTAATAATAATTGCGAAAAGGGTCCGGGGAGTCATATCGAATATTGGTTTTTCGAATATATTATATTTTTTAACAATGTTGTAAATGCAGTATGAGTTCCGGATCGGGAATGTTTCCCAGCCATTTTGCTTTTTCAGAAAACTTTCCAACCCCCGGATAATCACCCCACCAGCCTTCCATATCAAACATCAGCTGAAAATGCACATGCGGTGGCCAGTGTCCATTCTCATCGGCGGTGCCAAAGGCACCTAACTGTTTTCCCATTGGAAAGCTATCGTCTGCCTGCAAACCTTCCAGATCTTTCCGGCTTAAATGACCGTAGAGCGAGAAAAGTTCCAGCCCGTCAAGGTTATGTTTTAAAATGATGGTCGGACCGTAGTCGCCATGATGATCGTTATCGCGAAAGCTATGGATATGTCCGGCAATTGGACAGTAAACCGGCGTTCCGGCATCCCCCCAAATATCTACCCCCAGGTGTAACCGGCGTGGTTCATCTTCGGTATCAAAATGTTCGCTGCGGGCGTAAATGGTCCGGTGTTCCATATAGCCGCCTATGCCATAACGCGAGCGGCTGCTTCTAAGTTTAAGGCTTACCCAATTGCTGAAACGAGCAGTATCTTCAATAATTTCGGCACTGAGTTCGGAATTTGCTGCACTTAAGTCAAATGGAAAAAGGCGGTCGGTTATTGGGTCAAAATCTACCACCTTCCCGATTTCGCTGGGGTGCGAATAAATATAATGTTGAAGCAGTAGATGCTTGTTCATTTAAAACAGGCTCATTCGCCGTCGGGTTGCCGCTCTTCTTTGCTGATCTTGTCGAAGATTCGGTCCATGCGTTCAACATATTCGCTGGTGTCATCGATAAAAAATTCCAGTTGAGGTATGATCCTAACCTGATCCTTGATGCGGGCACCCAGTTTATAACGTATTTCGGAGGCATGCTGCTTAATTGTATTCAATGCCACCTGTTTGTTATTATTATTAAAAAAACTCAGGAATACCCTGGCGATGGCCAGGTCAGGCGTAACCCGCACTTTAGTGATCGTGATCAGGGTATTAGGCAAAAGATTGATCCCCTCGCGCTGAAAAATAGCAGCCAGATCCTGTTGTATTACTCCCGCAAATTTTTGCTGACGTTTCGATTCCATATGGTTAAATTCTATATACCAAATTCATGCGGTATCACCGCCTTTACCCCCCTTCACCCTCGCCATCCGCCTAGCGCCCCGCGCCTTGCCTTTCACCCTTCATCTTTCACCTTCCCCCTTTCACCCTTCACCTTTCACCTTTCACCTTTCACCCTTCACCTTTCCCCTTTCGCCTTTCGCCTTTTACTTCCCCCTCACCCAAAGCTACAATTCTTCTTTGATCTCAGCGAGTCTTTTAATACTTAATCGTGCGCTAATACCGGATGCAATGGTAGAAATTCCTCCTACTGTTAAAAACACCAGGACAAAATCGAAACCTTTTAAAGCGATGGGGTATGCATCAATGGCCGACAGGTTGTCGCCAAACTTAATAAAGCCGAACTGTTGCTGCAATAAACAAAATATCAGACCCACCAGCATACCGGCTATACATCCCAGAAAAGC
>Ga0164296_1005065_pt1 | contig 11726 bp, 9 predicted proteins | sample GEODES057metaG_FD_113533 | JGI IMG/M metagenome (GOLD analysis project Ga0164296, IMG submission 113533) | Dystrophic lake water microbial communities from Trout Bog Lake, Wisconsin, USA - GEODES057 metaG | ecosystem: Environmental > Aquatic > Freshwater > Lake | place: USA: Trout Bog Lake...
AAATGTCAGGTCAGGGAATGATAGTACATGAGTTGCAGGATTATAGTTAGGTGTTGCAACCAGGTAAATAGTCCCGGTTGTTGACCCTTTAAAATCAACCTGCATCACCACTTTGTTACCTAAACCGGATATCTTGATCTTATCAACTGTAAAAGTTTTACCCACAACATCAGCACTTTGCCCGGAAACCTGCTGATTGACATAATTATTCAAGTGATCGTAACTTTCTAACACATCAAGGTAAACATTGAAGCCATTGGCCGGGGTGTATGCCGATAGGTTAGGCATTGGTTTAGTTGGCTGCGGGGTACTTGTCGTAGTAAATACAGGTTTAGCCGACAAACCAACCGAAAACGTCAGCAATGATCCATTCAAACTAAAACTACTCAGCCTGACCGCTTCCGGATTGATATATACATAACCGATGTCACCCACTTTAGTCTCTGTCGCCAGGTTATTCCAAATTTGCTGCACCATGGGTTTAACATTATAGGCTGCAATTTTTGCATCCACCATTTTACCGAGATCGTTCAAAGGACCAGTTATATATTGAATCAGGCGATCTGTAACATCTATCGCCCCCATCACCACATTACAACGGTCCAATGGTTTAGGTGCGGGAAATAAAACCGTTTTTGATTTCAGGTGAAAATCAGGCGTAACGTTAATGGTCGATTGGTAGGATATCTGCATGTGCCGCGGTGGTTCATCAGCCCAGCCGCATTGCGCCGAAACCACAGGCACTATAGGCTGTGGCCCTGAACCTAATAGCGTTGCACATTTGGCACAATAAGATGCATTAAATCCATAGGCCCCAACGAAACTTAGATTTACTACGTTGTTTTTACCCGTGATTGTAAATGGTGTACGCGTAAAAAGATATTGGTACCTCAACCCCTCGCAAGGCTGCTGGTTATCAGAATATTTGGTGGGTACCGAGTTTTCCGCCTGCACAAAATAGCTTTTCAGGTCGACTGTAACCGGAACCTCCACATTAGAAATTGGTTGAACGATCTTAGGGATATCGGCTGTTGCAACAGGAGTTGGTGCCAGCGCTTTAGTGGTTGCACACGAGTAAAACATTACAGGCAATGCAATCGCGGTCAAAAATTGTGTAAGGTTAAATTTCATTGCCGTAAAAATAATAAAGCTTTCAAATAGTAGCCAAGTTTTCTCAAAATCAATATCTTCAAATACCGGCAATTGTGTAAGGTGGTAAATCGTAATATGAGGGGTGACCTACCCCTTTTCTTACAAACCAATTGGCTGTTGCAGCGTAGAACAATTTAATAATTCCTGCCAATTTGACAACTCCTCTCCCTTTGGAACAGGCATTGATGATACCTGATTATTAAATCAATAATTCTAAAACCTCTATACATTATGCAAGAAAAAGGAACGATTTCGATACACACCGAAAACATTTTCCCGATCATTAAAAAATTCCTCTATTCAGATCACGAGATTTTCCTTCGTGAATTGGTTTCAAATGCGGTTGACGCGACACAAAAGTTAAAAAGATTGAGCTCTCTTGGCCAGGTAAATGGCGAAGTCGGTGAACTGCGCGTTGAAATAGCATTTGATGAAACAAAAAAAACCATTACCATTTCCGACAATGGTATTGGTATGACTGCTGATGAGATCAAAAAATACATTAACCAGATCGCATTTTCAGGTGCAACTGAGTTTATGGAAAAATTTAAAGAGGCTAACGATGCCAACGAGATCATTGGTCGTTTTGGACTCGGTTTTTATTCTGCATTTATGGTGGCCGACCGTGTCGACATTGAAACACTCTCCTATCAGGAAGGTGCTGAACCTGCGCGTTGGACCTGCGATGGAAGTACCGAGTTTGAGTTGAGCGAAGGTAGCCTGACCGAGCGTGGTACCGAGATCACCCTGCATATCAACGGTGATTCGGAAGAATTCCTATCCAAATACCGTTTGCAGGAGATCTTGGATAAATATTGCCGCTTTTTACCGGTTCCCATCATATTTGGAACCAAAACTGAAGAAGAACCTGATGGCGAGGATGAAGAAGGCAAACCGAAATACAAATCGGTTGAATTACCGAATGTGATCAATGATACAAATCCCATCTGGACAAAATCGCCTGTCGATTTGAAGGATGAAGATTATCTGGAGTTTTACAAACAACTTTATCCTTTTTCGGAAGAACCTCTATTCTGGATACACCTGAATGTTGATTATCCATTTAACCTAACCGGTGTCCTCTACTTCCCTAAGGTTAAGAACGAATTCGATTTCCAGCGAAATAAGATCAAATTATACTCACGCCAGGTATTTATAACTGATGAAGTAAAAGACATCGTTCCTGAATTCCTGATGTTATTGCACGGAGTGATTGATTCACCTGATATTCCGCTGAACGTATCGCGCAGCTTTTTACAAGCTGATAGTAACGTTAAGAAGATCAATACCTACATCACTAAAAAAGTTGCTGATAAATTGGCAGAACTATTTAAAAACGATCGTACGGGTTATGAAGAAAAATGGCCCGATATCGGTTTGTTTGTAAAATATGGGATTGTTAGCGACGAGAAGTTTTATGAAAAAGCAAAAGACTTTGTTTTATTATCGAACACCGAAAAGAAAAACTTCACGCTTGCTGAATACAAAGACAAAGTTGCAGTCGAACAAACAGATAAAGACGGACGTTTGACCTACCTGTATACAACCGATCCCCAAAAGCAGGATGCCTTTATCCAATCGGCCAATAAAAAAGGCTATGATATTTTGCTGATGAATTCGCCGATAGACAACCATTTCATCAGCGCGTTGGAGCAAAAACTGGAAAAGACTTCACTAAAACGCGTTGATTCGGATGTAGCAGACAAATTGATCAAAAAAGATGATAATCCGCCGCATATCCTAACCGAGGAGCAATCGAAACAGGTAAAGGGCATTTTCGATAAAGCGATCAACCGCCCGGCCTATAAGGTTGAGCTGGAAAGCTTAAACCCCGACGAACTGCCGGTAACTGTTACGATGGACGAGTTTATGCGCCGTATGAAAGAAATGGCACAAATGGGTGGTGGTATGGGATTCTATGGCAGCATGCCTGATAATTATAAAGTAGTGATCAATGCCAACCACAAGCTGATCAGCAAAATATTGGAATCGCCTGAAGAGGGTCAATCGCAATTAGCTAAACAAGCATTTGATCTTGCCCTTCTTTCTCAGGGTTTATTGACCGGAGCTGAACTAACAGAGTTTGTTAATCGCAGTGTAAATCTGATCTAAGTTAAATCCATACTTTTTAAAAAGCGGTAGTATCATTGCTACCGCTTTTTTTATGGACTTTTTTTTGTATAATTTTGTGGAAAGTGTCGGCGTTATACATCTGTGAAGTATGAAAACCTTAAAGATATTCTTTGTTCTGGTGCTGATAGTCGGCATAGGAACCCTGTCGGAAGCGCAAACTGCAAAAACTACTAAAAAAGCTGTCAGGCAAGCTGCCATCAAAAAAGGTATTGATGATCGGATCTTTACTTTTGTTTCAAACCAAGCTACGCCATTGGGTAAGGGCCCAATAACGTTAACCAGCACTTACGATCTGCGTATCAAAGCGGATAGTGTCATTTCTTTTTTACCTTACTTCGGGCGGGCTTATTTCGATGTAGGTTATAACCAGACCGATATGGGAGTGAAATTCACTTCAACAAAATTCGATTACCAGATTGCTGAAAGGAAAAAAGGAGGTTGGGTGATCACGATCAAGCCCGCAGATGTGCTGCATATTGAGTCGCTCATTTTGAATATTTCTGTTGACGGTTATGCTTCACTTACGATCAGCAGCAACAATCGGGATGTCATTAGCTACGATGGCTATCTGGAGTGAAGACAGATTTTCCACTAATCATTCAAAGCACCTGCATTATCTTTTAGCGCTACGCCAGACAGTTTGCGCCTGAACGATTCCTGAACCAGGTAAAATATCTTTTTTGCTGCTTGCTTTGCACTAAGGCCATGAGGACGGATATTGGAGATGCAATTCCTGGCCTCGTCGGTAAGTCCGGGACGCGGGTTATAGGTGAGGTATGCTCCCATGCTATCCGCAGCACTCAATCCCGGGCGCTCCCCGATCAGTATGATGGATAGCCTGGCTCTTATTGCGGCACCAATGTCATCTGCAATAGCAACCCTACCCTGTTTAACCAGGCATATAGGGCCAAATGTTATACCCGCAGTTTGCAATTGAGGTATCAGTATTTTTAATAACCCGATAGCATTATGATTTACCGCCGTAGCTGATAAACCGTCGGCAATGACAATTATGATGTCGCGGTGATGTTGATGACTTTCAAGCATATCTTTCGACGCATCATCCAATTGGCGACCCAGATCGGGTCTTTGCAGGTATTGTACCCGATAGGCGGCTTTACTATGTAGTTGAACTACAGGCAAATCAAATTCTGAAAGGTTCTCCGCTAATATGTCTGTATTGAGTTCTGAGTATACGGCATCGCGGGCATGAGCGTGGGCCAGGTTAAAGATCAGCGATTCTTTTACCGGAATACTCGATCCCGTTCGTCCTAATCCGATCCTTGCTGCGGTAAACTCTTTTAGCTGCGCAAAGAATAGCTCATCTAAAGTCTTTATTTCGTCCATAGTGATCTCATTTTGTTAAGTAATTCGGCATTACGTTTCGAATTTAAATTTCCTTTTTCATCGGTAATACCCTGACGGGATAACCATTGTTCAAATTCCGGAGCAGGACGTAAACCAAGTACTTTACGTAAATAGATGGCGTCATGAAAAGAAGTCGACTGATAATTCAACATGATATCATCTGAACCAGGTACACCCATGATAAAATTACAACCAGCTACGCCCAGCAGCACTAACAGGTTATCCATATCGTCCTGATCGGCTTCAGCGTGATTGGTATAGCAGATATCTGCACCCATTGGTAACCCCAGTAATTTACCGCAAAAATGATCTTCAAGCGCTGCCCGTGTAATTTGCTTGCCATCATACAGATATTCGGGACCTATAAACCCGACAACTGTATTTACCAGGAGTGGTTGGTATTTTCGGGCCACGGCGTAACACCTGGCTTCACAGGTTTGCTGATCGACGCCATGGTTTGAATTAGCAGATAGCTCACTGCCTTGTCCGGTTTCAAAGTACATCACATTTTGCCCAATGCTTCCGCGTTTTAACGAAAGTGTGGCATCATATGCCTCGTCCAGCAAAGCTAAATTGATCCCGAAACTGGCATTGCTTTTTTCTGTGCCACCTATTGATTGAAAACACAGATCGACAGGTATGCCGTTTCTGATCAATTCGATCGTTGTGGTGATATGCGATAATACACAGGTTTGCGTTGGTATATCAAATTGTTGCCTTAGCGCATCCATCATGATCAACAAATTGCCAACTTCAGCCAGGCTATCGGTAGCCGGGTTTATTCCAATTACAGCATCTCCGCTGCCCAATAGCAGTCCGTCGATCATACTTGCTGCAATGCCCCTTACGTCATCAGTCGGGTGATTAGGCTGCAGGCGGGTAGAAAAACGCCCTTTTAACCCTATCGTATCCCTGAACCGGGTAACTACTTCAATTTTATTGCTAACGGCTACAAGGTCCTGGTTGCGCATTAATTTTGAAACAGCTGCCGCCATTTCAGGTGTAACAGCATGCGCAATTGTTTGTAGTATACTGGCTGTTGTATCGTCACTTAACAGCCAATCCCTAAACTCCCCTACTGTTAAAGTATCAATTAAATTGAAAGCTATAGTATCATGATTATCAATTATTAACCTTGTAATTTCGTCACTTTCGTAAGGGATGATCGCTTCTTCCAAAAACCTTTTTAGCGGCAGATCGGCAAGGGCCATTTGTGCAGCAACACGTTCTTCGTAACTTTCTGCAGATAAACCGGCGAGTACATCGCCTGAACGGTATGGCGAAGCCTTAGCCAGCAGTGTTTTCAGATCACCGAATTTGTATACTCTCCTGCCGATGGTATGCTGGTAAGCCATATTTATTTTATGTCGATGAATGCTTCAGCCTGGACAAGTAACACATCGTCGATAATTTTTTCTTTATGCTTACCCGTTAGCAGGAATAGGATAAGTGATACTAACAATCCGCTGAAAAAATACAAACTCAAAATGAAGTTGAAATAGATGATAGCAAACATCGAAATACAGCATAAAAGAAGGGCAATTGCAGGAAAATAAGGGTAAAACGGCGAAACAAATGGCCTTCCAAGATGTGGTTCTTTTTTTCGTAATATAAAAAGGCTGAGCAGGCTTACGATGTACATTAAAACTGCTCCCATAACCGAAATGATAATCACTTTATCGGTAATATGTTTAAAAGGGATACCCAGCAACAAAGTAGCAACACTAACTAAGCCCCCAAAAACTAGCGCTTTATGAGGTGTTTTGAACCGATGATTCACTCCTGATAAAAATTTAGGTAAATACCCGCTTCTCGACATTGCAAAAACCTGTCGTGATGCAGCCAAAATAATTCCGTGAAATGAAGCGATCAACCCAAATAAACCAATCCCGGTAAATACTTTGGTTAAACTATTTGTATTACCCAAAACTATACTGATAGCTGCAGGCAAGGGGTAATCAAGGTTACTTAATTTACGCCAGTCGGCAATGCCACCGGTAAGTACCATCACGCCTATTGCGAGTATCACCAGCGTGGATATCCCAAGAATATAACCCCGGGGTATATTTCGTTTGGGGTCTTTAACCTCTTCAGATACCATTGCAACTCCTTCAATGGCCAGATAAAACCAAATAGCATAAGGCAAGGCCGCAAATACTCCCGCCCATCCAAAAGGCATAGGGTGACTTAAGTAATTGCTCATTTTAAAACCCGGCCCGATCACTCCCATAAAAAGTAATAATTCGGCTACAGCAAGTAAGGTAATAAAAACAGAAAATGCTGCCGACTCTCTGATCCCAATGATATTGATCACAATAAACAGGATATTAAATACGATCGCAGATCCTACGACCGGGATTGCCGGATAGAGAAAATTAAAATAACTGCCTAAGGAAAATCCTATTGCCGGCGCTGCAAATAAAAAGTCGATCAGGGTAGCATAACCCGCAATTAAACTGGCGATCGGTCCCATCGCGCGATAAGCATAGGCAAAAGCGCCACCGGCATGAGGTATAGATGAAGTAAGTTCGGTATAACTGAACACGAAAGTGATATACATCAGCGTAACGACCAGTGTCGCAATAAGCATACCGATAGTTCCTGCCACCGTCCACCCATTATTCCATCCGAAATATTCGCCCGAGATGACAAGGCCTACGGCGATGGCCCAAAGATGTATAGGTTTAAGAACTCTTTTTAATTTTTCGGGACTTTTTTCACTCATTATATCACGGTGTTGCTAACGCCCTTCAAAATACCTAAAACAGCCTGTAAATCAAAATTAGCAGTATTATTAAATTGTAAATTGACAAAAAGCACAAACAAAACTGTATTGAAGTTGTTCTAAAAGAACTTTACACAATAAACATGCTCAAAATAGAAATACCTTCCTCAGAGTTTGACTTTAATCAACTTCAGCAATTGGACATTCCTAAACCAATTAATGGGATAAGTGAAGAGATCAACGAAAATGCAGTTTTAGCATTCGAGGACGAAAGTGATGCCATCAATTATAGTTACCTGCTCGGTGAATACGCTGATAGGCTGGACGACAAATGTTCAGCTCAATATTCAGCAGCGCGATTCATTATTCAAACTATAGCCGATGATGCTTTTGTAGCCGCCTACAATAAAAGCTAATCAAACTTGTACGATAATACCCGAGAAAGTAAGTCCGCCGCCAAAACCCAGCATCAATATCTTATTACCAGGTTTAATTTTACCGGCTTTGCGGGCGATATCATAGGCAAGCGGTATTGAGGCTGATGAAGTATTGCCAAAATACTCGATGCTGCAGAGCATTTTTTCAAGCGGATAATTGATCTCCCCTGCAACTCCTTCAATGATCCGCATATTAGCACTGTGAAGGATCACCCAATCCAGGTCATCCAATGTCATATCATTTTTAGCGAGCAACTCTTTTATCTTGGTGCTAACAGTTTGTATGGCCCACTTAAATACAACTTTTCCATTCTGATGTATCTTGCCATTGGCTTCAATTTGTTCGCCATTGACGTCAGTTCTGTGCTGAGATAAATAAAGATCCTTTCCATGGCTACCATCTGACCCCGTAACAGCATTTAAAAGCTGTGGATGATCTGCAGGTTCAACCAAAGCTACACCTGCCGCATCACCAAACAGTATACAGGAAGTACGATCGGTATAATCTGTAAATTTGGATAATGTTTCGGCGCCAAATACCAATACTTTTTTGTGGGTTCCGGCGGCAATTAATCCTTTTGCGATCGTCAAACCATAAACAAAACCTGCGCAGGCAGCCATGATATCAATACAACCTGCATTCGGTATTTTAAATGCATTTTGAACTTGTGATGCCATGCTCGGCATAACCTGATCGGCGGTGGTAGTACTTACAATAATAAAATCAACACCCTCTAATGAAATGTCTTTATTTTCGGCCAGCAAATTTTCTACTGCACTTATACACAAATTGCTGGTATATTCATCTTTTTCGGCAAATCGTCGCTCCCGTATTCCGGTACGACTGATAATCCACTCGTCGTTCGTTTCAATTATTTGTTCAAAATAAGCGTTTGTTATTTTTTTTGATGGAGCATATACAGCGATAGCAGTTATTTTAGAATCCATTTGCTGAGAATGTGTTAGTCTAAATCAAAGATAAGAAGAGTTTGAATTGATTTAAGCCTAAGTGAAATTAAAGTAAACAATTTGCAATCAAACCTGTCCACCCGGTTTGGTGTGAGGCACCAACTCCTCTGCCGTTATCGCCATCAAAATACTCATGAAACAGTACATTATCTTTGAAATAGGGATCATTTTGAATCTTCTGATTATCTCCAAAAACTGCACGCTTGCCGGTATCATCCCGCAAGAATAATTTGAGTAACCGGTAATACAATTCATCTGCAATCTCTTTTAAATTCATGAAATTGCCTGAATTAGTCGGGCATTCGATCTTATAACTATCACCGTAATACTGGTAAAATTTATGCAAGCTATCGATGATCAGGTAATTCATCGGCATCCAAACCGGTCCGCGCCAATTACTATTGCCCCCAAACAAGCCGCTATCGCTTTCTGCGGGGGTGTATTTGATGCTGAAAACATGGCCGTCAACTGCTATTTCATATGGATGGTCTAAATGGTATTTTGAAAGTGCACGGATACCATGCGCACTCAGGAATTCTGTTTCATCCAGCATCCTTTTTAATAACGCTTTCATACGATATCCGCGCAAAAGGCTAAGCAGGTGCTTTCCTTCCGCATTCTTTTCATCCCAGCGGGATACCAGTTTTGCGAGATCGGGGCGGTTATTCTCAAACCATTTCATGCGCCCTTTAAAAACCGGACTATTTACAATATCATCGTCATCCAATACTTCTGTCGCAAAAAGCGGTATCAATCCTACAATACTTCTGACCCTCATTTTTTGTACACTTCCATCCGGCGAACGCAATTGATCATAAAAGAAACCATCTTCATCATCCCACAAACCTTCGTTATTGGTGCCCATATTGTCCATAGCACCAGCGATGTAAATAAAGTGTTCGAAAAATTTAGAAGCTATATCAGCGTATGCGCGATCAAAGGTGGTCAGTTCGGCTGCTATTCGAACCAGGTTAAGGGAGTACATAGCCATCCAACTGGTACCGTCAGCTTGTTCTAAATGCTGCCCGTTTGGTAATTGCGCGTTGCGATCGAATACGCCAATATTATCCAGCCCCAGAAATCCTCCTTCAAAAATATTATTCCCCTGCTCATCTTTGCGGTTTACCCACCATGTAAAATAAAGCATCAGCTTATGAAATATCCTTTCAAGGAACATTTGATCACCTTTACCCCCATTCGCTTCTTTCTCGCGTTTATAAATGGTCCAGGTTGCCATAGCCAACACCGGCGGATTAGCATCACCAAAATCCCATTCATATGCCGGTATCGAACCGTTAGGATGCATATACCAATCGCGCGTAAGTAGCAAAAGTTGCTTTTTTGCAAAATCCATATCAACGCTGGCCAGTGCTAAACAATGAAAAGACAGGTCCCAGGCAGCAAACCACGGATATTCCCATTTATCAGGCATGGATATAACATCCTGTGTATTTAAATGCATCCATTTACTGTTACGGCCGTTTAAGCGCTCGGGCGGTGGTTTGGGTAATGATGGGTCGCCATTTAGCCATTTGTGTATATCATAATGATAGAATTGTTTGCTCCATAACATGCCCGCAAAAGCCTGTCTTTGAACCAGTCGGTGATCCGCATCAGTGATATACTTTTGCAGGTTATTATAAAAATCATCAGCTTCGGCCTGACGAGTTTTGAATATATTATCAAACTCATCAAAAGCTTGTTTAGGATCGGGTGTCAGGCGTAATCGCAAAGTTACACTTTGATTTGCCGGTACATCTATATCATAATTTACGCTGGCTTTGGTACCTGCTTTTTTGGGATTAACTGTTTCAGCACCATTTACGATGTTATCATTTATACCATCTTTATAAAAAGCTTTGCCATCATCATATTGATAGAGACGCTTTGCATTGGTTTCGTTATCGCAAAAAAGACTGGCCGGAGCCCCTTCAGCTACTAACCATAATTGCCCCAGATCCCTGTGAAAAATATCGATCACACCCGGTGACTCTTCCGTCATTTGTGCTTTATAATCATCATAACCCCATGACCATGTGTTGCGGAACCAAATCGTAGGCAAAACATTTAATTGTGCATGCTCATCTCCCCTGTTACAAACGGTAATTTTGATCAGAATATCGTCCGGTGTGTTTTTTACATATTCAACAAAAACATCGAAATACTTATTTTGATCGAACAAACCTGTGTCTATCAGTTCAAATTCCCTATCCTGACGCGTCCTTCTTTTGTTTTCGTCAACTAACCAACGGTATGGATATTCCTGCTGCGGGTATTTGTACAGCATTTTCATATAGGAATGGGTAGGTGTACTGTCAAGGTAATAATACAACTCCTTAACATCCTCCCCATGGTTTCCTTCCGGATTCGACAAACCAAAATAACGTTCCTTGATGATCGGGTCTTTTTTATTCCATAAAGCAAGCGCAAAACAAAGGTTTTGATTATCGTCGCAAATACCGGCAATACCTTCTTCGCTCCAGCGATAGGATTTACTGCGCGCCATATCATGGGTAATATAATTCCAGGCATCACCATTTGCGCTGTAATCTTCCCGAACAGTACCCCACTGGCGGTCGCTAACATAGGGCCCCCATTTTTTCCAATGGTTATTCTTTAAACGTTCTTTTTCCTCTTCCATTAGCTTTTCCAGGTATTTTTTAAAAATCTCAACCAGTTACCATGCATTAAATTTTCTATATCTTCATTAAGATAGCCTCTTTTAGCCATCAAAGCGCGGATCTTTTGCAGATCGGTAATTGTTTCCAGATCATAAGGGCATTGTTCGCGACCAAATGCACCATCCAGATCGGAGCCTATTCCTACATGCTTAGTGTTTCCTGCAAGCTGACATATATGATCGATGTGATCAATCATTTTCTCTAAGTTACAATTCATTTCCCGGGGTTGCGATTTAAATCTAACCCAACCAGGCACCATCA
>Ga0164296_1005066_pt1 | contig 11726 bp, 9 predicted proteins | sample GEODES057metaG_FD_113533 | JGI IMG/M metagenome (GOLD analysis project Ga0164296, IMG submission 113533) | Dystrophic lake water microbial communities from Trout Bog Lake, Wisconsin, USA - GEODES057 metaG | ecosystem: Environmental > Aquatic > Freshwater > Lake | place: USA: Trout Bog Lake...
CTTACAAAACCATTCTGGAACAATTGCCGGTTCAATTGGCGGCAGGCCAAGGGCCCGATATCGCCCGCGTGACCGATCTTGGCGGTCTCTCCAAATATTATCTCGATATTTCCAAGGATTTGAAAGACCGCAAATATTTTGATGACAATTTCGGCACCACTGCGCCGTGGTTGCGCCCAAGTGCCGATGACAACGGCATTTATGGTGTCATGTCACAACTCACGATGACGGGTCCTTTCGTCAACAAGACGCTGTTTGAGCAAGCCAAAGTGCCACTGCCCGGCCCCAAGGCCACATGGGACGAGTGGACGGAAGCAGCACGTAAAGTGGCTCAGGCCACGAAAACTAAATCCGCTATCGCTTGGGACCGTTCGGGCCATCGCTTTGCGGGTCCTGCGATCAGCTATGGCGCCAAAATCTTTGACGCTTCTGGCAATCTCGTGATCGATGCGGGATATAAAACCACCGTTGAAAAATTTGTCACTTGGCACAAAGATGGTGCGATGATGCGCGAAGTATGGGCGGGCTCGGGTGGCTCGACCTATGCCTCAGCGATCGATGAATTCATCAATGGCAATGTCGTGATGGTGCTGGCTGGAAGCTGGCAGATCGGCAATCTGCAAAAGAAAATCGGCAATAATTTTGATTGGGTCGCTGTGCCAAATCCTTGCGGCCCGGCAGCCTGCTCCGGCATTCCGGGTGGTGCGGCTTGGGTTGCACTCAAGACCAGCAAATCGCCGAAGGAAACTGCTGCATTTATTGAGTATATGGCGTCGGAGCCGGTCTATGCCGAGTTCACGGCCCGCACCAACAATATTCCAGCACATGCCGGATTGGCCAAGAAAGGCATCGACTATACGAATGCTGATCCGGCCTCGAAAGCCGCGCTCTCGGTTTTCAGCGCGGGAGTTGCGAGCCTCGATCCGATTGCCTATCGCTTCCAAGGCTATAAATTCAATCGCGCTATTATGTTGCCAACAGTGACCCGCGTCACTCAGGCGATTGTAGGCGAGATGAGCACTGACGAAGCAGTCGCGAAGATCACCTCTGACATGCAAGACGCCGTCAAGCAGGCGCAGCAATGATCTCGTTTGCCCGCATTGGTTGTCTCACAATGCGGGCTTAAATTTCCCCCCGCCCTTTCAGAGGGCGGGGGCTTGCATTTCAGATGCACTGATCTAGACCGGATAAAATCCTGATGACGCTGCTCGCCTTCCTCTTCAATCTGCTCGAACCCGCGTTTCGGCTCGGGCAAAGACTGTTGGGCTTAAAGCGTTTGGGATGGCTGTTTGTTGCGCCTAATCTTCTTGTTATCGGCGTATTCTGCCTTGTGCCTATTGTCATCAATGTGCTCTACGCGACCACAGGTGGCGTGAACCTCTTGCCGTCGCAACGGACCTTTACTGGTCTCGAAAATTTTCAAATTCTCTTTGAGTGTCGCGATTATTCTGACATCTCGACCTGCCGGAAAGACGTGTTCTGGCGCGCTATTTTCAACACATTGCAATTCAGCGTGATCCAAGTTGCGCTGATGGTGTTTTTTGCTTTGCTGACGGCCTTGGTATTGAACCGCAAAATCATTGGACGCGGTTTCTGGCGTGGCGTGTTTTTCTACCCCGTGTTGCTCTCACCCGTTGTTGTCGCCTTGATCTGGAAATGGCTATTGCAACGCAATGGTGTTTTTAACGCCACACTCATCGCATTCGATTGGCAACCGATCGAGTGGCTGACACAAGCAAGACCTGCCTTTTTCTGGACGGTGTTTGTATCGATCTGGGCGCATATGGGGTTTTACACACTGATCCTGTTGGCCGGATTGCAGGCCATTCCGCGTGATCTTTATGAAGCTGCGGCCATGGACCGAGCCAGTCCTTGGCGGACGCTGATGCGCGTGACCCTGCCTTTGTTGATGCCGAATCTTGTGGTGGTGCTGGTGCTCGCCGCCATTCGCGCGATTCAGATTTTCGACGAAGTGTTTGTGCTCACCGGAGGTGGGCCCGGTTCAGCCACCACATTCATCGTGCAATTCATCTATCAAACAGGCTTTGCCGAACAGATTCATTTGTACGGTCTGGCAGCGGCAGCATCTTTGGCGCTTGCTGCTTTTCTCGTTCTCTTGACCTTGGCACAACTGCGACTCACGCGCGCGGATGAAATGGGCGCAAAAGGGCGTTGACCATGAGTGTGATGACTTTTCTCTTACGGACCCGAGGAACACGACGCCTGCATTGGACTGATGTGCTGTGCTATCTCTATTTGTCGCTGGGCGTTGTCGTGATGTTTGCACCGGTCTTATGGCTCGTGATGTCGTCCTTGAAATCAGAGGCCGCGTTGGCACAATTCCCGCCAACATTTTTGCCATACACTCAAAAGTCGATCATAGTTCCGGGCAATGACAAACCGCTGCCGCTGTTCAGCGTGACGACAGATGACGGACAGCACAAAGTTATGGCGCAAGTGAGCCGGATCGGGATCATGGCAACCTTGGTCGATCCCGCTGCTCCCGAGACGCGGGTGAAGGTCAATATCAACCAACGCGAGCCAATCAACGAACTGAATTTTGCGTGGAACAATTTCAAAGATCTGTTCGATAAATTCACCTTCGGCACCTATTTGTGGAACAGCGTCTTTATTACTGTGGTGGCAACAGCACTGACGCTGCTTTTCAATTCGATGGCGGCTTTCGCACTGTCTAAATATCAATTCAAAGGTCAAAAAACTGTCTTTCTCCTGATTATCGCGACCTTGATGATTCCGCCGACGATTATTCTCGTTCCGGTGTTTCTTGTGATCAATCAAGTGGGACTTCTGAACTCCTTATGGGGTGTGATTCTCCCAGCCGTGGCGACGCCAACGGGTGTCTTTTTGTTGCGCCAATATATGCTCACCATTCCGGATGAATTGCTCGAAGCCGCGCGCATGGACCATGCCAGTGAATGGCGTATCTATTGGCGTATCGTGCTGCCGCTCTCGGCGCCCGCGCTTGCGGTACTCGCCATCTTTTCGGTGATGTGGCGTTGGAATGATTTTCTCTTGCCCCTCATCGTGCTGTCCAAAAACGAATCATTCACTTTGCAATTGGCGCTTAACTCTTTTCAAGGTGAACTCAACACGCAATGGCATTACCTCTTAGCGATGACGGTGATTACGTTATTGCCGATCACATTGGTCTTTGCCTTTTTGCAACGTCATATCACCACTGGCATTGCGAGCGCTGGTGTCAAATAATATCACCCTTCAACAACAGATCCTTGATCAACAGGTAAAACTTGTGGCCACGCTAGAACTTCGATCTCTTCAAAAAACATTTGACCGCACGCGGGTTATTCACGACGCGAGTTTGACGGTTGAGCATGGTGAATTTGTGGTTTTTGTCGGGCCGTCCGGCTGCGGCAAGTCAACTTTGCTGCGCCTGATTGCGGGCCTCGATACGCTGACAGGCGGCTCCGTGCTGATTGACGGACAGGAGGTCAATGCGATCAGTGCCGCAGATCGTGGCTGCGCCATGGTGTTTCAATCCTATGCGCTTTATCCGCATATGACGGTCTATGCCAATATGGCGTTTGGATTGGAAAATGCCAAAGTGCCGCGCGCTGATATCGACCGCAAAGTGAATGAAGCGGCAACCATGTTGAGGCTCGATCATCTGCTCCAGCGTCGTCCGACACAACTCTCAGGCGGACAACGACAGCGCGTGGCGATTGGCCGTGCGATTGTCCGCAATCCCAAAATTTTCTTGTTTGATGAACCTCTCTCAAATCTCGACGCTGAATTGCGTGTGTCCATGCGGACCGAATTGCGCGACATGCATCATCGATTGGGTGCGACGATGATTTATGTGACGCATGATCAGGTCGAAGCCATGACGATGGCAGACAAGATCGTTGTGCTGCGCGAGGGCCGCATTGAACAGATTGGCACGCCAGAGGCGCTGTATAAGCGCCCTTGCAACATGTTTGTTGCGGGCTTTATCGGCAGCCCGCGCATGAATTTGATCCCAGCTTCGGCGCTTGCAAGCTCTGTGGCCATGGCGCGTGTCTTGCCCCCAAACACGGAGCATGTCGGTGTGCGTCCTGAGCATTGGAGTTTGTGCGAACCGGGTCAGGGTGTATCCATCACAATAAGAGCGTCTGAATATCTCGGTGCGCAACGTCTCATTCACGCAGAGTTGCCGGATCACACGCGGGTGGAGCTCCTCATTAACGATGACATCGAGCTCACGCCCGGTTCGGTGAATGCCATCAAGGCTGAAGCCCTGCATATCCATGCGTTTGACGCCAACGGGCACCGCATTGAGGAGACAGTCGCATGAAGCCTATCCAGTCTGAAAACTGGCACTTGCAACCCGGTGCGGCGACGTCAGATGCGTATGCCTCTTTGTCAGACGGTGGCGCGCTGCGTCTCGTCTTCCTCACGCCCACCTTGGCGCGTCTCACATGGCAACCCGCGCAAGGGTTCCGTGAACCACGCACATGGGCGATTGCGCCGGTCACTGGCACGGATGTGCCATGGCAAGGGCGTGCGCGTGAAAGCCTCGAAGGCTTTGAGCGTCCCGCAGTTCATGCGGTGGGACCTGCGACTTTGGCAAGCGCGCGCCTCAGTGCGACTGTGACGGGCGGCGGTGCCGATCCCGTGCGTGTGATATGGACCGATGTCGCGTCTGGCCATGTGGTGATGCAAGATCGCGTGACCAGTGCCTATCTTTATGAAAAGCGCACAGGGCTCGTACGGCACAGCGTGGTGCGCGATCCACGCGAACATTATTATGGATTGGGTGACAAAACTGGACCGCTCAATCTCCACGGGCGTCGTCTGCGCTGTCTGGGGCAAGATTCAATTGGCTATGACGCTGAAACGGGTGATCCTCTCTATAAACACTGGCCATTTGTGATCACCCGAACAGTCGAAGGGCTTTGGGTCGGCGTCTATTACGACACTTTGTCCGCCTGCACTTTTGATCTCGGCTGCGAGCACGATAATTACCACGGATTGTTCCGCAGCGTTGATATCGACGATGGCGATCTCGATTATTATCTCATGCTCGGCGCAACGCCTGCGGAGGTCGTCGCGCAATTCGTGAAACTGATTGGCGGCACACATCTGCCGCCACGCTGGACCTTGGGCTTTGCGCAAACAGCGATGGGATTGGCTGATGCGCCGGACGCGCAGCACCAACTCGAACGCTTTATTGATGAGTGCCAAAATCACCGTCTGCCGATTTCATCATTCCATTATGGCTCGGGCTATTCGAGCCGTGGCAAGCAACGTTATGTGTTCACATGGAACCGCGACAAATTCCCTGACCCTTTGTCCATCCAAGCGAAGTTCCACGCTGCGGGTATGAAGCTTGTTGCCAATCTCAAACCCTGTCTCTTGGATGATCATCCGGCCTATGCGTACTTGGCCGCGGACCATGCTTTCATCGAGCATGGCGAGACGGGAAAGCCCGTGGTTGAACCCTATTGGGACGGACAGGGCTCGCATCTTGATTTCACCAAGCCGCAAGCCGTGCAGTGGTGGCAACAACAGTTGCGCGCACAGATTCTTGAGTACGGTATTGAAGTCGGTTGGAACGACAACAATGAATATGCCATCGCTGCAGAAGACGCCGAGAGTGGTGGCTTTGGTCAGCCTATTCCGATGCATCGGAGCAGACCCTTGCATGCTTTGCTGATGACGCGCGCGAGCTTCGAAGCGCAGCGCGATTATCTGGCGGATCATCCTGACTATGACAATTCGTTCTCGGTGACGCGCGCGGGGCCTCCCGGTATTCAGCGCTATGCGCAAACCTGGTCGGGCGACAACACGACGAGTTGGCATACGCTCAAATGGAATATCCGCACCGGACTCCAGATGAGCCTCTCGGGTATGTTTAATGTGGGGCATGATGTCGGCGGATTTTTTGGCCCCGTGCCGGAGCCAGAATTGTTTTTGCGCTGGGTGCAGGCCTGCGCGCTCAATCCCCGCATGGTGATGAATTCATGGAAAGCGGGCAATGTGTCGAACTTGCCTTGGATGCATCCTGAAGTGTCTGACGCCATCAAACAGACGATTGAACTGCGCTATCGGCTGATGCCCTATCTGTGGGAGTGCATGGAGAAATCCTACCAGTCTCACACACCGATGATCCGGCCCACTTTCTTCAATTTCCCGCATGACGAAACCTGCCTCGACGATTGCGACGACTTCATGCTTGGAGAGTCTTTGTTGGTGGCGCCTGTTGTTGAGAAGGGCGCGCGCCAGCGCAAAGTCTATTTGCCGAAACTCGCGCCCGAACAGCATTGGTTTGATTTTGAAACGCGGGAAGCTTTTGAATCCGGCCAGACTTATATTGTCGAGGCCGCGCTTGAAAAACTACCCTTGTTCGTCATTCAGGGGGCCGAAATTCCGTTGGCCTCACCGCGCCCGGGGCAGATCGCGCACCATGACGATCCCGTCACGGAGCGACGTCAATTTTGAGGGCGTGAAGCAAAATATTTCCGACCTGATATCACGCGGGCAATGGCGAAAATTCACCAAGCTGGCTGCGCCAATAACCCAGTGCAGCCGTATCGCGCCAACCGAAGTCTTGCACCTCGCCGATGATGATCTTGTGATCCCCGGCGGGAACGATGTTATGCAGGCTACAATCAAACCATGCCGCCGCTTCACTGAGCCTCGGGCGTGATTGCGCTGTCCGTACAAGCGGAACATCAGCAAATCTCTGAGCCATATCGCCCTTCGCAAATTGACTGGCAAGGGCCTGCTGGCTGTGTGCCAAAACGCTTACGACAAATCCCGCTGAATCGGTGAAAGCTTTCAGGCTGCTCGCTTCATTCCGAATGCTCCACAGCACCAGCTTTGGGTGCAGTGAAACCGATGCGAAGGAACTGCATGTGATGCCCCAATCGATACCCTGCCAATGCGTTGTTACCACTGTCACGCCTGTCGCAAAGCAAGAGAGTGCTTTGCGATACTCGGCAGAATCTTGCGTCATTCAACGGGCCTCGGATTTTACTGTTCGGTGAAAATGGGGTTCGACATCTGGAGCGAATGGCCCGCGGAGGATGTTATCAAGGCACTTCGTGACCGAGGGCGAGTTCATAGAGTTCAAACCAAGTTTGACGATCCATGGGAACCTGCAAGGCCTTACTGAACTCTGTGATCCGTGTGAGCTGATTGCTGCCCATCACCGGAAGCACCTGAACCGGATGGTGCATCAACCATGCGACGGCAACCGATGTGGCATCCGTGCCACTCTCTTCAGCCAGAGCCTGCAAGCGAGGAGCAAGACGCGCGCCGGCGGTGCCCGCAGTGCCCGCTTGATTGAACAAACGCCCACCACCCAATGGCGACCATGCCATGATCGGAAGCTGATGCTGCTGGGCATGGGCCAATTGCCCATTGATCAGTGGTGCTGTGTGCAAAAGGCTCAATTCGATCTGATTGGTTTGCAAAGGATGCGTCATGCGCGACTGCAGAAGATCAACATCCCACGGCATGTAATTTGACACACCAACCCCACGCACTTTGCCGCTGTCGATCAACTGATCAAGGCACCGACCTAAGGCCGTGGCATCGCAGAGCGGATCCGGGCGATGGATGAGCAACAGATCAATGACATCGACACCGATACGTTGGAGCGAACGTTCGACACTGGCCGTTACATGGGCGGGCGACGTGTCATAATGTTTCACGCGCGTGTTCGGCCATTGACCAGACAGCAGCATGATATCGGTCTTCGTCACAATCTCGATCTGATCACGCAGGCTTGGCCGCGCTTTGATAGCTTCGCCAAACAGCGCTTCGCAGCGATAATCGCCATAGATATCCGCGTGATCAAACGTCGTGATTCCTTGCTCTAAACAGGCATCAATTCGCGCGAGATTAGCCTTCACGCTCGTGTCTTCGGCCTCAGAGAGACGCCAGACGCCATAGGCCATCTGACTCAGACTGTTGCCGTTGGACAAAGTGATACGCTGCATTGTGGAACTCATTGACTCATTCGCTTATTCAAAGAGGTTAGCGACGTTCGCCCACACCCAGAGGTGTCGGAGGCGTCGAGGAAGGTACGCGGCCATATTCTTGCGCCAGCGATATTGTTTTAAGATGAGGCAGCACTTTGGTGCCGAAGATATCGCATTCCTGCAAATGCGGATAGCCCGAGAAAATAAAGGCTCGGATGCCCATCTTCATATAGTCGTGAATTTCCGACAGAATTTGATCGACACTGCCCACAAGCGCCGCGCCGCAACCGCTCCGGGCGCGGCCTACACCTGTCCATAATCGCGGCTCGATATAGCCTTCGTCATCCGCAATGTCGCGATTGGCGCTTTGCAGGGAAACGCCGAGACTTTTGGCATCAAGCGCACGCGCGCGAATTTCCTTGCCCTTATCATCATCGAGCTTCGAGACCAGCTCACGCGCATAGTCGCGAGCCTCAGCCTCAGTGTCGCGGACAATCATATGCACGCGAAGACCGTAATCAATCACGCGACCGTAGTTCTCAGCCTCTGCATGCACATCGCGCATGCGCTGCGCCAGCATCTCTTTGGGCTCGGGCCACATGAGATACGTATCGCAATGCGCGCCGCACAGTTTCAACGCATCGGGACTATAGCCGCCGAAATAAAGCAGGGGGCCGCCATTGGTCTGATAGGGCTTCACAGGGTCCGTCGAAAGACCTTTGAGCGTATAGATCTCGCCCTCATAGTCGATCTTGTCCTGCGTCCAAGCCTGTTTAAGAATCTCCACCACTTCCCAGCTGCGGCGATAACGAGAGGCGCTATCAGCGACTTCGCCTGGAAAGTCGGACGAGATCACATTCAGCGTCAACCGGCCTTCGAGCATATGGTCGAGGGTTGCGACCGTGCGTGCCAACATGGCCGGCTGCATTTCGCCACACCGGATCGCGGCGAGCATGTTCATCCGCTTGATCTGCGGCGCCATGGCCGCCACGAAACTCAGCGTGTCCTGCCCGACTTGGTAGGATGAGGGACATAAGATATTGCGAAAGCCCAGTTCATCGGCACGGCGGGCGATCCGGCTGGTATTGTCCCAGCTGCTGCGCAAAGCGCCGTCAGGCACGCCGAGATAGCGAAAATCATCCGAACACAGAGGCGCAAACCAAGCAATTTCAGCGCCCGTGAGATCAGCGCCTTTGACCGGAACAATCGCCATGCAGAAACTTTCTCATTTCGATTCTTCCTTACTATCGGGCAGAACTGCAAGTGGCATCAAGACTTTTAGGGCTCGAAGATACGATAATCTCTGCCAATTGACCAATTATTCCAATTCTGTAGGTAAAGTTTCGTCACCGAAAGGCTGGGTGAGGCGACCGACCCAAGGATGCTGATCTTGTGCTTCTGTGACGCCTCATGATCCCCAGCGCCTGAGAGGAGACGAGGGAAAGTTATGACAATGGTGATTATTCCGGCCTATGCGGCACTCTTTGCGTTGATCTTCACATTTCTTTCCGCGCGCACAATTCGTATCAGACGATCTCAACAAGTGGCGGTTGGAACCGGCGGCAATGCGCTTCTCGAGCGCGCTGTGCGCGTTCATGGCAATTTTGCAGAATATGTTCCGATCACGCTCATCATTCTGAGTTTTGACGAGGCACGTCTTGTCTCCCCCATTCTCCTCCATATCCTCTGCATCGCATTGTTGATCGGGAGAGTGACGCATGCCGTAGGAGTGGCGCAGCCCAATGAGAATTTCAGACTGCGCGTCACGGCCATGATATTGACGCTCAACACGCTGGCCGCGGCCAGTATCATCTTGTTGGCGACGTATATTTTTTGATGACGTGACACGGCAAAAGCGAAGACACGACCATAAAAAATGGGACCGCAGCTTTCGCTGCGATCCCGCTTTTTTATTCAATGCAATTATTTATGCGCGGCCATGGCCTCGAGAAACTGCGGCAGAACTTGTGTCTTCTCAAGTCTCACGGCTGCGAGATGGCTTGGCTTGATGCCCAAGGCCTTCAAAATTGTTGGCGCAACTTCGGTCGTCAAAACCGCGTCATCAATGGTCTTTGCAGTCAATGTTGGATAGGAAACAACGAGAGCGACATGACGATCGTCCTCGGTTCCGCCACCATGTTCCGCAAGTTTGCTTGCCGTTGGCTTCGTGTAGATAACACCGGCCTCAGGCTGGATGATGAGATCAGGCGCGCGCGGATCCTTCGCGGGATCTGCAAAATCCTTGACGAGAGCAGCACCGGAAATGATCTGATCAATAGCGAGCTCAGATTTCTTTGCTTCGAGCGCCTTCACCACATCAGCGGTCTTGGTTTTGTCTGACAACCAAACGAGGGCGATATCATCCGTCGTCACCGAAGACACAACGCCCTTCCCGACCGAGTTCAACGTCGCCTTCAGCGCCTTTGAATCGACAATGCGGCGCTTTGAAGGATCGATTGGCGATTGTCCGTGCTTGGCCGACAGAATGACAAGCGTGGACCCCGTGAGCTTTTCAGCGTCTAAGGTCGCTGACAGCGTTGCAAGGCTCGCATCAACGGCATCAAGTGCTTTGGCGAGGCCATCCGATGGCTCACCATTGGCATTCATATAGCCATTGCCCTTCAATTTCTGAGCAACGCTTACAGCTTGAAAATTCATGCCGAGCAAGGTTGGAACACCGACTTTGGTTTTGCCTGCGCTGTCGAGACCCTTAAGCTCATTCATGACAGCCTGAACTTTGGTGCTGTCATAGGCGATGGTCTTCTCAACGCTCGACGTCGCATCCTCGCCATCAAGCACCGTGATTTCGGGAACAAACAGATCATCGACACTTTTGCCTGATGGACCGTTCACAAGATCATAGGCAGGATGTTTATCAGCCCATGCCGTGCGATGGCCGAAGCTTTTGATAACTTCAAACGCTGTATTCACACGCAAAAGAGAGTGGGGATAGATCGGCTTGCATGTCTTGGGGTTCACGACAAGCTTGCTCTCATCGATCGTCGTAAAGGGCGAGCCATTTTTGACGTCGAGCTCCTCTGAATAATCATATTCAGCACCATCCGATTTCATGCCTGGCTTGCAGTCTTTGGCTTCTGCAAGATCATGACCGTAAGCAGCATCATACCAGACGCCCGTTGTGCGCGGCGAACCACCGGTGACGAATGACAGCAAACCAGGGAAGCTGTCCGACGGAAAAGTCGTCATGGCTTTGGAATAGGTCAGCCCATGGCCTGATAATTTAGCCATCGCCGATTGCGGATGCCCCGCGATATAGCGCGACAAATCGCTGGCATGAAGGCCATCGACGCTGATGAGAAGGACGTGCTCGATTGTGTTTTTTGCTTGCGCAGTCCCGACGGCAAGGCCGAAGGCTAACAGACCCGCAGAAAGGCGGATGGCGATTGTCATGAGACGACTCCTGATGATGACGATATCGATGCACCATCAGAGTCTCATAACAATCCGATGACAGTTCTTAGACGGGAGGGCAAAATCGGATCTTTGATCGATCGATCATTTGCGGATGTCTCAATCGCTTTTTTTTGCGTCTCAATCGCCCGGCATGACTCGCGCGCAACAGGACGGACGCGGAATTCCGGCTGGCTTGATGATCTGCGCGGATCGACCATCTAAGACTGACACAGCCCGAGTTCTCAAAGCACCTCAATGATCTCAAAGCGTTGTTGGCGCACCCGACACGATTCGAACGTGTGACCTCTGCCTTCGGAGGGCAGCACTCTATCCAGCTGAGCTACGGGTGCTTTTGCCATGTGACAA
>Ga0164296_1005069_pt1 | contig 11723 bp, 12 predicted proteins | sample GEODES057metaG_FD_113533 | JGI IMG/M metagenome (GOLD analysis project Ga0164296, IMG submission 113533) | Dystrophic lake water microbial communities from Trout Bog Lake, Wisconsin, USA - GEODES057 metaG | ecosystem: Environmental > Aquatic > Freshwater > Lake | place: USA: Trout Bog Lake...
AGGCGGCTGGGCAGCACCTCCGGAACCGCGACACCCGCGTCGTCGGCGTCATCGGCGTCGTCGGGCGCGGTGAGGCTGTGGGGGGTCACCCACGGCAGTGTCTCGGTCACGGTCGGCCGTCCGCCGGGTTGGCGCACCGTCCCCGCCCCGGGCGCCTTGGGGCCGGCCGACGACAGCAGCGGGTCCGGGCCCCTCGACTCCTCGGGCCGGGCGCTGCCGAACACGGCCGCGAACACCGCGTCGAACGCCCCGATGTCATCCATCCGGCTGACCAGCGTCAGACGCGACGCCCAGTACAGCGCTGAGGTGGTGTTCGGCACCAGGTGGCGCATCGCCTGCACGAAATTGGCCTGGCCGTCGGCGGACACCAGCACCCCCGCGGCGCGTAGGCGCGCCACCAGGGCGGCGGCGAACGACGCCAGGTCGACGCCCCGAAGCAGGGCCGGGGTGTTCACGAACCGTCAGCGATTACGGCGCAGCACCCAGATCAGCACCAGTACCGCGAGCGCTGCGAACGCGGCCGCGCCGTACTTCTTGAGCTGGTCGCCGCCGGCGAGGTCCAGCAGGTCGATGGCCTCGGGTTCGGCCGCGGGGCGCCGCGCCTCCGCAACGCCGGCCGCCGGGGTGCCGGGGCCCGCCGCGGCCGGCGCCGTCTGCGGGGCGAGTTCGGCTTCCAGCTGTTCCACGAACTGGCCCAGCAGCTTCTCCGACACCTGCTGCAGCATCCCGCTGCCGAACTGGGCGAGCTTGCCGACGATCTTCAGGTCGGTATTGACGGTGGCCCGCGTGCGGTCGCCCTCGCTGAACAGCTGCAGGACGACGGTCGCGGCCGCGTTGCCGGTGCCGCGCAGCTCCTTGCCCTTGCCGTCGATGACGGCCCGGTGGTTGTCGGCGTCCAACTCGACGAAGCGCACCTTCCCGCCGAACTCGCTGGTGACCGGCCCGACCTTGACCTTGACCTTGCCGGAGTAGTCGTCGCCCTCGTGGCCGACGAGCGACGCTCCCGGCATCAGGGGAATCACCCGCTCAAGATCGCAGAGCAGGTCCCAGGCCTTGTCGATGGGCGCGGTCACCGTGAACTCGTTGGCGATGATCATTCTGTCGGTCCTCTCGTGTGCGTCATATGCGGCTGTACTCGGTGAAGGCGTCGCGAATCAGGCTACGGTCATCAGGCGTCTTGGCCAGCGCGCCCAAGCTCGCCAGCGCGGCCGAATCGACGAGATCGGCGACGCGCAGACACACCAGGGCGGACACCCAGTCTATGGTCTCGGCCAACCCAGGTGGTTTGTCGAGGTCGAGATCCCGCACCTGGGAGACGAATTGGGTGGCGTGTTCGATCAGGGGCGCGGTCGCCCCCGGCACGGTGCGGCGGACGATGGCGGCGGCCCGGGAGGGCTCCGGGTACTCGATCCAGTGATAGAGGCAGCGCCTGCGTAGAGCGTCGTGCAAATCGCGGCTCCGGTTGGAGGTCAGCACCGCGATCGGCGGCCGCTCGGCGACGAAGGTACCGAGTTCGGGGATGGTCACCGAGGATTCCCCGAGGAACTCCAGGAGCAAAGCCTCGAATTCGTCGTCGGCGCGGTCGATTTCGTCGATCAGCAGTACCGGGGGCGTCGGGCCGCGGTGGCGCACGCAGCGCAGGATGGGCCGGTCCACCAGATAGTTCTCGGTGTAGAGGTCGGCCTCGGAAATATGCGAGCCGCCCGCGCCCTTCGCCTCGGCCAGCCGGATGGACAGCAACTGGCGCTGGTAATTCCAGTCGTAGAGCGCCTCGTTCGCGGTCAGGCCCTCGTAGCACTGCAGTCGGACCAGCGGGGCGTTCATCACGGCCGCAAGGGTTTTGGCCGCCGCCGTCTTGCCGACCCCCGGTTCGCCCTCAATCAGCAGCGGCCTGCCGAGGGTGACGGCCAGATAGATCGCGGACGCCGTTCCGGTGTCACACAGATAGTCGTGCGCGTCGAAGCGAGCCACCACGTCATCGGGATCGGTGAAGATCATGACGCCGCCACCAGCTTGTGGTAGTCGTCCCAGGTGTCGACGTCGAGGGGCACGGGGCCGTCGACTGCGAGTTCGATCACCTCGTGCCGGCCGGACTCCACGAGCTTCCACACACCCTTGTCGCCGTGCAGTTGAGCGAGCTCGCCGAAAACGTTGCGTCCCAACCAGAACGGGTGACCGATCCCGTCGGCGTAGCGGCACACCGTGATGTCGGAACCCGGGCCCTGGGCGGCCATCCGCCGCAGCGTGGCGGGCTCCACACCGGGCTGATCGCCGAGCATCAGCACGATCCCGGCGGCCCGCGGGTCCACCTGGCCGAGCGCGGCGCGCAGCGACGCCGAGCACCCGTCGCCGGCGCCCTCGGCGACCACCACGTCGGCCCCGTCGAGTGCCACCGCGTCACGCACGGCGCCGGCGGCGCCACCCAGGGTGACGATGAGCTGGTCGAAGCCCGCGTCGCGGGCGCGGGCCAGCGTCGCCCCGAGCAGGGTCGTGCCCCGATACGGGAGAAGTTGCTTGGGCGTGCCGAGCCGGCGGGAATAACCGGCGGCGAGAACGACGCCGGTGACGGTCATACGCCGGCTTTCGACGCGGCGAACGCGGTGCGGCATCCCGGGCAACAGAACCAGTAGTCCACGCCCCCGTGCTCGACGTGCTCGGTGGCGGGCCCGACCGTCACCGTCATGCCGCACACCGGGTCGAGGGCCTCGATCGGTGTCGCAGGGAGCGTCACCGGCCGGTTCAGATCGCCGGCGCGGACACCGGCGACGAGCTCAGCGGCTATCGCGACGGCGATCTCAGCCGGTGTCTTGGCGCCGATGCTGAGCCCGACCGGGGTGTGCACGCGGGCCCGCTCGGCGTCGGACAGGTCGAGCGAGTCCACAACGGACGCCCCACGAACTTTGCTGGCCACCAGGCCGATGTACCCGACGCCGCCGTCGAGGGCCGCCCGGATGGTCTCAGCTTCGGTCCCGCCGTGGCTGGCGATCACCACGGCGGTCGGCACTGCGGCGGTGTCGCCCGGCTCGGCGTCAGTCCGCGCGTCGTAGCCGAGCACGGTGCACACCTGAGCCAGCGCGTCGGCGATCGGCGTTCCCCCGTGGATGCGGATCAGCGGCGGGGGCAGTTTCGGCGACAGGAAGATCTCCAGCGATCCGCCGGACAGGCACGGGTTGACGACGACGCAGGCGCCCGGGGCCTCGGGGAAGTGGACGTCGCCGTCGGGGAGCACGCGCAGCAGGACGCTCTCGCCTGCTTGGAGCGCGCCCAGCGCCGCTTTTCGGACGGAGTTCTGCGCGCACTGGCCGCCGACGAAACCTTCGATAGTCCCGTCTGCCAACAGGATCGCCTCGTCGCCTGGGTAGGCGGACGTGGGTTGCTGGACCCGGACGACGGTCGCGTGGACGAACGGTGTCCGAGCGGCCAGGAGTTGCTGAGCGCGCTCGCTGATCTTCATGTCGATGCTCTAGATCGGTGGCCTTGCCCGGCCCTGCATGGCCTCCCAGACCCGAGACGGCGTCAGGGGCATGTCGGCGTGGCGAACATTGAACGGCGCCAAGGCGTCCACCACGGCGTTGACGACGGCGGGCGGCGAACCGACGGTGGCCGATTCGCCCACTCCCTTCGCACCGATCGGGTGGTGCGGAGACGGCGTCTCGGTGTGGCCCGTCTCGAGGTGCGGAACCTCCATCGCCGTGGGGATCAGGTAGTCCATCAACGAGCCACCCATGCAGTTGCCCTGCTCGTCGAATTCGATGATCTCCATCAGCGCCATCCCGATGCCGTCGACGATCCCGCCGTGCACCTGGCCCTCGATGATCATCGGGTTGATGCGGGTGCCGCAGTCGTCCACTGCCAGGAACCGGCGAACCTTCACCACCGCGGTGCCCGGGTCGACGTCCACCACGCAGATGTAGGCGCCGTAGGGATAGGTGAGGTTGTCCGGGTTGTAGCAGACCTCGGCGTCCAGGCCACCCTCGATGCCCTCCGGCAGGTCGCCCGCGCCGTGAGCGCGCATCGCGATGTCCTGGATAGTCACCGACGCCGACGGGTCGCCCTTGACGTGGAACGAGCCCTTCTCCCATTCCAGGTCCGCGACCGAGACCTCGAGCATGCCCGAGGCGATGATCTTCGCCTTGTCGCGCACCTTGCGGGCGACCAGCGCCGCGGCCGCGCCCGACACCGGCGTGGACCGGCTGCCGTAAGTGCCCAGACCGAAGGGGGTCTGGTCGGTGTCGCCGTGCACGACGTCGATGTCCTCGGGTGGGATACCCAATTCCTCGGCGATGATCTGGGCGAAGGTCGTCTCGTGGCCCTGGCCCTGGGTCTGCACCGAGAGCCGCACCACCGCCTTGCCTGTCGGGTGAACGCGCAATTCGCACCCGTCGGCCATGCCGAGGCCGAGGATGTCCATGTCCTTGCGCGGGCCGGCGCCGACGGCCTCGGTGAAGAACGAGATACCGATGCCCATCAACTCGCCGCGCGCCCGGCGTTCCTTCTGTTCGGCGCGCAGAGCGTCGTAGCCGATCATGTCCATGGCCTTGCGCAGGGTGGTCTCGTAATCGCCCGAGTCGTACAGCCAGCCCGTCTTGCTCTTGTACGGGAACTGCTCGGGCCGCAGCAGATTCTTCAGCCTGAGCTCGGCTGGGTCCATCTTCAGGTCGAAGGCGAGGACGTCGACCATCCGCTCGACCAGGTACACCGCCTCGGTGATCCGGAACGAGCACGCATAGGCCACACCGCCGGGCGCCTTGTTGGTGAACACAGCGGTCATGTGGCAGTAGGCGGCCTCGATGTCGTAGCTGCCGGTGAACACCCCGAAGAAACCGGCCGGGTACTTCACCGGTGCCGCGACGCCGTTGAACGCACCGTGGTCGGCCAGCACGTTGGTGCGGATCGCCTGGATCTTGCCTTCCTTGGTGGCTGCGATCTCTCCGACCATGACGTAGTCACGGGCGAAACCCGTCGACGTCAGGTTCTCGCTGCGGTCCTCCATCCACTTGACCGGCTTGCCCAGCACCAGCGAGGCGACGATCGCGCAGACGTACCCGGGGTAGATCGGTACCTTGTTGCCGAAGCCGCCGCCGATGTCGGGCGCGATCACCCGGATCTTGTGTTCGGGCAGACCCGCCACCAACGCGTACAGCGTGCGGTGCGCGTGCGGCGCCTGAGTGGTCGACCACAGGGTCAGCTTGCCGCTCACCGGGTCCAGATCGGCCACCGCGCCGCAGGTCTCCATCGGTGCCGGGTGTACCCGGGGGTAGACGATCTCCTGCTTGACGACGACGTCGGCCTTCGCGAACACCGCTTCGGTGGCCTCCGCGTCGCCGGTCTCCCAGTCGAAGCAGTGGTTGTCGGTCTTGCCGTCGAGGTCGGTGCGGATCACCGGCGCGTCGGGGTCGAGCGCCTTGCGCACGTCGACGACCGGGTCCAGCGGGTCGTACTCGACGTCGATCAGTTCCAGCGCGTCCCGGGCCGAGTACCGGTCGGTGGCGACGACGAACGCCACCTCCTGACCCTGGAACCGCACCTTGTCAGTGGCCAGCACGGCCTGCACGTCGTTGGACAGCGTCGGCATCCAGGCCAGCCCTTTTTCGGCAAGGTCGGCACCCGTGATGACCGCCTTGACCTTCGGGTGCGCCTGGGCGGCGGACGCGTCGATGCTGACGATGCGGGCGTGGGCGTAGGGCGAACGCAGGATCGCCAGGTGCAGCATGCCGGGCAGGGACACGTCGTCGACGTAGTTGCCGCGGCCGCGGATGAACCGGGGGTCTTCCTTGCGCATCATCCGCCCGTAGCCGCACGGCTTCTGGTCGTTGTCGGCCAGGTCTTCGGGTGAGGGGGGACGGGATTCGACTGTTGTCATGACTGGGCCTTTACCGTTGAGTGCTTGGCGGCCCACTGGATGGACCGCACGATGGTGGTGTAACCCGTACACCGGCAGATCTGCCCGGAGATCGCCTCCCGGATGGTCTCCTCGTCGGGGTCCGGGTTGCGGTCCAGCAGGGCGCGGGCGGTGATCATCATGCCCGGCGTGCAGAATCCGCACTGCAGGCCGTGGCACTGCATGAACCCTTCCTGCACCGGGTCGAGGGTGCCGTCGGGTGCCGCCAGCCCTTCCACGGTCCGCACGGTGTGGCCGGAGGCCATCGCGGCGAGGATGGTGCAGGACTTCACCGGCGAACCGTCGAGATCCACAACGCAGGTGCCGCAGTTGCTGGTGTCGCAGCCCCAGTGGGTTCCGGTGAGGCGCAGGTGATCCCGCAGGAAATGCACCAGCAGTGTCCTGGGCTCGACGTCGGCGGTCACCTCGTCGCCGTTGACGGTCATTGTCACCTGCATGGTCAGTTGCTCCTTTGTTGGCCGACGCGTTCGGCGGATGTGCGCAGCGTGCGGATGGTCAGTTCGGAGGCGAGGTGTCGCTTGTACTCCTCGGTGCCGCGGAGGTCGGTCACCGGTTCACAGGCCTGCGCGGCGAGGCGGCCGGCCTCGGCGAAGGTCTCCTCGGTGGCCGGCTTACCGACCAGCACCGCCGACAGCTCAGCGAGCCCGGCCCGGTCCGCGTTGACCGCGGTCAGGCCGACGCTGGCGGCGGCGATCGTGTCGCCGTCGAGGGTGATCGACGCCCCGGCGGCGGCGACCGCCCAGTCGCCCACCCGGCGCTCCACCTTCGCGTAGGCGCTGGCCGAGCTGGGTCGCCGCGGGATGCGGACCTCGATGAGCATCTCGTTGGGAGCCAGCGCGGTTTCGTACGGTCCGACCTCGAAGTCGTGGATCCCGATCTCCCGCTCCCCCGACGGCCCCCGCACCAGGCACACCGCGTCCAGCACGGCGCACACGGTCGAGAGGTCCTCGGCCGGGTCCGCCTGGCATAGCGAGCCCCCCATGGTGCCGCGGTTGCGGACCACAGGGTCGGCGATCACCCGCTCTGCGTCGCCGAAGATGGGGCATACGGCGGCCAGGGCTTCGTCGTCGAGAATGTCCTGGTGGCGGGCCATCGCGCCGATGCGCACCCGGGTCGGTTCGACGGTGACGTAGCCGAGTTCGGCAGCCAGGTCGTTGATGTCGACAAGGTACTCGGGGTTGGCGATACGGAGCTTCATCATCGGCAGCAGGCTGTGCCCGCCGGCGACGATGCGTGCCCCCTCTCCCAGTCGGTCCAGCAGTCCGATGGCGTGATCGACGCTGGTCGCGCGTTCGTATTCAAAGGGTCCAGGTACCTGCATGGGAGTCAGTCTCTGCCGCCCTGGCCTGGGCGTCAACACTGAGTTCAGTGATTACTGAACTAGCCCTCAACCCGCAGGTGCGCGTCGTGGTGGATGCGGCCCACGGTCTCGGCCAGCGGCCGGCCCCCCCCGCCCCAACGGCGGGCGATGATGTCGGCGGCGATCGAGACCGCGGTCTCCTCGGGGGTGCGGGCGCCGAGGTCCAGGCCGATGGGGCTGGACAACCGGCTCAGTTCGGCATCGGTCAGGCCGATAGCCCGCAACCGGCTCAGCCGGTCCTCATGGGTGCGGCGCGAGCCCATCGCCCCCACATACCCGACGTCGGGCAGCCGCAGCGCCACCTCGAGGACCGGCACATCGAACTTCGGGTCATGGGTGAGCACGCAGATCGCTGTGCTCGCGTCAATGGCGTTCGCCTCCGCCTGGGCCGCCAGGTAGCGGTGCGGCCAGTCGACGACGATCTCGTCGGCCGTCGGGAAACGGGCCGCCGTGGCGAACAACGCGCGGGCATCGCACACGGTGACGCGGTAGCCCAGGAACGATCCCTGTCGCGCCAGGGCCGTGGCGAAGTCGATCGCACCGAACACCAGCATCCGCGGCGGCGGGGCGTAGCTGGCGACGAACACCTCCATGCCTTCGCCCAGGCGCTGCCCGTCGGGGCCGTACTCGAGCACCTCGCTGCGGCCCGCCGCGAGCAGGCCGCGCGCGTCGTCGGTCACCGCGGCGTCGGCGCGCGGCGAACCGAGCGACCCGGCCACCGGTGTACTGGTGTCGGACCGGACCACGAGCCTGCGGCCGACGCGGCCGGCGTCGGGGTGCGCTACGACGGTCGCCACGGCCACCGCGTGATGGTCCGCGATGTCCGCGGCGACCGCTTCCAGCTCGGGGAAGGTCGACGCCGAGATCGCCTCGACGAAGATGTCGACGATGCCGCCGCATGTCAGCCCGACCTCGAACGCGTCGTCGTCGCTGACCCCGTAGCGCTGCAGCCGTGGCGTCCCCGTCGCGGCGACCTCGGTGGCGAGTTCGTACACCGCGCCCTCCACGCAGCCGCCCGACACTGACCCCGTGACAGTCCCGTCCGGTGCGACCACCATGGCGGCCCCGGGCTGGCGCGGCGCGGAGCGGAACGTTCGCGCGACCGTGGCAAGACCCGCGGTCCCACCTGCGCGCCAGATCGACAGCAATTCGGCAAGAACGTCACGCACGGCTATCAACGTAAGCTCAGCGCGTGACTCCGGCGCAACTACTGGCGTTTTCGACGGTGGTGCGACTGGGCTCGGTTCGGGCCGCAGCCGCGGAGCTAGGGTTGACCGACGCCGGGGTGTCGATGCACGTCGCGGCGCTGCGCAAGGAACTCGACGACCCACTCTTCAGCCGCAAGGGCGCCGGGTTGGAGTTCACCCCCGGCGGGCTGCGGCTGGCGAGCCGCGCGGTGGAGATCCTGGGCCTGCAGCGGCAGACGGCGATCGAGGTCACCGAGGCCGCTCGCGGGCGCCGGCTGCTGCGGATCGCCGCGTCCACGACGTTCGCCGAGCATGCCGCCCCCGGCCTGATCGACCTCTTCTCGTCGCGGGCGGACGACCTGTCCGTGGAGTTGAGCGTGCATCCGACGAGCCGGTTCCGCGACCTGATCCTCTCGCGGGCCGTCGATCTCGCGATCGGCCCCGCGAGCGAGAGTGCGGTCGGCTCCGACGGCTCGATCGTCTCGCGGCCGTTCCTGAAATATCAGATCATCATGGTGGTGGCGCCGGAAAGTCCGCTGGCAGAAGGGGTTCCGACGCCGTCGATGTTGCGCCAGGAGTCGTGGATGCTCGGCCCATCGGCTGGCGGCGCGGGCAGCGAGGTCGCAACCATGTTGCGCGACTTGGCGATTCCGGAGTCGCAGCAGCGGATCTTTCAGAGCGACGCGGCCGCGCTGGAGGAGCTGCGGCGCGTCGGCGGTGCCACGTTGAGCATCGGTTTCACGGTTGCCAAGGATCTCGCGGCCGGGCGACTGAGCCGCGTGAACGGTCCGGGCCTGGAGCGGCCGGGTGAATGGTGCGTGGCGGCGTTGCCGCCGTCGGCGCATCAACCCGCCGTGTCCGAACTCATCCGCTTCATCACCACCCCGCGATGCACCCAGGCTATGGTCCGGGGTTCCGGAGTCGGGGTCACCCGCTTCCGGCCGACGGTGCATGTCACGCTCTGGAGCTGACGGCCTACCAGGCCTGACTCAGGTCCGCGTGGCGGCGGATCCAGGCGTGCATTGCGATCCCGGCGGCGACGCCGGCGTTGATGCTGCGTGTCGACCCGAACTGGGCGATCGACACCGTGGTCGCCGCGCCTGCGCGCAGGTCGTCGGTGATGCCGGGGCCCTCGGAGCCGAACACCAGCAGGCACTCCCGGGGCAGGGGCGTCTCCTCAAGGCGCCCCGCGCCCGGGACGTTGTCCACCGCGACCACGGTCAGCGCGGCGGCGGCGGCGAAGTCCAGCAGGTCGGCGACGCTGTCGTGATGGCACAGCCGCTGATAGCGGTCAGTAACCATGGCGCCGCGGCGATTCCAGCGGCGGCGGCCCACGATGTGAACCGTGTGCACGGCGAAGGCGTTGGCGGTGCGCACCACCGACCCGATGTTGGCGTCATGGCCGAAATTCTCTATCGCCACGTGCAGCGGGTGCCGGCGGCGGTCGATGTCGGCGATGATCGCGTCCCGGGTCCAGTACCGGTAGGCGTCGACGACGTTGCGAGAGTCGCCCTCCGCCAACAGGATCGGGTCGTAGTGCGGATCGTCGGGGGCAGCGCCCCGCCCGGTGTCGGACCACGGCCCCACGCCACCGGTCGGGGTCGCCCACTCGGTGGGTCCGGGTTCGCTCATCGCCGCGTTCGCACGGCGGCGGGGCCTAGCCGAGCCCCAGGTCGGACAGGCCGAGCACGCTGCGGTATGGCAGACCCTCGGCCTCGATCGCCTCGGCCGCTCCGGTGGCGCGGTCCACCACCGTCGCCACCCCGATCACCTCACCGCCGGCATCCTGCACCGCGTGCACGGCGGTCAGCGCCGAGTTGCCCGTGGTGCTGGTGTCCTCGACGACAAGCACCCGCTTACCGGTGACGTCGGAGCCCTCGATAAGGCGCTGTAGGCCATGGGCTTTCGCCGACTTGCGGACCACGAACGCGTCGATCGGCCGCCCGGGTGCGTGCATGATCGCGGTGGCCACCGGGTCGGCCCCCAGGGTCAGGCCGCCGACCACCGCATAGTCCCAGTCGCCGGTCAGCTCGCGCATCAACCGGCCGATCAGGGCCGACGCCCGGTGGTGCAGGGTGGCGCGGCGCAGATCCACGTAGTAGTCGGCTTCCTTACCCGACGACAGCGTGACCCGGCCGTGCACGACCGACAGCCGGCGCACGAGCTCGGCCAGTTCATGCCGGTCGTCAGCTGCGGCCACGGCCGCCCCCGGCTCGTTTCACCACGGCCCGCATGAGGCCCCGCGGCAGCAGCCGCCCGACGGTGACCACGGCCTTGTACTGAGCGCCTGGCACGCTGATCACCTTGCCTGCGGCAATGTCGGCCAGGCTCTCGTTCACCACGTCGTCGACCTCGAGCCACATGAACGACGGCAGCTTGGTCATGTCGATCCCGGCTCGGGCGTGGAACTCGGTGTGCACGTACCCCGGGCACACCGCGTGTACGCCGACGCCGGTGCCCTGCAGGCCGACGGCGAGGCCCTCGCTGAAGGCGATCACCCACGCCTTGGATGCCGAGTATGTCGATCCGCGCCCGGGGACCAGGCCGGCGACGCTGGCGATGTTGACGACCGTGCCGGCGCCGGCGTCGATCATGGCCGGCAGGGCGGCCCGGGTCAGCTGCATGACAGCGGTGACGTTGACGTCGAGTTGCGACTGCAGCACCGCGGGGTCGGTCGCCCAGAAGTCGCCCGTGGTGCCGAAGCCGGCGTTGTTGACCAGGACGCGCACTCCCGCGTCGAGCCGTTCGGCGACTCTCGCTCGGCCGGCCGGGTCCGCCAGGTCCGCGGGCAGGACCTCGACGGAGCCCGCCTGGCCCCGCAATTCGTTCGACAGAGCCGTCAACCGGTCGGCGTCGCGGGCGACCAGCACCAGGTCGTAGCCGTCGCGGGCGTACCGCCGCGCGTAGCCCTGCCCGATCCCGGACGTGGGCCCGGTGATGAGGGCGACGGGGCGGGGCATGCGCGTATCAGGGCTCGACGTGTCAGGGCTGGAAGTTCGTGGCCGGGCGACCACGCTGTGGTGGGGGCGGGCGGCGATCGGCGTCCGGCTGGACCTCTGGCCTGCCCTCCTCGCGGGGCTCTTCGCGGTGCACGGGCTCACGGCGTCCCGCCGGAACACCTGATCCGAGCAACCCACCGAGGTCGGGTTGCGCGCGCCGCAACTCCGGCCGGCCGGACGCCGCCAGAGGCCGGCCCGGGGCCGCGGCGCGAAGTCCCGCCGGCGCCTCCGCCGCCGTCTCCTCCGCTGCCGGTGGCAACACCCGGAGCAGGTCG
>Ga0164296_1005071_pt1 | contig 11711 bp, 5 predicted proteins | sample GEODES057metaG_FD_113533 | JGI IMG/M metagenome (GOLD analysis project Ga0164296, IMG submission 113533) | Dystrophic lake water microbial communities from Trout Bog Lake, Wisconsin, USA - GEODES057 metaG | ecosystem: Environmental > Aquatic > Freshwater > Lake | place: USA: Trout Bog Lake...
AATTCTTTCCACAATAGTGGAAAACCCTAACGAATTTAACTATTAGCGCCTTTATAAATTGAGTTTTTTCATGTAAGTTTGCAGGCTACTTTCAGCGCAATTATGGATCAAAATAGCGAAGAATTATTACCTCAGGAAACCGGGGACGAAAAGAATAAAGTTATCCAGGTAAACATAGAGGAGCAAATGAAGACCGCTTATATAGACTATTCTATGTCTGTAATAGTGGGTCGTGCTCTGCCCGATGTGCGTGACGGATTGAAACCTGTACACCGCCGCGTATTGTTTGCCATGAATGAATTAGGCAACACCTTCAACAAGCCGCATAAAAAATGTGCGCGTATAGTGGGTGAGGTGCTGGGTAAGTATCACCCGCACGGCGATACTGCTGTTTATGATGCTATGGTGCGTATGGCCCAGCCGTGGAGCATGCGCTACATGATGATAGACGGTCAGGGTAACTACGGATCACAAGATGGCGACGGGCCTGCGGCAATGCGTTATACAGAAGCGCGGATGCAGAAGCTTGGCGAAGCCATGATGGAGGACATAGACAAAGAGACCGTAGACTTCAGCCTTAACTTCGATGACTCACTACAAGAGCCAACTGTATTACCTACCCGTATACCACAATTGTTGGTGAACGGTTCTTCGGGCATTGCAGTGGGTATGGCCACCAATATGATGCCGCACAATCTTACCGAGGTTGTGAACGGCTGTTTGGCATACATCGACAATCGCGAGATCACGATCGATGAGTTGATGAAGCATGTTAAAGCGCCTGATTTTCCTACCGGAGGTATTATTTACGGTATGGAAGGTGTGATACAAGGCATGCATACCGGCCGTGGTCGTGTAGTGGTGAGGGGCAAGCTTACTGTAGAAACTGCCAAGAATGGTAAAGAAACGATCATTATAACCGATGTGCCTTATCAGGTAAGCCGCGATGCGCTGACCGAGAAAATAGGCTATCTGGTAAACAATAAAATAATAGATGGCATCACCCACGTAGCCAACGAATCGAACAAAGACGGTACCCGCATAGTAGTGGAGCTTCGTCGCGATGTAGTAGCTCAGGTGATTATCAACCAACTGTATAAGTACAGCGAACTGCAAACTTCTTTCGGTATCAACAATGTGGCGCTGGTCAACGGTCGTCCGCGTACACTGAATCTGAAAGATCTGATCAGTGAATTTGTGAATTTCCGCCACGAGGTAGTGGTGCGCCGTACCCAATTTGAACTGAAAGAGGCACGCAAGCGTGCGCATATACTGGAAGGCTACATCATTGCCCTCGATAACCTGGATGCAGTGATCAAGCTTATCAGAAGCTCGGTAAATCCTGATATTGCTAAAGACGGACTGATCGTTGAATTCGGTATGTCTGAAATTCAGGCTAAGGCCGTATTGGAACTTCGTTTGCAGCGCCTTACAGGCATGGAGATCGAAAAGATACGCGAAGAGCATGCAGAGCTGATGAAATTGATCGCACATCTGGAAGAGATACTTGCCAACGAACCGATGCGTTTTCAGATCATCAAGGATGAACTGGCAGACGTACAAAAGAAGTTTGGAGACGAGCGAAAGAGCGAGATCCACTACATGGCCGATGAAATGCGTATAGAAGACCTGATAGCCAAGGAAGATGTGGTGATCACCGTATCGCATCTTGGTTACATCAAGCGCACATCAACCGACGAATACCGCGCGCAACGTCGCGGCGGGCGTGGCGCTATGGCAGGCCGTACGCGTGAGGAAGATTTTATTGAACACTTGTTCATAGCTTCAACCCACCATACACTGCTGTTCTTCACAGAAAAGGGTCGTTGCTACTGGCTCAAGGTTTATGAAATACCTGAGACCGATAAAAACGCCAAGGGTCGTGCCATTCAGAACATGATGCAGATACCGCCCGATGATAAGATAAGGACGGTGATAGACATTGCTGATCTGGAAGACGAATCATACATCAACAACCACTGCATAGTACTTTGTACCAAGAACGGTATCATCAAAAAGACCGATCTCAGCGACTTTAGCCGTCCGCGCAGTACAGGTATCATTGCAATAACAATAGAAGAAGGCGATCAACTACTGTATGTGGCGCTCACCAAGCCGGGCGACTATATAATGATGGCTGTAAGGTCGGGCAGGGCTATCTGCTTCCCCGAAGATAAGGTAAGGGCTACCGGCCGCGGCGCTATAGGCGTATACGGTATAGAGCTGGACGAGAATAATGATGAAGTGATAGGCATGATACGCGTAAGGGCCAATGACACCAATAAACAGGTGTTGGTGGTTTCTGAGAACGGATTGGGCAAGCGCACACCATTTTTTGCTCCGGTAGAAGGTGAGTTGACCGAAGAAGATGCGGGCAATGTAGTAGAGGTGACCGACGAAGCGGGCAATAAACAGAAATATGAACTGGCTTACCGTATCACAAACCGTGGCGGCAAGGGGGTTAAGACCATCAACATTACCGAAAAGACCGGCGCATTAGTTGGCTTGCTGGCTGTAGAGGAGAAAGATGATCTGATGATCACCTGCGAATCGGGTGTGACCATACGCATGAAAGTGGCACACATACGCGAGGCAGGCAGGGCAACGCAGGGTGTTAAACTCATCAATATTGATGAAGGGGACCGCATAGCAGCCATTGCCCGTATACAAGAGCAGGAAAGTGATGAAGAAGCCACTGAGGTTACTGAAGGCGGTGAAAATGCACCAACCGACAGTCCAAGTGATGAAACAATCACTCCTGTAACAGAATAGAAATTATATTTGCAACAAAGTTGATAATTAAAAAAACAGAATTATGAAAAAACTGGCCCTGATATTGATCGCCGCAGGCCTTTCCTTTACCGGTATGGCGCAGGACAAATATGTGATCTCGGCGCTTACGGCAATGAATCAAAATAACCTGGATGAAGCCAAGGAAAATATAGATAAGGCTATGGCCAGCCCAGAAACAAAAGAAAAACCAAAGGCATTGTTTGCTAAGGGTGAGATCTATTTGGCCATGATGCAGGTGGATAAGTATCAAAAAATGGATCCTTACAAGGAAGCCACCGCGGCCTTGCTGAAACTCGTAGAAGTAAAGGCAGACTACGAACGCGAAACTGTAGATCAACTGTTGCTGGTGAGTGCCTATGTGCATTATAACTTTGGTACACAAGCTTATAATGACAAAAAGAATGATGAAGCTATGGAGGATATGAAGACCGTAGTGAAAATTCATGATCTGGCCGGCGGCAAGCGATTCGAAAAAAGCCCCTATGCAAAAAGGTTTGACACTGTAGCGGCTCAGGCCAAGCAAACCATTGCATCGTGTGTGTTCTTTTCGGGTAAGTATGATGAGGCCATTCCGCTGTTGGTAGCCGTAAAGAATAACCCGATCACCAAGTCTGAAATGACCTATCAGTTGCTGATAGATGCTTATAAAAGCGCCGGCAAAACCACTGAAATGTATCAGGTGATAGAAGACGGACGCAAAGATTTTCCGAAGGACGTGAACCTGCGTAATGATGAGCTGAACTACTACATACATGCCGGCAAGCAGGACGAGTTGGCTAAGAAGCTGGAAGAAGCGCTGGAAAAAGAACCTAATAATGCCGATATCATGTTTAACCTGGCCACCTGCTACGAGGACATGGCAAACCCGAAGGAAGGAAAGAAACCTGCTAACTCGGCTGATTATTTTGCCAAGGCAGAAAATACTTTTCAGCGTACTGTGAATTTGGCTCCTGAAAATCCTGCATACAATTTCAATTTTGGCGATCTTTATTTTAATGAAGGTGTGAACATCAATGAGCAAATGAATAACTTGGGTACCACCGCTGCAGACCAAAAGAAATATGATGAACTGAAAGCAAAGCGGGATGCCAATTTTGGAAAATCAATGCCGTTGTTCGAGAAGGTAAATGCAATTTATGCAACCCCTGCCAACATTAAAGGTGGCGATGATAAACAAATATACCGGAATACCGTAGAAGCATTAAAAACCGTTTATAATATTCTGGGCAAGCAGGATAAATACATGGAAATGAAAAAGAAGAGCGAAGAACTGAATAACTAAGGTTCTGCATTATAAAGAATGAGCCCGCCGCATTCGTTGTGGCGGGCTTTTTTTGCATGCAGCGGAACAATGATTCGGCTCGCAGCGCCAATTGACAGGCAATGTTGTTTCTTTTGGTTTGGCAGTAAAATGAACGCTTCGAGCAAAGTAATTCGTATAAGTTAGTCATGGGAGTTACTTTGCCTAAGTGCTCCATTCACAACTTTGTGCTCGCTCTTCAACCAATCTTTACTCCTTATCATACTTGTTTTTCCGCAAAGTCAGGCCTTAAATAGGCGATAAATTCTTTTCGGCTTTCCGTTGAATATTACTAAATTTGTATAACAAAATAGAATCGTTAACTCCACTTTAATTGCACTTCATGAAAAAACTATCATTGCTCATTGCCCTGTCTTGCCTCTGTCAGGCTACTTTCGCCCAACTGAATGTGTCGGGTACACACATTAAAATGGCCGATGTGATCGCCAACTATAAAAGGAACTTTGCGCCTTTTATGAACAATTCAAAAGATCCCGATTTTAAGCTGCCGGGTATTAAGAACACTGCCTTCAGCGAGAAATTAGAGAACAAAGACTATCATCTCGATCGTTGGAAATATTACTGGGTCAATCATACCGATGGCAACGGTTATCTTATGGGTCCGGCCAAAACATTTAATGCATGGAAAGCCTACCAAAGCAGTTTGGCAACGCATAGGGTAACGGCCTCAGGCGGCGGCAGTAACTGGGTATTTCAGGGCGACGATTCTTCGGGTGCCGACGGGTCGGGCGTGGGCCGCATCAATGTGGTGGCTTTCCATCCTACCGATGCTAATACTTATTGGATCGGTTCTCCGGGTGGTGGCGCATGGAAGACCACCAATAATGGTGCAAGCTGGACTTGCATGACGGATCAACTGCCCTTGCTGAGCATGAGTGATATAAAATTCAATCCGCAAAATCCCAACACTATCTATCTGTGCACCGGCGACCGCGATGGCGATGACTACTATAGCATTGGCGTGCTAAAAAGCTATGATGGCGGTACCACCTGGAACACTACCGGCATGACCTATGGTGAATCGCAATTCCATTTGTCCAATGCGTTATTAGTAAATCCGCTTGATACTAATTCTTTGATCTACTCTTCCGACACGGGTATATTTCGCTCTTTCGACGGCGGTAACACTTGGATAGGCCCATCAGTATTGGGTGATTTTAAACAATTAGTGTATTGTCCTAACGATACCAACATAGTGTATGCAACTTCTCATGCCGGTATTCCGTCGCCAAGTTCTTTGGCACAGATCTATCGCTCTGCCGATGGTGGCATGACCTGGAGACAGATCACAAATTTTACAGATGCTTATCGTATTACACTTGCCGTAACACCGGCAAACCCGGCAATTGTTAAGGCTATAGTGGCTGCCAGCGATGCTACCAATATGTTTGGCCTGTACGGCATTTTTAATTCTACCGACACCGGAAAAACATTCACGCAAATATTTACCCCTGCGGATTGCAGCAGCGGCACTCAAAATTTGCTGTCGTTTAATCCTGATGGTTCTGGCTGTGGCGGACAAGGCTTTTATGATCTTACCCTGGCCATCAGCCCTACCAATGCAAATCTGGTGTATTGTGGCGGCGTGAACGGATGGCAGTCCACCGATGGCGGCACGACCTGGCAGATCATGGATCAGTGGGCAAATTATATACCCGGCGTAATAGCCATACATGCCGATAAGCACTTCATGGGCTTTCATCCATTGGTACCCGGCCGGTTTTTTGAGACCAATGACGGGGGTATATATTGGAGCGATAACCCTACATCTACCGGTGTGTGGAATGACGTGACGAATGGCTTGGGTATTACAGAATTTTACAGGGTAGCTGTCAGCAATTTGGCGACCTATGAGATTGCGGGTGCGCAAGATGTGGGTACAAAATTAGTACAGAATTTTAGTTACATGGATGCAGACGGTGGTGACGGCATGGAATGCCAGTTGGATCCTTTGGATTCTAATACTGCTTATGCGTCATCTGAATATGGTTATATTGATCTGCTGAGTAGTGTTCTGCCAACAGGGAACATATCGGGTAATATCCCCGGTGCACCGAGCGGTGGTTGGGTTACGCCTTATATAATAGAACCTACTTGCCATTCTTGCTTGTTGGCCGGGTATCAGGATGTATACAAGACAACGGATTATGGTACTACCTGGAATGATATTTCTGGCAGCCTCACAGCAGGTGATCTGCTACGGGTGTATACTACACAAACAGACTCCAACGTGATCTATGCTATGGATGATCCTACAGCAACAGGCACTACAAATATTTATTACACCACTACGGGTGGCTCGCCATGGAACACCATTACAGCGCCATACCCCGGTCAGGCAATGACCGACATGGTGGTAGATCCTACCAACCCCAACAATATGTGGGTTTCATGGGGTGGCTATGCATCGCAGGGAAGTCCGCAGGTGGTGAATTATAATGTGACCACCAATACCTGGACTTCCTTTAACGCAGGATTGCCCGACGCACCTGTTGACTGTATTAAAATGGACCTTGAAAATATGACTATGTATGTAGGTACCGAAATAGGCGTATTTTACAGAGACAGTACCATGGCAGATTGGGCTGCCTTTAATACAGGATTACCTACCGTGGGGGTCTATGATCTGCAATTTGACTATACCACCAATATGGTTTGGGCCGCAACATTTGGGCGTAGCTTGTGGGCATCGCCACGGCATTTATTGCCAACCGGTGTAGCAAAGGTAAATGCTGCTGTTGCTGCTATGGTGGTTACGCCTAACCCGAGCCACGGTACATTCGGCATATCATTGGGTGCATATGCTAAGGCAGGCGCGTTGAACTGCAGTGTACTGGATCAGAAAGGCAATGTGGCATGGAGTGGTGTGGTTAACTATACACCCGGCAATCCATTTACTGTAAAAACCTCCGGCCTTGCTACCGGCAGTTACATTATAGAAGTGGCAAGCGGCACAACAATAGTAGGTAAGGAAAAACTGGTCATAGAATAAACAATGATGGCTTATATAAGCACATCAAGACCCGTAAGAAATTATCAGGACATTACGTGGAAATATCATTTGGTCGGAGTTTGTTCGGGTCAAATGATATTTTTTTTGCCGTAAAAGTGGACTTGCTTGTCAGAATAAACATACAATAATGTATTGTTTATCGTAATAGCGGAAAGATAGGGCAGTAATAATTGATGGAAGATTAAAGTGATGTCTGCCAATTTAACAGCGTTTGTTTTGAATTTTTTTAAAACAATCATTTTAGTATAAATTCAATATTATTTAATTATTTTTGTTTTTGAAATCAGTGAATTATACTTAAAAACAAAACTTATGAAAAATTGCACTTTTTTATTGGTGTTGTTGTGTTCGGCATTTCACAATGTGCTGGCTCAAGGTGGTTTTCCGGTATATTCAGATACATCTTACCATTATCTCACGGCTCAAAAAATGGTCATGAATACTGATGGATCATTTGTTGTCCTGGCATCGAATGAATTGAATTTTGGATCGTGGGGGTCATTTGGGTTTGTTGTGAGTAAATACAGTGCTTCGGGTGCCGAGCTATGGACCACATCATTCAATACGCCGTCCGGAACTGCATCAAGCGGCATGTATGCTACAGATATGATCAAAGCGGCAGACAGTGGTTACATTATCACCGCCGACAGTGAGACTCAAAACTCGACTGTGATAGATAAATATTCGCTGAACTTGTACAAGTTGAATGAAAACGGCCAATTAGTTTGGGAGCATACAGACTACAATGCAAGTAGCGGCGAAGGTTATGGCTATCTAAGCTTTGTATGTAAAGAACAACTGGCAAATGAATATGTAGTGTTGAATTTTGATTCTATCAACAAATACGACCTTTCCGGTGATTTTTTAGGAAGCGAAGCTAATCCCGGCATCTATTTCAGTTTTGCCGAGAACAGCTTTGACAGTTTGATCGGGGTCGGAACTATGGCAACTCCCGCGCTGTTATTCATGGATTCAAACGCCAATGTGGCGCATACCACAGCTTTGCATGCATCTAATACCACTTATTACGATATACAACTCACGGATGACTCTTGCTGGTTGCTTACCGGTATCTACGATACATCTGCTACAGGCGCCAATGTTACACTTACAAAATGTACCTATAGCGGTGTGATCGTGTGGCAACATGCCTTTGCATATAATGATCAATTGCAGGATGTGATCAGCACAACTACTTATCGGGGCAAATATTATTTAACTGCTTCCTGGCAAGAATGTACCTATATTGATGCAGCATCAGGTGCATGTGTCGGCCCCACCGGTCTGGTCATTATTTGTACCGATTCAATGGGCAATGAACTGTCGGAACTGAAGATATCCGGTAACAATGCCAATATTGATAGTGTACGCAGCTATTTTGGGTTACAGTCCATTATTTCTAATGATACTATTTACACTTTGGGAACTGCAGAGTGGTTATCAATTTCCGGTATAGGAACGGGAGTGGTTGCTATGTCACCTTATGTGTCGTCTTACATAGTGTGGAAGTATCCGCTATCCGCATTTACGCCTGTTTTGTCGGCTTCGGCTACAGTTATAGACGACGCTGTTACTTTATTTCCCAATCCTTGTCAAAACAGCCTCACTATTGAAACGGACGCTAACAGCTACAGCAACTGTACCATTACCAATTTGTTGGGCGAAGTGGTAGTCCAAAAAAACATCGATGAGCGGGTCACAACTATTAATCTGGATGATTGGTCATCGGGCTTATACTTCATAATGCTTAATGGTTCCAAAGGTATTTTAGTGAAAAGGTTTGTGAAAGAATAAATTGACCGGTTGGCGTTGGTTCAGTTTTTCACCGGGTTTCGCACTAATTGATCCCGAAAGTAAACAGATGCGTTACTGCAATATCCGGTTTTACATGCTATCTGTTCTGTCTGTCGTATGCAGCAATCTTTACTACTTTAATTTTACCTGTATATTAAATTTTTGGTCGACAGACAATCTCTGTACACTTTTTCAATCATAAAAAGTATTTTTGAAAAGAATACAAAGTATGATAAATAGCAGTAAACAAACCATAGTCAGGGATATAAGCTGGCTGGCCTTCAATGCAAGGGTGTTGCAAGAAGCAAAAGATCCTACCAATCACATTCACGACCGCCTGAGGTTTTTAGGTATATTTTCCAATAATCTGGATGAGTTTTTTAGAGTACGCGTGGCAGCGCTCAACCGAATGGTGAAATTGGGTAAGGCCGCTAAAATGCACCTCGAGGCCAATCCGGATAAGATCCTGAAGAAGATCCAACAAAAGGTGATCACTCAGCAATCTGAATTTGACAGTGTTTATGCTGATATCATTCATGAAATGGAGAAAAAGAACATCTTCATCAAGAATGAAACGCAACTGAACAATGAACAGAGGGAATTTATTGCTAAGTATTTTGAGAAAAAAGTGCGGACACAGGTCATACCGTTGATGATAGAGACCATTCCGCATGTGCCGCTGTTGAGAGATAAAAGCATCTACTTGGCATGTGTATTAGGCAATACTCAAAACAGTATGATGCGCAGCTATGCGCTTATTGAAATACCGACGAAGGTATTGCCCCGATTTGTGATACTGCCATCAGAAAGCGGGCATACCGATATTATTTTGCTGGAAGACATTATACGGGAAAACCTGCCCACTTTGTTCAGTCCGTTTGGCTACGACCGTTTTTTAGGATACATCATAAAAGTGACCAGAGATGCAGAGCTTGATCTGGATAATGATGTGACCACTAATCTGCTTGCCGAATTACAGAAGGGACTAAAAAACCGTAAACATGGCCGCGCCACACGTTTTGTGTACGACAGAGCTATAGAACCGGGTTTGCTGAACTTTCTTACCAAGCGACTCAGCCTCACTAAAAAAGATAATCTGATAGCCGGCGGCCGCATTCATAATTTCAAAGATTTTATAGATTTTCCATCAGGAATTTTTAACGACATTATACCCCGAAGTCAGCCATTTGTGCATCCGTTGTTGCAACACCCTTGTCGTATAATGGAGGTAATAGAGAAGCGCGATGTGATGTTGCACTTTCCCTATCATTCATTCGATAGCCTGATAGATCTGCTGCGTGAAGCGGCGATCGATCCGTATGTGCAAAGCATTAAAATTACCTGCTACCGGCTTGCCAAAAATTCAAAGATCATCAATGCGCTGATCAATGCGGTGCGAAACGGCAAAGCAGTGACCGTAGTAATAGAATTGCGCGCGCGTTTTGACGAAGAAGCTAATCTGGGTTGGAAAGCTCAATTGGAAGAAGAAGGGGTGAACGTATTGCTTGGCGCGCCCAATATGAAAGTGCATGCTAAAATATGTGTCATAAAAAAACGGGAGTTCAACCGCATCAAGCAATATGGTTTTATATCAACCGGAAACCTGAATGAGAATACTGCTGAATATTATGGCGATCACTGTCTGCTTACTACAAATAAAGCGATACTTGCCGATGTGAACCGGGTATTTGACTATTTACAAAATCCGCAAAAAGGGATCGAAGTATTAAACCGTTGTACGGTGTTGCCTGTATCGCCGGTGTCTATGCGCCAATCGTTCATTAACCTGATAGACAAACAAACAATAGCTGCCAAAAAGAAAAAGCCGTCGTCCATTGTAATTAAGGTCAACAGCCTGGTAGATAATCTGCTGATAGATAAGATATATGCGGCAGCTCGTGCAGGTGTGGACATAAAAATGGTGATCAGGGGCATTTGTTGCAGTTATACCGAACAAAAATCGTTCAAGAATCATATGTATGCCATCAGTATCATTGATCAGTATCTGGAACACGCAAGGCTGTTTATCTTTAACGACGGAAAGGATAATAAGATATTCATATCTTCGGCCGACTGGATGGTGCGCAACCTTGATCATCGTATAGAAGTGGCCTGCCCCATCTATGACAAGCAGATACAACAGGAGCTGATAGAGATCATGAACATTCAGTTGGCGGAAAACGTAAAAGGTCGGATATTTGACAACGAACAGACCAATGAATACGTACACAGGGATCAGTCTATACCCGAGGTGCGTTCTCAGGTGGCGATATACAATTACTTACATAAAAAAGACTATAAAAATTGATCTTAGCTGCCATTGATATTGGTTCAAATGCTGCCCGTTTGCTCATCAGTGAGCCATTCCTGTATCGCGACGGGACATTGGAATTCACTAAACTATCATTGGTACGGATACCATTACGGCTTGGGTTCGACGTATTTGATAATGGGTTTGTAAGCGAACATAAAAAGGAGAAATTGATAGATACTTTAAAGGCCTATAAAATGCTGATGAAGATCTATAATGTAACAGCTTACAAGGCCTGTGCCACCAGCGCCATGCGCGATGCATCGAACAGTGCCGAGATCATGCAGGCCATAAAGGATGAGACCGGTTTCGAGATCCGCATTGTGACCGGGCAGGAAGAAGCAAGCATACTATATGAGACCCATATAGCCGAAAACCTGAGCGATAATAAGTCGTACCTGTATGTGGACGTTGGGGGGGGTAGCACCGAGGTTGCGCTGTACAGTAAAACACAGACCATTTTCAAAGAGTCATTCAAC
>Ga0164296_1005073_pt1 | contig 11709 bp, 9 predicted proteins | sample GEODES057metaG_FD_113533 | JGI IMG/M metagenome (GOLD analysis project Ga0164296, IMG submission 113533) | Dystrophic lake water microbial communities from Trout Bog Lake, Wisconsin, USA - GEODES057 metaG | ecosystem: Environmental > Aquatic > Freshwater > Lake | place: USA: Trout Bog Lake...
CATACTCCCCTCCCTTTTTGGGAGGGGAGTATGGGGGGCTACTTGTGGTGCTGCAACCTTGTGTTCACCAGCTGGAAGAACACCGGCACGAAGAAGATCGCCAGTATGGTGGCGGTGAACATGCCGCCCACCACGCCGGTGCCGATGTCGTTCTGGCTGCCGGCGCCCGCGCCATGTGCCAGGGCCAGCGGCGTCACGCCGGCGATGAAGGCGATGGAGGTCATCAGGATAGGGCGCAGCCGCAGCCGCGCCGCTTCCATGGCGGCATCGAAGGCGGATGCGCCGCGCTTCTCGGCATCCACCGCGAACTCCACGATCAGGATGGCGTTCTTGGCGGAAAGCCCGATGGTGGTCAGCATGCCGACCTGGAAATAGATGTCGTTGAACAGCCCGCGCGCCCAGGCCGCGCCGATGGCGCCGATCACGCCCAAAGGGATCACCAGCATGACCGAGATCGGGATTGCCCAGCTTTCATACAAAGCGGCTAGACATAAAAAAACAAACAAAATAGACACCGTATACAAGATCGGTGCTTGGCTGCCTGAGCTGCTTTCTTGATCAGAGATCCCAGTCCACTCATACCCAATTCCCTCTGGCAATTGCTCAACCAATTTAGCTACCTCTTGTAGTGCCTCCCCGGAGCTCTTACCAGGAGCAGCTTGTCCCTGAATTTCAACAGAGGGTAATCCGTTGTACCGCTCCCTTCTGGGTGAAGCGTAGGACCAACGCCCGCTTGAAAAAGCAGAGAAAGGCACCATCTCACCTTTGTTATTTCTCGCAAACCACCTAGTGACGTCTTGGGGCAGCATTCGAGACTCAGGTATGCCTTGAACATAGACCTTTTTAATTCTCCCCTTGTCGATGAAGTCGTTCACGTAGGCACTTCCTAAGGCAGCGCTTATCTCGGTATTTATCTCCATCAAAGACAGCCCTAGGGTTGCAGCCTTGAGCTGATCAATGTCTAAACGGTACTCAGGCGTATCGTCTTGTCCGTTGGGGCGAACGGCAACTAAAACAGGACTTTTAGCGGCTAAACCCAATAACTGGTTTCTAGCCTGCATTAATTTGTCGTGACCAACTCCAGCTTTATCCTGTAGTTGAAGATCAAATCCGCTGGCATTGCCAAGCTCCAAAGCCGCTGGGGGGGCAAAAGCAAATACCCGTGCATCCCTTATTTGTGCAAACGATTTCATTGCCCTAGCAACCACAGCCTGTACTCGTTGATCAGCTGTAGTGCGTTGATCCCAGGGCTTGAGTCTGACGAATGCCAATCCCGCATTTTGTCCGCTTCCCCCAAAACTGTAACCCACTACGCCAAACATCGTTTGTACATTTTCTTTTTCATCAACTAAGAAATGATTCTCTACCGCCTTTACCACCTCAAGTGTCCGCTCCTGAGTGGCACCGGCTGGTAAAACTATTTGTGAATAGAGCACGCCTTGGTCCTCATCAGGCAAAAAACCACCGGGTTGAAATGCAAATAAAACGCACATTGCAACCACGATTGCTGCATAGATGATTAAATAAGGTGTTGACTTAAAAAGAATCTTGGCAACCCTATTTTGGTAAGCGTTGCTGTTTCGGTCAAACATTTTGTTGAACCAGCCAAAAAACCCTCTGTTTGATAATGCGTGGTTGCGCTCAACTGGTTTGAGCAACGTAGCACAAAGGGCGGGCGTCAAAATTAAAGCGACAACCACAGACAACACCATGGCGGAGACGACTGTAATTGAAAATTGCCTATAAATAACTCCCGTTGAACCCCCAAAGAAAGCCATGGGGACATAAACAGCAGATAACACAAGTGCAATACCGATCAGTGCACCCGTGATTTGGGTCATTGATTTTTGAGTCGCGTCTTTGGGTGAAATGCCGTCCTCGTGCATTACACGCTCCACGTTTTCTACGACCACAATTGCATCGTCAACCAATAAACCGATCGCCAAAACCATTGCAAACATCGTAAGCGTGTTAATTGAATATCCAAACGCGTTCAACACAGCAAACGTACCCAGTAATACAACAGGCACCGCTATGGTGGGAATCAAAGTGGCCCTAAAGTTTTGAAGAAATAAGTACATGATTAAGAAAACAAGTACCACTGCTTCAAAAAGAGTTTTTATCACCTCCTCTATTGATAACTTTACATAAGGCGTTGTGTCATAAGCAACCACGGCCTTCATCCCGGGTGGGAAAAATTTAGATAAACTTTCAAGTTTTGCTTTTACGGCAACAGCAGTATCCAGTGCATTGGCCCCGGTGGACATTTTTATTGCAATTCCAGTTGCAGGGTGTGTGTTAAACCTGGCAAGAGTTCCGTAGTTTTCACTGCCCAGCTCTATTTTTGCTACATCTGCAAGACGAACAACAGCGCCTTGAAAGTTGGTCTTTAGGATGATTTTTTTAAACTGCTCAGGCGTTTGAAGTCTACTTTGAGCGGTAATAGTTGCATTCAGCTGCTGCCCCTTCACAGACGGTGTGCCACCCAACTGTCCCGCAGAGACCTGCGCGTTTTGCGCTTGGATCGCACTTATCACATCAACCGGAGTTAGTTTATAAGTTGTTAATTTTGCGGGATCAAGCCAAATACGCATTGCATACTGGCCACCAAACATCGTCACATCCCCCACTCCTTTCACGCGAGAGACCGTATCCATGACATTGGCTGCGACGTAATCAGCCAAATCGAATTGAGACATGCTGTCGTCTTCGGAAACGAAAGCCATTACCATTAGAAAGTTTTTGGTAGATTTCGCAACCGTTAACCCTTGCTGCTGAACCACTTGGGGCAACAAAGGCATTGCAAGTTGTAACTTATTTTGAACTTGCACCTGTCCAATATCTGGGTTTGTTCCATTTTCAAGCGTTAGAGTGATATTGACAGCGCCAGAGGAGTCACTGGTAGAGGACATATAGCGCAGCCCGTCTATACCCTTCATTTTTTGCTCGATAACTTGTGTCACAGAGTCCTCAACGGTTTGCGCAGACGCGCCAGGATAATTCCCTGTGATGGAGATAGCGGGGGGTGCTATGGCGGGATACTGGGCTACAGGCAAAGTGACAATGGAGATGACTCCAGCCATCATGATGACAATAGCAATAACCCAAGCAAATATAGGTCGATCAATAAAAAATCGTGACATAAGAGATGCAGGCCTTGATTATTTAGGAGCTTGGGCAGAAGGGGGCGGCGCAGCGTCCCCACTCGTCATAGGTTTCGACTCTTTCGGAGCAACTTGAGCAGATACTCCAGGTTTTATTTTTTGTAGCCCATCAATGATCAAGAGATCTCCAGGTTTAAGTCCATTTTTAACGACCCATCGATCCCCCATTGCCTCGCCCAGCTCCAAAGTGCGCAACTCAACCTTTGACTCAGAATTCAAGACCAACGCAGTTGCATTCCCCCTTGCATCATGAGTGACACCTTGCTGGGGAACGATAAGGCCCTTCTCGTTTACACCCTCCTCCAAAACCGCACGCACGAACATGCCGGGCAATAAGTCTTGCTTTGGGTTGGGGAAAACTGCTCTTAGCGTCACCGACCCAGTGCCTGCGTCGACGGTTACATCGGAGAACTGGAATTTACCTTCAAGGGGGTAAACGATCTTGTCATCAAGGATCAATTTCATCTTAACGGTATCTTTACCCGCGCGTTTTAATATGCCTGCATCTAGCGCTCTTTTGATGCGCATCAACTCTGAGCTTGATTGAATCACATCCACATAAATTGGATCAAGTTTTTGGACCGTGGTGAGCGCATTGGCTTGGTTGGCCGTTACAAGAGCGCCAGGCGTAAAAGTGGAGATGCCTACACGCCCGGAGATGGGGGACGATATTTGCGTATAACTAAGGTTTATGGTCGCTGTTTGCACAGCGGCCGTGCTAGCTTGAACATCGGCTTGTGCTTGTTTGTAGGAGGCATCAACATCATCAAAGTCTTGCTTTGAGACAGCATTAATCTTAACAAGCTCCTGAAATCTTTGACTCTTCAGTTTTATTGCTTCAAGATTTGCCTGAGATTTTGCTAAGACAGCAAGCGCATTGTCCAAAGCGGCTTTGTAAAGCGCAGAGTCAATTTGGTAAAGAACCTGCCCTGCTTGAACATCAGCTCCTTCAATGAAGAGTCTTTTTTGGATGACCCCGTTGATTTGGGGTCTAACCTCCGCTATTTGGAGAGGACTAACTCTTCCAGGCAATTCGGTGAAAACTGAAACTGTTTCTGAACGAACCTCAAACACACCCACCAAAGGGGTGGGGGGCTGGCTAGTGGGAGATGGGCTCTTGTTGCAACCTTGAAGCAAAAAAACAAAAAACAGCGACGCTATTGAAAGGAAATACCTAGGACGTAGGGAAAAGAAATAAGGTTTATGCATAATCAGCGATCAAACAATCAGGGAAATATATCAAACTTCCATTTTAGGGTAATTGGGATGTATTCAATTGCTAACCCGCAACCTACGCAATATAAACTTGAATTAGGCGGGACGCATTTAAGAACCATGAATAAAGGGCCATGAACAAAGGGCCAAGAACAAAGAACCAATGGCTTATTTAGGACCAGAATCAAGCACTGATGGTAGAGCTTGAACTGAGCAGAGCCAAAAAATAGAGGCTCTGTCCCTAATTAGCGAACTCTTGAAACAGCTTTTGCAAACTCAACGAACCCACCTCCCCCTACAGAAGGTGTGACCCATTTGGGTTTATGTTTGAGTTTTCCTAGGTGCGCTGCCACATTGGCGACGCCAAAAGAGTGATTGAAAAATGCAAACATCGGCTCATCATTTAGGGAGTCACCAATAAAAAGGCAATGATCGTTTATTTCTTCCAGTTTTTTGTTCCATAACTCTTGCGCCATCAACTTGGTGGTCGAGAGTTTGTCCCAATCACCCCAAAAAGCGTTCAAATGAATGGAACTGGTTTTGATGGTGAGTCCTCTATTTTCTAAAAATACTTTAATTTCGTTAAGTTGAGTTTCGCTGGTGAGTGAGGAAAGCTCAATGGCCAAATCATAGAGCCTGCAAAATTGATCGCTAGCCAGCCTGATGTGGGGAAAGCTATTAAATATATCTTGCTTTAGTTCGGTGATACCCAATGAGTATTTTTGTCTCATTGCCTGGGGGGTAAGGTGTCTGGTGCGAATTTGCTGATTGTTTGTATCTTTAAACATATAAAAAGCACCACTCTCGCCGATAACAGCGCATACTGGCCACATCCTTAAAATACAATCACACCAACCTGCTGGACCTCCAGTGACGGGAATTATTTTGTATCCCAGATCACTCAAATCACAAATAGCTTGGTAGGTTTGCGGCAACGAAGCACCATGCGTGGTGATGGTGTCGTCCACGTCGGTAAAGATGTACCTAAATTGCCCAGTTTCAGGGAGATGAAACTCTGAGAGTGGACTCATTCCGTGTAGACCCATCAATCTACAAAATTTAGTTTATATTTGAAATTCTCGAAACTAAACTCTACTGCCCATGACTCCCCCGGGCTAACTGGCCAAGCATCAGTCCAAGTCCCCGTTGTCACTATATCGCCCGCCTTAATGTCCGTAGCTCCTGGGCAAGCGCGAAGCTCTTTTAAAAAATAATGAAGAGCTTGTAAGGGACTATCTAAAACATTCGAACCGGGACCGCTTTCGACGCACTTACCCTCTTTGAATAATCGAGCCTGCGAGTTAGAGAGCGATTCAATTAGATTTTTTGCGCTTGAGGATACGCTCTTGATAGGAAACCGTTTGCCGATTCCGAGCCTAGCGTGTAAGCCGCTGTCTAAAATGGTCTCCGCAGCAGTGAATTTCCACCCAGGCCGATGTGACTGGACAATCTCAAAGCCAGGCGCTATCCACTCAATTGACTCATATAAATTGTCCAAACTCGCATCTAGCTTAGGTGTGGACTTGAAACCAAAAACGATCTCTGGCTCGATCCTGGGTTGACAGATATGAGCAAGCGAGAGCTGCGCCTCCAGTTCCCCCCCCGCAACCAAAGTCGTATCCCAAACAGTACCCCACATGGGCGAGTAAACTTTATACAGATCCCAAATGCTTTTGTTGGTAAAGCCTACTTTATAGCCTACGGGAATCTCACCTCGGGCCACGCGAAGCGATCTAACAGCTAGCGCTTGGCTATAGGCATCGGAGTGTAAATAGTTTGGGTCTAGGCTTGGGGACTCAGGCCAGCACGCTCCAGAATCGTAATGTGTTAATAATTCTTGTGCGTTCATATTTTTCCTCCAGGTTTAGACTCTCAAGCCACTAAATATAAAGATAACTGATACTGCTAATGTAGCAAAAGAAAATTAATTTTCAAAAAAAAACCACTCCTGTGATGACGAGGGAGTGGTTTAAAGTAAACCTTGGTAAGTTATAAATCGGTATGGTTGGAACTTACTTTAAGCAGAAAAAGGCATTATCAGCTTGCAATCAATTTCTCCCTACTCGAACTCCTTAGCAAGGGCTTCAGCAGTCCTTGCAAGTAGGCCAGCGTCTACTCCAATTGCTGTAAAAGTTGTACCGCAATCAATGTATCGCTTGGCTAGACTTTTATCTGCAGTCAAAATCCCAGCTCCCTTGTTACAGGCTCGGATCCTTTTGATGGCGTCTTCAATTTTTCGGATAACTTCGGGATGATCTTGTTGCCCTGGAAAACCCAAACTTGCTGAGAGGTCTGCCGGACCAATAAAGATACCGTCTACGCCCTGTACGCTGGCTATCTCCTCAATGTTATCTAATCCACTTTGGGTTTCCACTTGTACCAACAAACAAAGCTCGTTTTCACACGTCGACATGTAGTTTTTAATCCTGCCGAAGTGTGTGGCTCTGGTCACAGTGCTGACCCCTCGGATTCCTATGGGTGGGTAGCGCATAGAGTTAACTGCATTTTGGGCTTCCGCAGCATTTTGAACGTATGGCAACAAAAGGGTTTGAGCGCCGATATCCAAGAGTCTTTTGATCAGCAAGGGATCATTCCAAACGGGCCTTACTATCGGAGTTACTGGGTAGAGTGCTAATGCTTGGAGTTGAGCCAGAACACTATCCACTTCATTGGGGGAGTGCTCCATGTCAATCAGCAACCATTCAAATCCTGCCCCCCCAAGAGCTTCCGCAGAGTAAGGGCTTGCCAAAGTCAGCCAAAATCCTCTTTGATGTTGGTGGGCTAATAAAGATTTTTTGAATCGATTTGCAGGTATATTCATGAGTAGAGAGAGCCTAATAGATATCGGCACCCACTAATTTATCATCACCCTTTGCGGCCTCAATGTGATAATCTACAAGAGACCTAAGCTGGGTAGTAGCGGCAGGAGGCTATAACTGTGGTGGCTATGATGGCAGTTGGGGCTCGACCAAGGATTGGTTTAAGCTTTTTCGGCTCTTATTCCAGAATAAATCCTAGCAGCTGGGCGACTTTTTTGCTCTGCTTCTTGAGCTAACTGAGCTCTTAGCCTATCAAAAGTTGCCTTGATTTTTGTTGTTTCATAGCTGAACTGCATAAAGCGCTGTTCGAATTTTGCAACTAGTGAATCAGTGATGTTTGCCGTATTGTCCATTTTGTTACCTTAGTAATCTATGGGTAATCAACGCTCCAAGTTACCAATCGGTTTACAAATTTACATAAATATTTGGAAAAATTTAATAAAAATATATAATTATTACTTTAATATTTATTTAATGCATAAATTTAACAACTAAGTACTAAATTTATTTTTATTAAACCTTCACAGTCAACAACAAGATCTTAGTTTCTATTTTTTGACGGGAACATTTGCTGGGTAGTTCGCAGGTCTTTTCATCTGCAAATTGGTTTCTGGGCGTTTATTGTCATTGCTGTGATCTACTTTTTGGGTAAATTGTTTGGCATTTGCATCTCGCACCATATCAAAAGCAAAAGCAGGAATAACTAAAGAGCCCAAAATAGAGAAAGAAATTAAGGCAAGAGTAAGTTTTTTCATAACCAAGTTCCTAAAAAAGTTGTTTTCAATGAGCTCAAGCAAATAAGAGGCCAAAAAAACCTGCTAATTTTTGACATGTATGACTCAAACTTTTGGGGATTTGAGATAAGGAATACAAACCTTACAGCTGTTTATAGATTACTTGGAGAGAATCAGCCTTCTATTTGGTTTTATTTAAAAAAAGTAAGACCTCAGTTTTGAAAACAGGCTCTGTCTTTGCCGAGGAGAAACCCTAAGAGAGGTCGATTTAACATCTTGATCCTTCTCTTCTAAGACCGGATTCAATAATGGGTCGGTATTTGACATGGGCACTGCGCAAGGTTGGGGCAAATAAGGCGGTTCATTGCTGATAACGGGTATGGGATTGCTTTTTATTTCGTCAACTTGTACTTCCTTTGAAGAGGGCTCAATATCCGTGATCTCCATTGGATCCGGGTCAATGGCATCAAAAGCCGGACCATCTTTAGGGTACATCACTTCATCGACAATTTCTGGAGAGTAATCCTCTGGGTTTTCTAAAAACACATCGGCAGACTCCCCCGTGTCGATATCAATCGTGCGTTTATTGACGACTTCAGATCCTAAAATTTGGGTAACGATAAATTGACAAACCTCGATGTTATAGGGTGCAGGATGCTCAGCGTCTAGCACCTGTAACAAATTTTCTTTGGAATAGAATTTTAAAAACTCATTGACCTGCAACGAGGTACAAATGGGAGAGCGCTCGCCGTGAATTAAAGAAATGGAGCCTTTAAATGGGGAAATGACGTCTAAAAATCTCATCCCCAAAAAATCAGATTTATAAGGTAAATTAAAGTGTGCAGGCTCTTGTACCGCGGCAATAACCTCTTTTGAAACCCCAAGTTTTAAAGCCATAGCGACTGAATCAATAGGTTTTTTTGACTGAAAAGCAGCAAAAGTGGGCACTGCGGAGATGGAGGGGTCAGGGTTTTGAGTCATAAGACCGTAAAGCTTATAAATGGACCACCAAGATAGACTAAATCCAATGTCGTTCAATATTAAGCTTGAGATAGCCAAATTCAAATTGGAGGCAAGGTACATGCCCAGTATTCCCCCCATGCTTGTGCCAAGGATATGCACTTTTAATTTAGGGTTATCGTGCGAGGATCTTAACTTTTCAAGCACCAACTGGATGTCGCTGATGTAGCGCGCCATATTGTATTGTTGAGGATCTCTTAAACTGTCCGATTCCCCCCTACCGCACAAGTCCACACTAACCGCTCTGATGGGCAAATTCGCCAGGCTGATGGCGGATAAAAGCGGATCAAAAGTGTTTCTTTTCTCCAAGATACCGGGGATGCATAAGAGTAGGTTCTCAGACGAATTATTTACAACTTCACTGTAGGCTAATTTTCGGTCAAAGTTATGATCGTCAACGGTTAAGATTTTGTTGACTATCTTGGTTTTTTTCAAGGCACTGCTCACTTAAAAACGTAGCGTCTCATGTATGTAAATTCTGAATATAGCATCTAATTCCTACAAACTCTGTGACAAATATCAATGAATAAAACCGTTATGAGTCCATTTTTTTCGTTGCCAATTTCAACAATAAGTTTCAAGTCAATAAGATGCCCGAGAATAAAAAGCTAAATAACCATTTAACTAGGACGTCATAGCAGTTTTTAATTTATCCTTATCAAGCTCGTTTTCCCATTTAGAAACAACAATAGTTGCAACCCCATTCCCAATGAAATTCGTAATTGCCCTGGCCTCAGACATAAACCTATCTATCCCCAAAATAAGAGCCAGTCCTGCAACGGGTATGGAAGGTATCACAGCGAGTGTCGCGGCAAGCGTAATAAAACCCGCACCAGTCACTCCCGATGCACCCTTTGAGGTGAGCATGGCGACCAAAAGCAAGGTCAGCTCTTGAGATAAAGATAAGTCAATATTCAAAGCTTGAGCAACAAACAAAGCCGCCATAGACATATAAATGTTTGTCCCGTCAAGATTAAAAGAATACCCCGAAGGAACCACCAGGCCAACAACTGACTTAGAGCATCCAAGCTTTTCAAGCTTCAACATCAAAGGAACTAAGGCGGATTCGGAGGATGAAGTGCCCAGGACAGTCAAGATTTCCTCCTTTATGAAAGAAATAAATCTAAGGATGTTAAAACCCGTCAAGTAAGCAATTAAGCCCAGCACCAGGATCACAAATAAGGCGCAGGTTAAATAAAAACTCCCCATTAATGCCGCTAATGGCTTGAGCGCTCCGATCCCAAATTTACCTACCGTAAAAGCCATTGCACCACCCGCCCCGATCGGCGCCAGTTTCATAATGGAGTTCATCATAGAGAAGACAATTCTTGAGAATTCTTCGATCAACTTATGAACGGCGTTACCGGCTTGCCCCAAACTAACCATGGCATAACCAAAGAGGATCGCAATCAAAAGCACTTGTAACAAATCTCCATTTGATGTGAAGGCATCCACAAATGTTTTGGGAATTATGTGCAGGACAAAATCGATAGGCTTTTGGTCCTGAGCGGCTTTAGCGTAGCTTGCAACTGCTTTAGCGTCTAAGGTCTGTGGGTCCACGTTAAAGCCGTCACCAGGCCTTAGAACGTGCATCACAATCATCCCCAAAATAAGAGCAAAAGTTGATACCACCTCAAAATATAACAGTGCTTTTCCCCCTACTCTTCCTACTTTTTTCATATCTCCAGCACCTACTATACCCATCACGACTGTACAAAATATCACTGGACTAATCAGCATTTTCACAAGCGCGATGAAACCATCACCCAAAGGCTTTAAACTTGCTCCAGTGCTTGGATCAAGGTAGCCCAACAATCCACCGGCCAAAATTGCCACTATCACCCAGAAATAGAGCTGTGAAGTGAAACGCTTCATATTTGAAATCCAAAAAAAATAAATTCAATAAGTTAAGGCGCAAAGCCTGTGTTCGGATGTAGGATATTTAAAGGTAAACCCTTGGGCTTCAATCATAGTCGATATGGTGATCAATTTATAACAAAAGTTAACCGATCGACTACTTTCTTTTTCTAAAAAGTGCTTTGTCACTGAAATAAAGTTAATTGGTTTGTGAACCCTGACTTTTAACAAACCCGACCCTCTTCAATGCTAAATTAATGGTGATAAGGGATCAAATAGACTAAGGAACATTGTCAGGTTGTAGAAAAATTTAACAACATGGTATAAATTGGATGAACAAGCAGCAAATGCTGATCAGTAGGAATGCAGGCGAGTCTCAAACTGGATCGAAAGTCATTAAAAGTTTAAAAAAAACCATATTTTTTTAAAAAACGTTAACGAAATACGGAATTGGCATTCTTCTCTTAACAATTTAATCTTAGAATGTTATCAATATAATTCGATTAACTTATTAATCACTGAGGATTTTCAAAAATGAGTGTAATAGTTCAAGGTAAACGGGTGTCACATACCCTTGTTGGGGAAGCATTTACTGTCACTACGAGCAAGTCCTTCAAATTGTGGATAGCTGTTATTAATTTTTGGATCTACGTTTCCTGTATTTCTTTGGCACTAGAAACGTTAGAGCCCTTTGCCACCACATATAAAAGCCTTTTTTCGCAAATTGAACTTGTCGCAGTATTCTTCTTCGTGATTGACTATATAGGTAACGTTTATTACGCAGAACACAGACTTAAATACGTATTTAGTATTTGGGGACTGGTAGATTTAGTGTCTATTCTTCCCACGTTTTTGGTCATGCTTGATTTGGGAGCCTTGCAAGGCGCCAAAGTCCTTCGA
>Ga0164296_1005074_pt1 | contig 11705 bp, 8 predicted proteins | sample GEODES057metaG_FD_113533 | JGI IMG/M metagenome (GOLD analysis project Ga0164296, IMG submission 113533) | Dystrophic lake water microbial communities from Trout Bog Lake, Wisconsin, USA - GEODES057 metaG | ecosystem: Environmental > Aquatic > Freshwater > Lake | place: USA: Trout Bog Lake...
CGGGGCCGCCGATGCAGACATTGCGGATCGTGTCGATATCGAGCGCTTCATCCGACGTATCAATGCCGCGCATCGTGCGTTGGGCGGCGGCGATAATGTCATTGTCCGCAACAAGCGTTTCTTTGCAAATGCCAAGGAGCGAGGCATGCATGCCCGCTGCTTCATAGATGAGATTGGTGCCCGCATTGCCGACAAGCGTGAGATTATAGGCCTTCTCATAGCCCGCTTGGAAATCGATGACCTTCGAGTCACACATGCCAGCGCCCGTGCCGCCATTGAGATCATAGAAATTCGCCATCTGGCCACAGGCCGAGGAGAGCAGCGCTTGCTCCGGTGAACCGCCTGACATCGCACCCGTTCGCAAATCAGACACGAAAGGCCATGTGCCAAAAATATAAGGCGCGCCGGGCTTGATCGCGTTCACATAGATGAGGCCAACAAGACATTCCGCCACAGCTTGCACCACGGTGCCAGCGAGCGAGGCAGGCGCGGTTGCCCCCGCTTGACCCGCAGAGAGCAACAGCACAGGCATGCCACCCAAAACCGCCACTTCCAAACAGCGGCACGCGTCTTCAGCAAATTTCAAAGGCGGCACAACAAAGCAGTTGGATTGCGACACGAAGGGACGTTCACGCCATTTGTCTTCGCCACCTGCAATCATGTGCAACATCTCAAGCACTTCGGTGACGTGATCGGGATGCGTCATGCCAGTGCCGACATGTTTCGTGGTGCCGACAACGCTGGCATAGGCGGTGTTGATGTCGAGCTCGCGCGGGCTTGGCAATTCGCGGCACACATTGGTGCGTTGGAAGAAATGGATATTGTCACAATGGTCAACAATGCGCGCGCAATCATAAAGATCAACGACAGTCGACTCGCGATATTCGCCCGTCAAAGGCTCAACCACATTCACGGCAGCGCCCGCGGTGCCGTAATAAACATTCTTGCCCCACGGATCCATGTCATAGCGCGGGTCTTGCGCGTAGAGCGGGAAGCGACGCGCGGCTTTTGCAATCGTATCTTCGACAAGCGCGCGCGGAAATTTCAAGCGTCCATCGGCCTTGTCGATAAAGGCCCCGGCTTTGGTCAAATACTCAATCGTTGAGGGGATCGCGTCGGCAAAGCCGATTTGCTCCAGCACATCGAGAATTTTGTGATGGATCTTCTGCATATCGGCCTCGGAGAGGACCTGATATTTGCCGCCCGGGAGCCCCGGCCAGATGGGACGATCCGCATCCGAGAGTTTTGAGGCGCGGGCCTGGCGGCGGGCATCACGACCGCCCCTTCGGCCCGAGTCGCGCAGCGCCGCATCGGCTGTTTCTGTCGTCATTGGTCCCTCCCGCGCGAATAATTATCCCCTGCTTCCAAGAGACTTTGACGGAACAGTCCCGTCAAGAGATTGATTTTCATCATAAGATGAAAATAATTCAACTTATGACATCAAATAACTTCTCAAGCGCCGATTCGGCCTCTGTCGCGCCTCTGCCATCGCTCACGGCGTTGCGGGCATTTGAGGCGGCGGCGCGCCATGAGAGTTTCCGCATGGCGGCAGATGAGCTGAACATCACGCAATCGGCGGTCAGCCATCAAATCGCGCATCTTGAAGCCCATTTGGGCAAAGACCTCTTTCGCCGCACAGGGCGAAAAGTGGAGCTGACCGAAGCCGGACGCCTCTATTTCCCTTATTTGCGTGAGGCTTTTGAGCGCATTGAGACCGGGACCCGGCTGGTTTCGCGCCCCGCCCAGCAGGAATTGACCGTGCAAGTCTATGTCACAGTGGCAGCCCGTTGGCTCATGCCGCGGGTGCACACGCTGCAACAATCCTGTCCCGATCTTCATGTGCGGTTCAATACAAGCCAGATGGATTGGGAATTTGATCCGCGTAACGCCGATATCGGGATGGTGTGCACAGCCGATCCCGACCGGCCCGGCTTTGCTTATACGCCTTTGTTTGATGCGCGGCTCGTAGCCGTGTGCGCGCCAAGCCTGTTGAAAAGTCAGGCCCCGCTTTCAAGCCCGCGCGATGTCGCTCGCTTCACGCTGCTCGAATTGTTTACAGCCTCAGGCGATTGGGATGCGTGGGTCGGCACCGGCGGGCGGGACGGCTTGGGCGGGGTGGCGACAATCCGCTTCGATTCCTATTTGCTGGCGCTTGAAGCGGCCTGCGAAGGGCAGGGCATTGCGTTGGTGCCTGATTTTCTGGCCGCGCCGGATCTTGCCTCGGGGCGTCTTGTCGAGCCGATTCGCCATTCCGTGCCGCAACCGGCGCGCTGGTATTTGGTCTCGCGCCAAGATCGCGCCGAAGAAGAGAGCATTATCCGTTTTCGCGATTGGCTTTTGAAACAAGTGGAACCTTTGAAGCAGCGTTGACAGAGCCACAGGGCGAAAGCGACACTCTATAAAAACAGAGAAATCTTGGGGAGGCGGACGAATGACAAATGAAACGGTGACAGACACTATCCGCATTATCGAAAATATTTTCATTCCGCTCTCTGATGGCACAAAGCTCGCTGCGCGGCTGTGGTTGCCGCTGGATGCTGACACAACGCCTGTGCCTTGTGTGCTTGAATTCATCCCCTATCGCAAAACCGATGGCACACGTGGGCGCGATGAGCCGATGCATGGCTATTTTGCGCGGCGCGGCACTGCGGCCATTCGCGTCGATCAACGTGGCTCAGGCGAATCCGACGGCTTGATGGAAGACGAATATCTCAAGCAAGAACAAGATGACGCGATTGAAGTCATCGCTTGGATTGCCGCACAAACTTGGTGTTCCGGCAATGTCGGGATGATGGGCAAAAGCTGGGGCGGATTTAATTGTTTGCAGGTGGCCATGCGCAGGCCGCCCGCGCTGAAAGCGGTTCTCTCTGTGTGTTCGACAGATGATCGCTACAGCGATGACATTCATTATATGGGCGGCTGTCTGCTTAATGACAATTTCTGGTGGGGTGCGATCATGCATGCCTATCAGGCGCGGCCGCTTGATCCAGCGATTGTTGGCGCGACATGGCGTGAGCAATGGCTTGAGCGTGTGAAAGCAATGCCGAATTGGCCGGTGCTGTGGATGGAACATCAAAGACGCGACGCCTATTGGAAACATGGGTCTGTCTGTGAAGATTGGGATGCGATTCAGTGTCCCGTGATGATCACGGGGGGATGGGCCGATGCCTATACCAACACGCTGCCGCGCCTGCTCGCAGGGCTCAATGTTCCACGCTTGGGGATCCTTGGTCCTTGGGCGCATGTCTATCCGCATGATGGCGTGCCGGGACCCGCGATTGGTTTCTTGCAAGAAGCACAACGCTGGTGGGATCATTGGCTCAAAGGCCAAGACACGGGCATCATGAAAGAGCCGATGCTGCGCGCTTATATTGAAGATCAAACCATTGCAGGCCAATGGTCCGAGCAGCGCAAAGGCTATTGGGTCGCTGAGGCCGAGTGGCCTTCTCAGCGGGTTGAGCCAACGCTCTATCATCTTGGCGATGGTGTGCTGTCACGCGCCTCGCAAGCCGCGCTCACAATGCCCTTCCGGTCACCGCAATGGGTGGGGATGGGCTGTGGCGAATGGATGGGCACCGGTGTTGCCGGTGAACAGCCAGCGGATCAGCGCATGGATGATGGTATGAGTCTGTGTTTTGAGACGGCGCCGCTCGATGAGGATCTCGTTATTCTCGGCGCACCGGAATTTGAGTTTGAATTTTCATCGGATAAACCCGTCGCGCAACTCGCAGCGCGACTGTGCAATGTCACGCATGAGGGCGCATCGCATCGCGTGTCTTACGGCGTGTTGAATCTCACGCATCACGACTCGCATGAGCATCCATCGCCCTTAGAGCCGGGGCAAACCTATAATGCCAAAGTCACGTTGAATGCGTGTGGTCATCATTTTCGCAAAGGCACGCGGATCAGGCTTGCGCTATCAACCGCCTATTGGCCTTTGATATGGCCTGCACCTGAAGCAGCCACGCTGACACTCTCAACGGCGCATTCGCACCTCATTCTGCCGGTGCGGCCTGCCTCTTCTGACGATGCGCAAGTACGCTTCTTGCCGCCCGAGCGCGCGCCGGATGCGCCGGTCTCGATCATCCGCAAAGGCCGCGCGGAACGCACAGTATCCTTAGATATTCTGAATCGCTCGGCCACCTATCGCACATTGGGTGAGGGCGGTGTGTTTGGTGAAGGTGTGCGACGCTTTGACGAGACGGGCACCTCATTGAGCCATGATCTTACGCGTGAATTGACGATTTCAGCCGATGATCCTCTGTGCGCCCGTTACGTCATCACACAAGCCTATGAGATGGGCCGCCCAGGTTGGATGACGCGCTCGGAAACAACAATGGAAATGACCGCAACGCTTGATGCGTTCCATGTGAAGGCACGGACGGAAGTGTTTGAAAATGGCGCATCCCAGCTTGTGCGTGAATGGGATGATCACATTCCGCGTGATTGTCTCTGATGAAGGTGTGATGGCATGTTCGAGCCTTTCGCAGGATTGGGACCGGAGCCAATCGGATTTCTGCTGATCCCGGAATTTTCGGGCCTCGCTTTTCTGTCAGCAGTTGAACCTTTGCGCGTTGCCAATCGCCTTGCCGGAAGGCCTTTGTTTTCATGGCATGCCGTCTCTGCGGATGGCGCGCCTGTCACCGCGTCAAACGGGATGGCGATGATGGTTGAATCCTCCATTGATGCGATGCGCTCTGTCTCGTCTTTGATTGTGTGCGCGAGTTTTAACCCGCAAAAAGCCGAGACAAAATCGCTCTTTGGTGCGTTAAGACGGTTGGCGCGTCTTGGTGTCTCGCTCGGCTCTGTTGATACCGGCACCCATATTCTCGCGGCCGCCGGACTTCTCGATCATCATCGCGTGACCATGCATTGGGAGGCGGTGCCTGCTTTCCGTGAAGAATTTCCGCTCATCGAAGTGAGCGATGAATTGTTCGAGATCGGTCGTGGACGCTTCACATGCGCGGGTGGTACGGCATCGCTTGATATGATGCTGCATATGATCGGCGTGAAACATGGCCGCGAGCTCGCTGTTGCCGTGTCTGAGCAATTTATCCATGATCGCATTCGTGACCGCAGCACGCATCAGCGGATGCAAATGGCCAATCGTTTGGGCATTACCAATCAAAAACTCATTCGCATTATTGAGGCGATGGAAAACAATCTCGAAACACCTCTCGAGGGCACTCAGCTTGCGGAACTCAGCGGCGTCTCGTCACGCCAATTGGAGCGGCTTTTTCGCGCGCATTTAAAAGCGACACCATCGAGCTATTATTTGAAATTGCGTCTCGCCCGCGCGCGTCAATTGCTGCGTCAAACCGATCTCTCCGTGATGGATGTGGCGATGGCGACGGGTTTCTCATCAGCATCATCGCTCTCGCGCGCCTATCGCACCTGCTATGGTGCTTCGCCGCGCCAAGATCGCGTGGAACCGGTGCCGCGCGCGGCGCATGTGTGAGGCGCATTATTTCCGTTTCAGCGTAATGCCTTGGCCCGCTTCAGCCGGAATCGGCAGCGTTGCGTGCGCCGTCAACAAATGATCCAGCGCTTCTGCGGTCTTTGTTAAAAATGGCGCAATTTTAGGGCCGGATTGATCAATGCTCGCAAGCAATTGCTCGCATGTCGCAAGCAGCGTGCCTTCGCGCCCGTGGCGCAACCATTGAAAGAGCCGCAGCCGCTTTGAGTCCACTTCCAAAATCTGCCCAGTCACAGTCAGCGGCTCACCTTCTTTCACTTCCTGATGAAAGCGCATCTGCATCGCGAGCGTGAACATCGTATGATGCGTTGCGTCACGCTCGGGCTTCGAAAGGCCGATGTGATCCATCAGCGCATCAACCGCGCGTGAAAACGGAATCGCATAGGCCGCATCATTCATATGGCCATTATAATCGACCCAATCTTTCAACACTTTGGCCGTGTAGAGATGCAGCGGCTCTGTCATCAGATATGATCCGGTCGGCCTTCGGCTTCAGGCCAGTAATTTTTCACGAGCTTCAAAAGATCATTGAGAAACGCATCGCGGCGGCGTTCGAGTTCTTTCACCGAGCGGCCAGAAGCTTGATGTTCGCAGCCCTCCACAATCCGGTCGATAATCTCATCCGTTAATTCTGGCGCAGGCGTGTAGGAATAAGGCATTTTTAATGCAGGCCCGAATTGATGCATGAAATGCCGCATTCCGGCATCGCCGCCCGCCAATTGGAAGGTCAAAAATGTTCCCATCAGCGACCATCTCAAGCCGCATCCATACACAACAGCCGCGTCAATCTCTTCGGTTGTTGCCACATTGTCCTTAATGAGCCACAGCGCCTCACGCCATAACGCTTCCATCAAACGATCTGCGATAAAGCCTTCGATCTCTTTGCGCACGTGCAAGGGGCGCATACCAATCTGCCGATAAAATGCCTTCGCCGCTTCAACAGTCTCGGGCGCCGTTTTGTCGCCAGCCACAATTTCAACAAGCGGCAAAAGATAGACGGGATTAAACGGATGCCCAACAACAATGCGCGATGGGTTTTTGCAGAGGCTCTGCAAACTTGTCGGCAGCAGATAAGAGGTTGAGGACGCGATCACCGCGCCCGGCTTGGCATGCGCATCAATCTCGGCCAGCAGTTTCTGCTTCAACTCTTCGCGCTCGGGCGCGTTTTCTTGAACAAAATCGGCGGAGGCTACGGCCTCTGCCACGCTGTCCACATATGTCAAACGCGTTTGGCTTGCGCCTTCCGCAAGGCCCGCTGTTTCCAAAGCGGGCCAGGCATTGGCAATCGCGGCGCGAATTTTCGCTTCACCATCGGGCGCGGGATCATAGGCGATGACATCAAGCCCATGGGCGAGGCAACGCGCGGCCCAGCCGGAGCCGATCACGCCTGATCCGATAATGGCGACAGTTTGAATGGATGAGGACATAACAGCGCTCCAAAAAAGTGATCGTCTCAGCTTAATAGACTGGAACCGCATGGCAAGCGGACGCCCTTGGGCGACCATGACTTGACTGTGTGCGACGGTCTTGTGGATGACGTCTCTGATCCACCGCTGATGTCGGTCGAGGGATGCGCCATGTCTATTTTCGGCATGTTGTGCCTGTCGGCGCGGTTAGATTGGCGTCATCTCAACTCAAACGCGTCGGTGGTTGATGTCTCGCGAAGCACAGTCTGGTCATGATCATGCGCATGCTGAACGCAAAGCACGGCGGTCGCGCTGGCGCGGGATTCTCTATGTTTCCCTCGCCGCCTTGCTCTGGAGCACAGCGGGCATTTGGGTGCGCTATCTCACGCTTGATATTTGGACCATCCAATGTGGCCGTGCCTTTTTCGGCGCGTTGTCGCTGTTCATCTATGTTGCTGTGACGCATCGCACCAACATTCTCGAGCCTTTCGTGACGATTCCCTTTGCGGGCTATGTCATCGTTCCGATCAATGCGATTGGCATGATGGCCTATATGCAGGCCTTGAATTGGACGACAGTTGCGAATGTGATGATTGTTTATACGACGCTTCCTTTCGTCGTAGCCCTTTTAGGCTGGCTCTGGATTCGCGAGCGCGTGGCGATGCGGACAATGTTTGCAAGCGCCATCGCATTGTCAGGCGTAATGTTCATGGTCGGTGGCTCGTTTCAAGCCGGCAATGTCAAAGGTGATCTTGCGAGTTTCGTGATGGTGTTGTCCTTTGCGGCCCTTGTTATTCTCGCGCGTCGTCATCCAAAAATGTCGATGCCTGCACATTCGATTCTGTCAGGCCTTTTATGCGCCGCCTCCGCATGGCCGCTTGCGACACTCTCCAGTATCACCTGGCATGATCTCATTCTCTTGGCCGTTTTAGGGTCGATCACCATCGGCGTCGCCAATGTGCTCTATATGCGCGGGGTTGCACGCATTCCTGCCGCCGAAGCCGGGTTGATCGGATTGCTCGATACGGTGATTGCACCCTTCTGGGTGTTCATGATTTTCAACGAACGTCCCGCGGAAGGCGCGCTGATTGGCGGCGCGATTGTGCTTGCGGCCGTTGTATATCAAATTCTGGGTGAACGCCGGCCCGTGAGAGACTAGTGGCCCTTCCACTCCGGCTTGCGCTTCTCGGCAAAAGCGCGCGGGCCTTCGAGCGCGTCATCAGATTTCAACATCGCGTCATAAGCCGGGATCGCGCCGGACCGCATCAGCGCATAGCCTGATTTCACGTCAAGCGGCAGCGTGGCTTTGATCACGGCTTTGATCGCCTTTAAAGCAAGGGGTGCATTGGCCGCGATGGTGGCTGCCATAGCGCGCGCTTCTTGCATCAGTTGGTCTTTCGGCACCACAGCGTTCACCAGCCCCCAACGCGCCGCTTCATCGGCTGATAGACGCCGCGCTGTCATCAACAGTTCCATCGCAATCGGCAAAGGAATGCGCTTTGGCAGACGCAACACACCGCCAGCATCCGCCATAATGCCAAGCGTGACTTCGGTGAGCGCGAATTCAGCGGTGTCTGCGGCAATGATGAGATCGGCGGCGAGCGCCAATTCAAATCCGCCACCAAAGGCCAAGCCATTCACCGCAGCGATAACGGGCTTGTCGAGATCCCATAATTCAGTCAATCCCGCAAAGCCGCCGAGGCCGTGATCGGCATCCACCGCCTCGCCCTCAGCGCCTGCTTTCAAATCCCATCCGGCGGAAAAGAAACGCCCGTCACCACCAGAGAGAATCGCAACCGACAGCGATGCATCATCACGAAATTCCGCAAAGGCTTCATAAAGCGCAAGACTTGTTGCGACATTGATCGCATTGGCTTTGGGGCGGTCGAGTGTGATTTCAAAAATCGCGCCATCGCGTTTGGTGGTGACAAATGGTGTCATGGGTTTATTCCTTCACGATGCGGATCATCGCATCAACGGCAACGGCCCCCTGTTCTAAAATCAAAACAGGATTCACATCGAGTTCGACGAGATGATCATGATTGGCTTCCGCAAAAGCAGCAATCGCCATAATGGCATCAATCGCCGCGCCACGGTCACCCTTCGCGCGGCCTCTGAATCCATTGATCAGTTGAGCGAGCTTCAACTGATCAAAAGCGCTTTCCACCGCTTCACGCGATTTTGGCAACAGAAGCGAAGCGGCATCTTTGAAAAGTTCAACCAAAATGCCACCGGAGCCAAAAGTCAGCGTCGGACCAAAGAGCGGATCACGCGTCACACCAATAATCATTTCGGCAATGACAGAGCTTTGCATCGCTTCGACCAGCACATGGTCAGACAAATGCGCCATTGCGTGCGCAGCGGATTCGACATCGGCACGCGTTTTCAAATTTAACCGCACCGCACCGGCTTCGGTCTTATGCGCGATGCGATCAGAGACGGCTTTGACAACAACAGGAAAACCGATGCGTTCTGCAGCCTGCGCCGCATCTGCAATCGCAACCACCTCGCCCTTTGGAATTGTCAGGCCATAGTGCGCGAGACGCGATTTTCCGGTCGGCTCATCGAGCATATGTGCGGAAGACCCATCAATCACTCCCGCCCGCTTTACCACAGCAGCGCGGGGACTGAGCCGCGCCGCGCCAATCTCAGACGCAATGCGAATCGCTTCCATACAGTCGCTCAATCCCTGCATTGGTGCGATGCCGGATGCGAGCATGCGTGCACCAATATTTTCCGGCATGGATTCCGGCAAGGAGGAGACGAGAGCCGCTTTGGCTCCCGTCATCTCTTGCGCCTGTTCAAAGGCCCTCAGTGTGGCCTCCCAGCTCGACGCATCGCAACGATCCGCGCGTGGAAAATCCAAGATCAAAAGGTTCATGCCATAGCCTGCCCCGAGCATCGCGGAGAAGCAGGCGGTTGAAGCCTCAAGATCGCCCCAAATATAGGTGTGATAATCAAGCGGATTGGCGAGCGGAACTTTCGGCCCTAAAGCCGCGAATAATTTGTCTTCTGCGTCTTTCGGCAAAACTGGCGTCAGCAAGCCAGCATCAGAGGCAAGGTCAGCGACAAGCCCTGCTTCGCCGCCCGAACAGCTCATGGAAGAGACAGTGCGGCTCGTGAGAGGGCCATGCACATGCAGGAGTTTTAAGGTTTCTAAAAATGTCCCGATGTCTTTCGTGCGCCCAATGCCATAGCGCGCGAAAAGCGCATCAAACAATTGATCCGATCCCGCAAGCGATGATGTGTGTGACAATGTGAGCGCCGCGCCTGCTTCCGAGCGTCCAGTCTTGATCGCAACAAGCGGCACACCTTTGTCGAGCGCACGCAACGCGGCTTTCGAGAAACTCTCGATATCATCCAGCCCTTCAATATGCAGGCCGATGGCCGTGACACGATCATCATCAAGCAGCGTGTCGATCATCGCGCCGAGATCGCCTTTGGCTTTGTTGCCAGCGGAAATCAAATAAGCGAGCGGCACTGAGCGCGCCTGCATGGTCAGGTTCAATCCAATATTGCCGGATTGCGTGATGATCGCGACGCCGCGTGTGGTTTGAAGTCCACCATGTTGATCGGGCCACAGCGCCGCACCATCGAGATAATTCAAAAGCCCATAACAATTGGGTCCAAGCAGGGCCATGTCACCAGAAGCCGTAACGAGACGCTCTTGCGCCGCAACGCCATCGCCGCCCACTTCCGCAAAGCCTGAGGCGTAACACACCGCACCGCCAGCGCCCATGCGCGCTAAGGTTGCGACACTCTCAATCGTCGCCTCGCGTGGCACGGCGATAAAGCTGGCATCCGGCACGCCGGGCAGATCGGCAAGGCTTGCAAAGGCTTTGCGGCCTGCGACTTCGGGGCGTTTCGGGTTGACGGGCCAAATCTCGCCTTCAAAGCCGATGCGCTCACATTGCCGGATCACTTCGGCGGCTTCGCGTCCACCGATCACGGCGATGGAGCGCGGGGAGAGGAGGCGGGCCAGGGCGGAGCGGCTCATGAGGCGGATCTCGAAAAAATGTCGGTTTCTGAGTTCTTTTTATCGCGTGAGGGCTTGAAAGGCGAGGCGTCTGCGGCGACGATCATGCAACGGAAAGCGACATCGGGAGGGCGCTATGGCTCAAGATATTCATCAGATGCGGGTTGATCTTGCGGCGGTCTTTCGGATGGCCGCGCATTACAATTGGCATGAATCGATTGCCAATCATTTCAGCCTTGCGGTGTCAGATGATGGCAAACAGTTTCTTATGAATCCGAAATGGGTTCATTTTGATAACATTACCGCGTCCTCGCTGTTGCTGATTGATGCGGATGATCCCGATACGATGAATGGTCCCAATGCGCCCGACCCGACGGCGTGGATCATTCATGGCCATCTTCATCGCGCAGCCCCACAGGCGCGGTGTATTCTCCATGTCCATTCGCCCTATGCCACCGCGGTGGCGACATTGGCGGATCCTGAGATCAAGCCGATTGATCAGAACACGGCGCGTTTTTACAATCGCGTGGCGTATGATTACGACTATGGCGGCTTGGCTGAGAATGATGAAGAAGGGGCGCGGCTTGTGCGCGTCTTGGGTAATAAATCCATTATGCTGATGGGCAATCACGGTGTCTTGGTGACAGGGCCGACGGTGGCTGATGCGTTTGACAATTTATATTATTTCGAACGCGCCTGTCAGACTTTGGTGCTCGCTTATTCAACCGGCAAGCCTTTGTCTGTCCTCTCCCATGAGATTGCTGAGAAGACCGCGCAATCATGGGAAGATTATGGAGGTTATGCGCAAGCGCATTTCGATCAGACAAAACTTGTGTTGGCGAAAAAG
>Ga0164296_1005075_pt1 | contig 11702 bp, 14 predicted proteins | sample GEODES057metaG_FD_113533 | JGI IMG/M metagenome (GOLD analysis project Ga0164296, IMG submission 113533) | Dystrophic lake water microbial communities from Trout Bog Lake, Wisconsin, USA - GEODES057 metaG | ecosystem: Environmental > Aquatic > Freshwater > Lake | place: USA: Trout Bog Lake...
CCCGCGCTGGTTGCCAAGCACAGCGACTGGCCCCGTGAGCAGTTCACGCCTGGTGAGGACCGTCTCCTAGCCACAGGGGTCCACACATTCGGACGCAACTGGGCGCTAGTCGTGCGCCACTTGCTACCAAACCGAACCACGCAGCAAATCACCAACCGGTGGAAGAATGCCACTGGCGCAGCTCGCAATGCAAAAGCAGTGAAAGGACGCAGTGGCGCGCCGTTGCGTGCAGCAGCTGCAGCTGTGACCTCCCCGCTGAGCGTGATGGAGATGCAGGCGATGCGAATGGCAAGAACAGCTCTGCTGGGTGCGAAAGCCACATTATCAGGCTCTGGCACGCCAGCTGTGTGGAATCTCCTTGCGACTCACTGCTGGCGCATCGGTGGCGTGCAGCGTCCCGCATGCGCGTTGCAGAAAGTGTGGCGTGATTTGTTGGTCCACAACGGCCTGGGGCCTGGTGCTGCCAAAGCGACTGCGTCTCTGCCCGCTGCTCCTGGTGCAGAGCATGATGATGCGGATGTTCCCGCGCAGCAGCAGCAGGCGCCGAGCATTGCGCCCATGGGCGGCAATGACGGATGGGATGACGCTCTGGACCACGGACTTGGTGGGACCGCAGCGGGTCCATCGACTGCAGCAGCTGTTGCTACGCCGGGCGCGACGGCACTTCTGCATCCAACCTTCTTGATGGAGGATGCAGCGCCTGATCCGACGCTCGCGCCGGTCACAGCAGCAGAGTTACGGAGGAGTCCCGCGTCGCCCATGGAGCGCTACGCGTTGATGGACGCGTACATCCGGCAGCGGGTGGAGATCTTACAGCTGCAGATGCCGTCCACACAAGCTGCGCCAGTTATGGTGCAGCCGGTGCAGCAGCCAAGTGCTGCGGCGGACGTTGTGATGCATCCTCAACCGCCTCGTGCTCAGGCCCCGACCGCGACAGCAGCGCCGCCTGCTGCTGCTGCTGCAGCAGCGCGTGTTGCTAAGCCAGCTGCAATGCCGTGTCACAGCGCGGGCGGCATCACCGCTCTGCTGGACGACCTGAACGCAGACGTGGGCATCAATGTCGCGGTCACGGGCGCTCCGTCTTGGGCGCCAGCAGCCATGCCACCTGGTCGGGGTCGCCATGGTGGCCATGCAGCAGGCGTGCGTGCGGAGCGGGGTGACGCCGCAGCCACTGCTGGTGCAGACGACACGCAGACCGTAGCCACCCGAATCGGAGGCGGGGCGACCAGCATGCGTCGCCGCCAAGGTGCTCACAGCGCGCATGGCGGTGCAAAGGCAGGAGCCGCAGAGGTATCACATAAGCGGAGTCGTGACGAGACGCCGTCTGGCCGCCCTATGCAGCGTCAAAAGACAACAGCCCCTGCGACGCAGCCATCGTCCGGGAAAACGAAACGCAAGCGTGGCGGCAGCAAGCCTGCAGCATCAAGCGCAGGTGGCACGCGCAGTGGCGGCGGACGAGCCGCGTCGCAGGAGGCTGCGCAGCGCCGCCTGGATGACTCGCACTTCGTGTTCGATCCGGACCATATTCCAGTGGAGGAGCGCCCTCGGTTCAGTCCACCACGGACAGCTGCTCCGCGAGCAAGCACGCCGAAGCAGCGCGCTGCCGGTGCCAGTCCAGTGGCTGATCCACTTATGGCTCATCCTCCTCCAACGCAAGAACGCGCAGCTGCAGCCACGCTGTCTGCCATGATGGGTGGGACAGCTATGCCGGCCGGGACGGCATCTGCACGCCGCAAAGGCGTGCTCCGCGGCGGCAGTCTGGCCATGGGCGATGCACGACCATCGCAATCGCAATTCACCCGCGACAGGTTGGACGACAGCCAAGATGGAGCTCCACGTCCGGGCGGGCCTGTGCCGCTACATCAGCGTCGGCGGGTGACATTCGCATCTGCTAAATACGAGAAGGAGACACTTGCAGACAGCGATGGAGAGCAAGCGGACCCGCCGCCAGGGCGGATACAGGCTGTTGCAGTAGTCGCCGCAGCGAAACCGCCAAGTCCGCCGCCACCACCAGTTGTTGCAGTCGCTCCGCCGCCGCCGGTGATGGTGCCTGAGCAGCCGCGTGCTGAGCCCGAGCCTGAAACGGCACCAACGAGCCAGCCGGCTGATGGCGCCGCCACAACCGCCGCTCCCGGCAGCGGCGCTCTCCGCGACAATGAGATCATGTTTGAGGGTGTTGTCACGCGATGGGCGCCCGCTGAGGACAAGGCCATCATCATCGCTGCCAAGAATGCACCGCAGGGGAAACCCACATTGGTGACTTTCGCACTTGCGTTGGTGGACCCGAACAACCCGCTGTCGCTGGGTAGCAAGTCCGCGGCGCAGGCGCAGGCGCGGTATATGGACCTCGTGAAACGCATGACAGCTGCTGCAGCTGCACGGGCCAAGAAGACTGCGTCGTGAACGCACGGAAGTAACACTACATCTAGGATCAAGGATCACGCTGTCTGTAATGCCGTCAAGACTGTGTCTGCAAGCGCCATGCAGGCTGTCAGCCCAGGCGACTCGATGCCATAGAGCGCGACCAAGCCGTTCCCGTGACTGATTATGGCAAAGTCTGCGGCTGGCTGTCCCAGCCCAACCAGCTTGGGCCTCACCCCCGCATAGGCATACTTCAAAGCGCCGGCTGGGAGGCTGGGGAAGTAATCCCGGATGGCGGCCTCGAAAGCGGGCACTGACGCAGCCAAATCAGCATCATAGCTCAATGTCGGGATGTACGTCACGTCTGGGCCAAAGAGAAGCCTGCTGCGTGCAACATCCAGCGTCGCATGGATGCCCAAGCCAGCGCCGTGTGTCGGTGGCAAAGGGTACACGAGCCGCGAGAATGGTAATGGCCCTGCAAAGGCCCACTCAAAGTAGCACCCCCGGGCGTAGAAGAGCGGTGGGATGGCGACTTGCGGCACGCTCAGTCGAGAGGAGACTTCCTGGGCACAGAGGCCAGCCGAATTGACCACAGCATTGGCATTGACTTGCTTGCCATCCTCACAGAACAGCTTCCAGCGTCCCCCACCTCGCTCACCTGCCAACACGCGGGCATCGCGTAGCAACGTCGCGCGCCCAGATGCGGCAGCATCGGCAGCAAAAGCACTCATAAGCGCTTTCACATCCACCACGCCGCTGGAGGGACTGACAAGGGCGCCGCCCTCGGCTCGCACTCCAGGCTCCAGCTCCGTAATTTGCGCTGGCGTCACCTGCTGCAAGTCATCCACGCCGTTGGCCTCTGCTTTTGCCTGAAGAGCAGCAAGGGCGCCAGCCTGGGCTCTGCGCGGTGCGACGAGTAGCTTGCCGAGGCGCGCGTGCGGCACGCCTTTCGCTCTGCAATATTCGTACAGCTGGTGCTTGCCGGATACACACAAGCGAGCCTTCAAGCTGTTCGCTGGGTAGTACAGACCCGCATGTATGACTGTTGCGCAGTGAACGCCACTAGTCAGCGCCACACCACGCTGCATTCAGAACAGCCACGAGCGCGCGCCTTGACTATTGCGCGTCGAATTCTGCGTGCCAAACTGGGGTTCCGCTTCTAGGAGCGCCACTGACGCGCCGGAGAGGGCCACGACGCGGGCAAGTGCCAGTCCGATGATCCCTCCGCCGATAACTGCGATATCAGCGTGGGTCACGTGTGCCGCTGCTGCCGCGAATGACGCGCACCCAAGGTGTCTCTGCGCTGTGCGCATCACATTTGGCTTTGGAGAGCGGAGGTTCCCCTTGCCAGCGTGTTGAAGGCGCCGACGCTCATTCATTCGATCGATCTGAGTTACACTTCAACACACAGGGCGTAGCTTACGGAGGGCGCGCCGGGGGAAAGTCGCATACAGCACAGAACAAGTGGCTACCATCTCGCCGCAGCTGAGCCACTAGACATCATCCATGTCATCTGCCGCGTCACCATCATCATCGCTGCTGACGTAGTCCTCAGCGCCGTCGTCGCTGCTATCGTCCCTGGCACCCACAGTGCCATTAGCACCTGCCCCTTGGCCGTTGCTCGCCCCTGCATCTCCATGCGCAGCTCCCCCGCCGCCGCGGTGTCGAGCACTCAGGGCGTCTAGCGCGGCGCGCGTTGCGAAGCGCGACACGTAGTCCTTCACCTTTCTGGCGTAAGCCTCAGGCTCCCGCATGAGGAGGGCAGCCGCCTCTCCGTTCAGCGGGTCTGTCGGGTTCGGGTACAACAGCAGCTGCGGTAGGAAGACTTCGAACACGTTGATAAGGTCTGCATCGTGCGTGTGGTGGTCAGTCAAAAAAGTGAAGTCCCTCTTATCGCTGTTTTCGGCGTGTCAGCGCGCACCAAACATAGGGCTCCACGTCTGGTTGATCACGTCCAAGCACACAGAGCCGCCCCTGCGTGGTCGCAGAGCACAGACGCGCAGGCGTCGTAAGCGTAGGCGTCAGGAAGCTGGTACTCACACACCCTCTGTGCACCTGAGCACCCTTCACCGAATGACCTGCGCAACGCACGCACCCTTCGTCCACGTTCGGGTGGTAGATTTTGTTGACGAAGCCGACGGACGGGCTCTTGTACGGATACGCTTCCGGCAGCTCCACGTGCACCCTCCACACCCCGCCGACATAGGGGCTCTCGCTCGGCCCGGGGAACTCGACGTAGAACTCCGCCATGCTGTCGTCTGCCATCTCCACCTTCCAGTCGCTCATGAGCCTGCGTGTGGTTGAGAGGCCGCAGTGAGCGCGGGGGCGCGTGGCGAACGTCAGCTGGAGGGGTGGCACAACGTGAAGGTGGGCAAGCACTGCGGCCGACGCACAGTTTCATGACGTCCGTCTCGCGTCGCCGTGAGGGACTCGTCATGGCTGCTGGGACGGTGCGCACAGACACCCGTCTCGCGAGGGGGGCTCGACTTTAAAGAAGCAATCGTGGTTTGCGGACGCCTAGTGGTGAATTGCATCTCAATTTGTATACAGGCGTGATGCCTAATGACTATGTCACTCAATTGCGGCAGTCTTGTGACCCAATTCGCACGTTCAAAAAAATCGCACCGACCCAAAATGCACTGTTCATATAGCATGGCATCGCCTGCGTGCAGGTGTCGTGTCTTTTTCGACGATCGATGACATCAGCAACCGTGGCCGAGTGGTTACTCCTCCGTGAGAGGAGCCTCTGAAGGCGTCAGCCTGCTAAGTTGATGTGCATGCACGCGAGAGTTCGAATCTCTCCGGTTGCGCGTTTTTTTCATTTTTTTGCGCTCCATATGATGCACATGTATGCAATGACACATTCTAACGCGAGCATGTATTGCCAAGTTCGAGTGTTTTTCTGGCGAGCCACAAAGTACAAAGCACCAAACTCCTCACCAGATTGCGCCCGCTCCGCAGAAGCGCGTGCTTGTCCCCCGCCCTTAACGCGGTGCACGACCCTGTGACCCGTCCGGGTGGTGCCTCGGGGTCAAAGTTGGGCTCCGAAACGTGTGAGCAAAAAGCCATGGCGTCAGATGGAAGTCTGCAGCTCACACCGCCGGATACGCTCAAGTTCCGCTGTGCGTGCCCAGACACACACGGCGAGCGTGTCCACCACTGCTAGCGTGCCTCTGGCCAGAACCACCCCGTGGGGCCGCGGCCAAGGGTGGTTTTTGTTTGCCTCGGACTGCTCTCGCTGGTCACACTCAACGACGCCCTCTGAACGCACCTGTCCTCCGCCGTCGCGTCCCGCAGTCGAGCTGAAGAAACAGATCCCGGCGCTGCTGAAGCTGACCAACCCGGGGGCCACCAGCGTCGCGTTCAAGGTGAGTGTTCCTTCAATAGGGCCGCAGCCAAAAAACCTGTGGGGCGATCTCCAACACAAGCACCACACTCACACACTCGCCGCTGCAGGTGAAGACGACCAGCCCGAAGAAGTATGTGGTGCGCCCGAATACAGGTGTCGTGCCGCCTGGAGGTGTGGCCGAGGTGTGTTCACGGATCAACAGCGGTTGTTTGTTATACTGCACGCACAGCACCCGCGTGCGCCGTGCGCTTACGCGCTGGTCTGGCGGTGTGTGTAGGTGCAAGTGGTCATGCAGCAGCAGAAGGAGTACCCGCCAGACTTGGCAAACTGCAAGGACAAGTTCCTGGTGCAGAGCTGTGCAGTGACCAGCACACAGGCTGCGCAGCTGGCCGCCCCCGGCAGCGACGCACAAAAGAAAGCCGTGTTCGAAGCCGTCTTCCCGGCGGTTGAGGCTGGAAGCCCGATGCCGGCGTCTGTGAAGGAGGCTAAGCTCAGGGTGGCTTACATCTCGCCTGCACCGCCGCCGAGCCCCGTCGCTGAGGAGGGTGCCGGCGGCGCAGAGGGTGCCTCCCCGGTTGGAACGCCTGCATTCAGTCCATCTGCGCCAGGCACGGATCGGGCTGAGGCAGCCTTGGCAAACCGAGAGCTCAACGCGGCTGTCAATTCCAGTGTCAAGCTCCAAAAAGAGATGCAGCAACTGAACACGCAATGCACGACGCTGAAGGCGCAGCTTGCGGAGCGGGATGCGAAGCTAGCGCAGCTGCGCGCAGGGGGGGCAAGTGGACGGGGCGTGGTGCCATTCACGCTGGTTCACCTCCTGCTCACGGCGCTCATTGCGTTTGTGCTGGGACGGTACCTGTGAGCGATGGTGACACGTCCGGGGTGTTGGGGGACTCAAGTGAAAATTGATCACACGGCTACGATGAATCTTGTGTCTGAGGAGCGCGCCGCCCGGAATACTTAGACATAGTCTATGCTAGAGCCTTCTGCGGGCTTGTCCCTGGCGACGCCACCACCGTCAGCTCGCGGCACTGTCATCTGCAAGTGTCGGCGCTACATAGGACTCTTCTCGTGGGACGCCTCCAACTGCCTCCTCGCCCGCATCATCATGTCCATCCCTGTGCTCTCTCCGCTGAGCAACGGTGGCCCGCAGCGCCTGCATGGCCAACACAACATCTAACCCCATCACTCCCAAAGAGCCAACCAGCCAAGGGGCCACACGGCCAAGCTTCGTGCGCAAATCATCCTCATCATCACCAGCAAGACGAAGCAGCACGCTGGTCCCGTATAAACCATTTGCGAGCACAGCAACAGCGAACATTGAGAATGCCAGGCCAGATGCTCCGCGGCGGGCGCTGTTCTTGCGCAGCTGAGACACGCGTGACAGGAGATAGCAGCACGCGCTTGCCCATCCAAGCGCGATGCCGATGCGCGCCTCTGCTGGCGTGTGCGAGCCGCCCCCACACGGCGGAAGCACTCCAGGGCCACCCTGTGCCCTGTCGTGGCCCTGCAGCCATCGTCCGCCCACATTCGGAGGCGGAGTGTCCAGAACTAGCCACATGAATGGCGCCATGGTCATAGACGCCATGACTGCTTGAGGTCCGCCTCGACTGTGGCTCCTGCGTGATGCTGCCAGCAGTGGTGCCTCCAAACCATCTGCTCGCACGACGCTTGCATCGGATGAATCATGGGCACCCGCGACGCCATCTTCCACGTCTGCAATAAGCAGCTCCATGCGGCGGCGATGGCGACGCCGAGCGGCTAGGAGAGCGACTTGCGATATCAGCACCACGTCCATGAAAACGTAATAAGCTGCCGTCACCGTCTGCGTAGCTAGTGCGCCGGTGAGGATGCAGCCTATGAGGTTGCACGTGTCGCCAAGCAGCCACTCCGCCTTCAAGGTGCAAGCAAGGGCGTCAACGACGGGCGGTTCCGGGTGACACAAGGAGAGTGGACGGACCAGGAAGAAAGCACTCAGTGCGTCTGCGCTTCCATCCCGTGCATTCCTCACTAACTGAGGCACCTGCGCGACGAGCCACAAGCCTTGAAAAGGGGACATGGAGCACTGTCAGTGTCACCTCCCCAAAGACTGTGGGTGGACCCGAGCGAGCGCACCGACACTTGCTAGGCCGAGACTGAAGGACAGTTTGTCAAGGGCAGTGTAGAGGCAGTCGCCAAAGATGTGCTGCACCCACTGCACTGCTCCTTCTCCAGTGCAGAGGCATTTCACCATGGCGGCGTTGCCCGAGCTCTCCAGCTACGGTGCCCCGGGCGGGAAGAAGAGCCCTGTAAGAGCCATGGGCAGAGCGACGGCGCGGGGACTTGGCAGTAGCGAAGAGACGGGAGCAAGCTGTTGCTGTCGTCATCACTGCGCAGCTCAAAAGATGTCTCAATCCTCATCCATGGTCGCTTGTGGTGCCTGGCTGGCAAGTTGCAGCATGTCGTTGAAATTGACCGGTTTTGCAGGCGCCTAAGTGGTTGAGAAGCACGCAGCGAGAAAGCATGCCACACCTCAAGATGTGTTCGCAAATTCTCAAGGAGAACGCACGATGCGCACGTACCTTCTTTTTGGCCGCTACACGTGGCTTGCGCGCCACTGCTGATGTCGTCAAGTCATCATCGCCATCACCTCCAGCTGCTTGCGTGCCCCACGCTGAGCCGGCTGCCCTCTTGCTGGGCGACGCTGCCGCCTCGCCGGCTGGCTGCTGCTGGCTAAAATGTCGTTGACTCGAGTAAATGTCAGGGGCGGGCATGCTTGCACCTCCACCATCACGCTGCAATACTAATTCTTTTGCTCCGCCTTGATCACGCAGTCGCTGCGATTGAGTCGGCTGTGTACCGCCAGGCCTGGTCAGCTCATCTGGCGCCTCTTCATCGCTCGTCCGTGCTCGCTCCTCCTCCTCCAGCCCGATGCGGGTTTTCGCTTGCTCCAGTTCCTCCACTAAGATTCTGAATCTCTGCTTCTGCGCATTCATGACATGCGCGAAACGTGCAAACAAATCCTTCTCCGAGTCCTCTTTCGCCGCTACAGCCTGCGCTGCAAGCTTCTGAGCACCCGCAGCCTCAGCACGGGCTGCATCCGCTTGAGCGGTGGCAATGACGCGAGCTGCCGTCGCGGCCCGGGCAGCACGAGCAGCTGCGACGGTGATATTGAACGCAGCAGCGTCGGAAGACTGGTGAGGAACGAGAGGGTATGTGGCAAACGACCCGCTACGCGGCGAAGCCAGTGTCCACCTCAGCTGTGACGTCCGTTCACATGTGCGAGTCAGCAGCGGGGGTGACGAAGCGACAAGAGCGGGGGCCGCAGAAACAAACAACAGACTGACCACAGACGCGCGCACCTTGATGCCGTGGGTGGTGTCATACCTCTCCGCAGTCAAGTGATGCAGTCCTTCAGCGAAGGCTTCCTTCGCGTAACGCAGCCACTCGGAGTCGCTAAAGGCCTGCACGTCAGGTTTCCGTGCGCCTGTGTGAGTCGAGTCAGTGGCCTGGTGTGTGCCCAGCCGTGGTGGAGGGAGATGCAGGGCGCGCCTTGTTTGCTCCACACGCGGCCCTCGTGCACTAGCTCCACGTCGAAGTGGTCAGCGCGCCAGATGCAGCGCAGGACGCAGGGGCCGGGCGTCGAGTCAGGCATCGCAAGGTCGACGACACAGAATGTCTCTTGCGGCGCGTCGCTGCCTGCTGGCACGACAGCGACAGGTGTCACATGCTCCATGTGCCTTACTGACAGGTGTTGAGCAGTGGCGGCGGCGACGAAACTGACCAACTGGCCGGGGTAAGTTCCATCTGTGCGTCACGTGCGTTTCATGTGATCGCTGCGCGAATGGTGTTTCTCGCGCACAAGCGGTGCCCACATTAGGTCCACACTGGGCCACCCTCGTCTTCGTCACCGTCAACGGCGTCATCCAGCAGCGACTCCCACAGTGGCGGCGTGTCAACACCACCCGCTCGCCGACCGCCCCTCGTCTTGCGCCAGAAGCGCGCCCAGCCCTCGGATGAGGCGTGCCTTGTGCGACGCGCAGCTGCCGCCGCCGCAGCTCTCCAGCCCAGGGACGCTGTCATGGAGCCCGGCCCAGCTCTGCGTTTGTACAGCTCCACGGCTACGAGGCACAGGCAGTAGGCGAACAAGATGCCTGCGATGGTAGTAGATGCCCATTTGAAGCCCATGGCGCCGGTCATGGCCGCGCCAGCGAGCGGACCAAGGGCCTCACCAGCACAGTATATGCCGTTGTAGAGCGCAGCCACTGTTTCACCGCACGCGGGGCTGTCACCGAAGCGGGCTAGAACTGCGGCTTCCATGGCTGGCATGCATGGGATGAAAGCCAGCGCTGCCGAGAAGCCTAACAGGCTAAGGCTGATGCATTGAAGAGCCCACGCGCCGGGAGTGGCGACACCATGCGAAGCAGCCGGTCCGAGCAGCGGGCTAGGCCCCAGAAAGATGTAAGAGAGCGCCAGGCCAGCGATGCCGATGGCTAGAATACGCTTGGGGCCATACGCATCTGCCAACGCGCCGGCTCCAGGCGAAGCCAGGGCGTAGGTGCCAGCTGCCAAGCCAAAGAGCCCGCCGGTAGCACGCTCAGAGGCATGCAGAGTGTCTTGCAGATGTGGCGCCAGTGTTGGCCCGATGAACCCGAACGCGAGACCCGCCAAAAGAGTGACAAGGGATGCGTTCAGCACCGCCGGGAGGCGAGCCACTGCCATGAAACTCAGCTCTGGATGTTGAACGAAGCCGGGAAGGAGCGTTGCACCCGATGACGGCGTCGCAGCAGCACCCTCTGTCGCTGGCTGACCACCAGTGCCTGAGGCCTCTGTCGACTCGCGCTCCACTCGTGGGAGCGCCCACGGGAGGAGTGGTAAGCAGACGAGTAAGCCGACGCCCATGACGACGAATGGCAGACGGAAGCCGCCGAGAGCGTAGAGGCCGCCGCCTATGGGCGGGCCGACCATGAAGCCGACGCCTGCCACCGCCTCCTGGAGACCCACCAAGGTGGCCAGTCCGCCACGGAAGCGGTCTGCACAGGAGGCGAGGAGTGCTGTGTATGACAGCGCGGCGCCGGTGCCTTGAGCGCAGCGCAGGAGGAGGTAGATTGCGCCTGAACCGGGCGTGGTGGGGACGCAGCCCATGACGACCGCGGCGATAGCTTCCAGCACGATGCCAAGGACGAAGACGCGACGCCTGGTGTGGAGAAGGTGGGTTAAGGGCCGCTGGAGGAGGCGGTTGAGGCGGACATCCCTAAGCAAACAACTCCGAGTGAGCCTTTGTTCCCCCGTTCAGCGGCGCACCTTCCCAGCTTGGCACACGCAGGCGTGCAGAGCGGCGAGAGCACGAGGTTCATGGCCGGGTAGGCGGCGAACACGGCGCCGATAAGCGCCTCCGATGCGCCCACGGACAGCAAGCCTTGGGGCAGGAAGGGACTCGCGACGCTTATCAGCGAAGCCGCAAAGAAGCTGTACACGCACACCAGCGCCAGCAGCGCGGCGTTGTCACGGTGGAACACAGCCGACCCGGAGCCGTGTGCGGAAAGCACGCCACACTCTGCAGACTGGTCACTGCTCGTCGCCGTCGCCTCGCCGTAGCCGTCCCTTGCCACCGCCCCCAGGCGGGGCAAGCCGTGGCCGCGTGCAGCCGCGACACTGTGTCTCGCAGACAGTGGCACAGTCATGCTCCAGAGCGGCCCGGGGCGGGCCACCAGCGGAGTGTGGGTGTCGTCGGCGGACATGGTTGGATTCAGCCGCGTGCGTCTGTCTGCTGCTTCACGCGCTTCTTGTACTCCTTGTACTGGCACAGCTCGTACACGTGGCGCTCGTGCTTGCACGCCCACGGCATGTAGTAGCTGGCGGCGCGGCACTCGTTGAGAGGGATGAGAAGGTGGGCGCAGAAGTCGCGGTAGTGGAGCGGGAGCTTGGCGGCGCGCATCTCCTCCTGGGTGGCTTTCATGTCGCTGCTCATGCTGCTGCTTCAGGTCGCAGCGGCTCGGGCGAAGAGGGGTCA
>Ga0164296_1005076_pt1 | contig 11702 bp, 8 predicted proteins | sample GEODES057metaG_FD_113533 | JGI IMG/M metagenome (GOLD analysis project Ga0164296, IMG submission 113533) | Dystrophic lake water microbial communities from Trout Bog Lake, Wisconsin, USA - GEODES057 metaG | ecosystem: Environmental > Aquatic > Freshwater > Lake | place: USA: Trout Bog Lake...
CTCTCGGCACATTTGCTCGCGACCGCGAATAAATGCGTTCCCTTCCGCAATATGAACCGAATCGTCAAAGTGTCTTTCTTCCCAAAACTTCTTGGTAAATACCAGTGTAGCTTCTGATACTCGTTCTGAGATTGGAAGTGTTCGCGGGGGAACGTTCATGAATGAGGAATACTTCGTAATATCATAGCATGGAATTGTCGTACAATATCCGCACTGCCTTGAAGGTTCTTTCATTAGCATAGCAATTCGTTGTAGAACACTATTGTTTGGATACACATCATCGTCATCCATCATAACAATATAGTCGTACATGGCCTTTTGAACTCCAAGATTGCGCTTCTCGGAAATTGTCATCTTGCGGTCACATCGCACATAGACTACATTGGGGACACCGATAAGCGTATCTTCAATAGGATCATCTCCATCGTCCACGATAACCCACTCCAACTTCTCTTCCGGATAGGATTGAATCATATACGAATACTTCGCAAGAGGCATAAATACACGACGGTCTCGCGTAATGGTGACAATGGAAACATCAGGCAGAGACTCTTCTTTGGGAAGTGTATCTTTGAGAATATAGGGCGTATGAGAAACGAGTGAGTCCTTCAAAAAGGACGTCATAGACGCAATCCAATTCTTGTGTCTTGCCTCGTAGCGTTCACGGCAAATGAGTGATGCCTTTTTATGTTCCGCAAATGTTAGAGATACATACTTTCGAAGAACTTCAACGATAGAAGAAACCGATGTATCTACATATGTTCCAAAACAATCTGGTTGGGGCACGGAATGATGAACTTCTCCGTAGAAAATACCAAGTTCTTCTGAGCCCACAATATCTTGCTTAAATGGTTCAATTGGAGACACAATCAGATTACATCCAGCAGACATGGCTTCATTAATAGCATGACCAAATCCTTCGCACAATGAAAGGCAAATACAAAGTCCGCATTCTTGAAACAAGCTATCATACTCAGACTCTTTCATGACCTTCGGATGAAGAAGAACCTTATCTTGAATTCCTGCTGGAACAGTCACTTGAATTGCTGCTGGGTCATAGACAACATTTAGAACGGGGAGCTTTGAATAGAGAGTAGTATGTTCTTCCTTAAACTTTAAATAGGCCTGAAATACGGGCTTTGGATGACGATAAATGTTCTTTCCAACGGGAAGAATGGCTTTGTAGTAATTCTTTCGCTCTTTTAGTACTTTATCAATACTTGTCCATCCAATGTATTTTACTGGAGTTGTTGTGACAGACTTAAATACTCGTTCTGCTTCATGTGTTTTTACCCAAACTTCATCAACCATATCCAAATACGGTTGCCAAGACTTGTATGTCCATTCAATATTGGGAATCCAAATATTCTTACGAGCAAATGAAAACAGAGAGGCATTCATAACTTCCAGAAAAATGTTATAGTCTGCCTCTTGGCACTCCGGAAAATTAAAATTTACACCAAAAATTTGAACATCTTTATCAAAGACTGCTGTCAAAATACCCCGTAAAATAGCAGCATCTTGCGAAAGACCCGTTCCTTTCCGAGAATTATAAATAATATTGACCTTCATTTACTTTAAATGATTTTGCTTTCGTGTAAGTCTACCGCGCGGCGGATGGCGTAGTGTTTTTGCTCTTGAATTTGTGTACTGTAAATATCGTCTCCAATCAATAGAATCTTTGGAAACGCAAGAATGTAAAAATACACACGGACGGTCCTTCCACCATTTTGCGTCTGTTTGACCACACCATTTCCAAAATTCTATCGGATCTTTAATTTCACGAGCGCTTTCCAATTCTGTTGTCTGAATTAATTTACGGCATTCTGCTTTTTGAACAAGCGATTCATATCCATAATAAGGACTAAATAAATCCTTTTTATAGAGACTATCTTCTACTGCGATTCGTTCTCCATTCCAGCCAACTTTTTGAATAGGACGAAAGGAGTCCCATGTTGGTTCAAATAGATACAATTTAGCAGAATACTTTCCGTAAATCGAACCGTGAAATTCTACAAGGTCCATTGATTAGTTCAAAAAAAAGACTTTAACTCTCCTGTCCGCGTTCCATAGACCTTCACATTCGTAGGGTTGGCAATCGCGGGGGCAAACTCTTCCAAATCTTTCAGGTAAAACTTGTGGAAATCAACTTCCGAGTAAATCTTGGCAGACGCATATCCAATCACACGCTTATTTAATTCCTCTAACTCCTGTGCTACACGATTGGGGTTGTTCTGGCTATATGTTAGGTAATAGCTTCGCATGATGAGTTTTAAATCATCATCACTCTGGCGGTCAATCGAATACTTACCACCACTCATAGCATACACCTGCTCTTGAATCTTCTTTTGTAGGTTTTCAATGTTATCAACACTGAAAAATACGGTATTGAGTGGAGTTGCCTTGTGCATTGTACCTACGAGTTGCTGGCGATAGTCGTTTCCAATAATCGACTTTCCAGTATCATAAAATTTATAAGGAGTGGCAGCAGTCGGTTCGGACCGAATATTTGGAACACGACCACCATGCTGAGGAGCAGGAAACTGTGTGTTTGTAGACGTCATGTTGTAACGATTTTCTACGGACATCGGATCCACGAAGGTAGCAGACAAATCCATCTTATTATAACATTAGCATATTTTCATATACGCCTGAATCTAACACTTCTTCAAGTTCTAATGTAATCGATACATTTGCTCCATTTAGGTCCAAGACATTTCCATATGTGTCAATAAACTTCACTTCAAATTTTGTGACATTTGTAGGCTGTTGAAAGTGATAGATTTTTGAAGATGAGTTTGAAAAGTTATTATCAAATACAATTGTATTCTTCCCCGTTTGAAGTGTAATCTTTCCAAATGCTTGAACTGATGTTCCACCGTACACGGGATGTTTAATTAGATTGTAATCGTTGATAACGACATATACATAATGGTCTTGAACTGTATCAGGAACAGCTTCCGCAGTATAACTCATAGATCCAGAATAGTTTGTTAATAAAAATCCCAAATTATACCCAATTCCATTTCCATTTGGATTTAAATTTTTGGTAGATGGAAATGATAAATTAAACGCACTAGGCCCTGTGATTGTAATCTTATTTGTGCGAGGACCCAACGCAATCGTATATCCTACTGGTAGTTTGGCAGTAATATCTGCTATTAGTTCAGAAATTGTATAGTTTCCATCATCTATCGTAATAGTATTAGTACCGATTGAAAACGTAGTATTGCTTCTCGTAGAAGCGGAAAATGTATAGAATGTATTTGGAAATTCAAGCGTTGTAATTTTTACAGACTTTACATTCTTATATGGTCGTTGAGGAGCGTAGACAAACCACGATGATGATGTGCCCGTCAATAAAGTATCTTCTGGTTCTTGTCCGCTACATAAGTTTGGAGGAATATTTGGAACAATATTTCCACGAAATTTGGTATCAATATTTACAATTTGATTCAGAACACGAACATTATCACGATGTTTTGAATCTGGATTTGGCGTTGGTTTAATTACATGTTCTGGTTTATTCCGATCACCCTGAAATTTATTGAATTCTTCTTCATCTTCTAATTTATTTTCATCATACATATCTTCATGATGAGCACGAACTTGATCATACTCATATTCGTGTTCTTGCTGAACTAAAAGCATCTTCGCATTTTCATCATATTGCTCAGCCAGAATTTGCTGATAAGTAATGTCCATTATTCTTATGACGAATAAGTAAAGAAAATGCCTTTTTTATCGGCAGGTGAATATACTTCACAGGCAAGAGTGTCTGTTTGTGGTGTTACGGGAGCACAAGGACCAATTGGTCCCGTTGGACCAAGTGGACAGCCAGGTGTAGCATTTGGGGCTATTTACTACTTCAATATTGACAACATAAGCTCGACTGGTCCATCTTCAACTGGTCCATCCGGAGTCTATAAAATATCACGACAACTAGATTCTTTACCCACTGGAACAAATCCAGCATATGGTGGAATATATCCGGGTTGTTTTACAGAAGTTGTTGGCCCAGTCGGTGCCGGAACAACAGTGGCACAATTTACATCTATGCCAGGCGATCCAGGGGTTTCAAATATTCCACAGGGAGTTTGGAACTATAATTTATATTTTTACAATCTGATTCAAGGACCAACAACTCCATCAACAACACCGCCACCTGCGTCAAGCTATACTGGAACGATGGGAGTCGTTACTACATCTATCGTAGATGTCTCCACTGGTGGAACTGGAACAACAACAATTCTTGGAACCGGAACATTTAAAAGCTTATTGTATACCGATAATACACCAATAAATGTACAAGTTCCATCAATTGGATATACAGTCAATTATCCGACATCTGCGTATCTACAAACAAAAATTACATTAAAAGATGGAATTCCAAGCGGTACCGTAGCGCAGTTTTGGACACAGGGAGAATATGTAAGTGATATGGTAACAGTTTTTTCTCCACAACAGGGAGCTACTGGTTATACAGGTTACACGGGGGCTCCTGGGTCTACGGGTTATACTGGCGCAACTGGTCAATCGGGATTACCTGGTCAGCCAGGACCTGCTGGTCCACAGGGACCACAGGGACCCGCTGGAACAGGTCATTTAGGAGATGTAAGTACTCTCATATTTTATACTCCATCTGGTAATAGCTCAACGACTATATTTGATTGGAGTATATTAAACTTAGGAAACAGATCAGATTATCCTGGAACACCTGAGTACTATTTTCCAATATTCAGTGACGGTAATTATTTAGGAAGTGTATGTTTTAAAACTGGAGCATCGTATAGTTTTACATTCGTAACCGGAGAGAGTAATGCTGGATCTGGAGTTGTAACAGTTAGTGGAAGTGGAAATGCATTTTCATCTTTAATGTATCCGTTTGCCACTGGAGGTACAATAGAACTTTCCAGCGATAACACAATGCTAATATATTCATTCAGTCAACATAATGGTTCTGGAATGGGTACAGTTACCTTTACTAGAATAACAGTTTAGAAAGGTCATCCAGCCACAAATCTCGTCCAGTTTTTCCTTCTAGGTCCGCAATCTTCTTTCGCAAAATCTCCAAATCTTCCTCATGTTTCTTTGCGTGTTTGAGTGTCAGAGACGCAATCGGTAGATTCATTAGATAATCAAATCCACCCTTGATGCGGACAAACTTCTCTTCATCAAGAAGTGTATCACAAACATCCGAAGACTTGCGTCGCAAATCTGGGCGAGGCGTATCTTCACACTGCTGGCGAATAAATCGCACAACATTCTCATGATAGGGAAGTCGTGAATTCATCTCATTGAGCAGATATTCGCGTCGTTTCACATACATAGCTAGTCGAACACCAACAAACTCATTCAAAATCTCATTTGGAGTGTTATATTTCTTAATGATTCCCTGCGAGTTGAATGCGTGCATATTTGTGAGCTTAATTTTGTCAGTCAATACCTTCACAATCGCAGGAATACCGCCAGACCCGAGTTTGACTTTAATCATCACATCTGTGTCCGTAGATGTATCCGTATAATCCTTGATTGTTCCTGCTTCAACAAGCTTATCAAGTGTCTCTCGGAAATCTCCGGTCCATGTTCCAACCGGAAGTTCTGTGATTGTAACAATATCCTTCTCCACATTACATCTTCCTTCTACGATATAATCCTTGTCCGACTTGATAATCTTGCCCTTGAATCCTCGTGTCCAAGGAATGAACTCGCGTTGGAGTCCTTTTCCAGTTTGAAGCCATTCTACAATTGCGGATTTCAACTCCTCTGGATTGAAGGATGGAATGAATGTAGAATACCCAGTACCAATTCCACGACATCCATTGACCAGAATCATCGGCAGAATCGGAGCATACCATTCTGGTTCTACCGGAGTTCCATCATCATCGCGATAGTTCAAACAATCAAAGTCTTCCGCTGGAAGTAGATGCTGAATATAGGGTTGTAGATATGTGTGAATATAACGGGGTGATGCCGAATCCTTACCACCTTGAAGTCTCGTTCCAAACTGTCCCTGCGGTACAAACCATGCGATATTGTTTGAACCCACAAAGTCCTGCGCCATTCCCACAATCGCATCATTCAGCGACTGCTCACCGTGATGGTATCCAGAATGCTCGGAAACATACCCAGCAAACTGAGCAACTCGAATTTCGGACTTCAAGTTTCTCTTCAACGCAGAGAACAGAATCTTTCTCTGCGATGTTTTGAGACCATCAACTACACTTGGAATCGAACGCTCTAAATTGTAGTTTGAGAAGTGAATCAAGTCCTTGTTGACAAAGTCCTCATAACTCACAGACTCACCTGGACCGGCATTGATGATTTCGGACCGTGAATATGTCTTCAACCAATCCTTGCGATTATCCGCCTTTGCCTTGTTGAACGCCAAATCAATACTGCTATCACTCACATCACCCGTATACTTGTACGGAATCATATTGAGTGCCTTGAAATACTCCTTTGCCTCATCGCGCGTAGAAGTACCCAATCCCTTGTAATACTTCACATGCCAACCACGAGAAGCATCGGTCTTACGCCATTCCTCATAATCATATTGTGTATAGAACGCCTTGACTTGCTTGCCTTTCGTTGCCTTCACAATCGGAGTTGCCATGTAGGTTACAAATCCTTGAATCTTCAAAAGCTCGTGCCAGAGCTCATGAAACATATTGATAAGCAGACCGCGGATGTGGGAACCGTCATAATCCTGGTCGGTCATAATCAGAACCTTTCCGTATCGTAGAGACTTCACATCTGTGTACTCCTTTCCAGATTCAAGCCCAATAATCTTTTTAAGATTTGCAATTTCTTCGGTTTGTTCAACCTTGCGAACACTTGTATCTTTCACATTTAGAAGCTTACCTTTGAGCGGGAAGACTCCAAAGAACTTTCGCTGTTCCTGACTGAGACCGGAGAGTGCCATTGCCTTGGCTGAATCTCCTTCGGTAAGAATCAGAGTACACTCGTGACTCTTATTGGTGCCAGCGTGAACAGCGTCGTCTAGCTTTGGAATTCCAGTAATACGACTCTGCTTCTTTCCGTCTGTTTTCGTATTGTCCTTGTTGTCCTTCTTCTCCTGCTGTTGTAGAATCTTCTCTACAACTCCAAGTTTTGTTACAATCTTCTTCAGAAAGTCATCCGAAAGTTTACAAGATACTTTGGATGTAAGAACCTCCTTGGTTTGCGAACTAAAGGAAGGATTCTCCACAAAGCAGTGAATAAAGATTGCGAGTGAATCTTTTACTAGACTTGGCTTCACAGTGATTTTCTTCTTGGTCTCCAAATACTTAGTAATATGCGATACAATCTGGGACGAAATTTCATCCACATGCTTTCCCGAACGGGTCCAAATGCCGTTCACAAAGGAAACGTTGAAGAACTTGTCGGTGGGACTATCAGCAATTGCCAGCTGCCATCCAACCTGCGGAGTGTCTGTGAGTACGGTTGTATCTTTCGGGAGATACCAGGAAGCGTATGTAGAAAGGTCTCGAAACTTGATAGGTGTGTCGCACCATGTAACGCGCACATCCTTCCCCACTGTCATTGCCAAGTCAAAGACTCGTCTCTGAACGACCTCGAGTAGTTCCGTCGGAATACTCTCTTTCCATCCAAAGCGCGCCAAGTCTGGAATCCATTCAATTTCTACATAGGATTTTGTCTTACACGATTTGATAGTTGGTTCATGGACTTTTGACATATTGTTTTCAAATACTTGCGTGTACTTCAACTGACGAGTACCGTCAACGACTGTAACCGTCATCTTTTTCGCAAAGATATTGACAAGTTTGACTCCATATCCGTTCTTACCACCAACAAGCTTCTTTTCTGATTTATCATAGTTTGTAGATGTCAGAAGTTCTCCGAAAATCATCTGTGGAATGTAGACTCCATAGTCTGGATGCTTTTCCACATCAATACTTTCACCATCATTTCGAATGGTAATTGTATTCTCCTTTACGGAAATGTCAATGTGTTTGACTGGATTTTCGGAATTTCTCTGCTTCAAACGAACCACATGGTCATGCGCATTTACAAGAAGCTCATCAAACAGCTTGTAAAAGCCAGGGTTGAATGACAGTGATTTTAGTTCAAAGTGCTCATCCTTTACGACATATAACTCTTCAATCGCATTCTCAATACTTCCGATATATGTATCAGGAAGTTCAAGAATGTGTTCGCGATGCGTGTGTTTCTTATACTGCTTTGAAAGTTCCATTTCTGTACTATCCAAACAACTAGGACGCTGTAAATTCGTTTTCAAATAGCATAATGATTCGTCATGTTAAATCCGGTATCGCTTTCATCCCATAACCCATACTCTTTAAAACGCTGAACCTTTTCGGCAGTTGTTCGAAGATAATTAGAATGAACTATTTTTGCTTTTGATTTACGATTTTCATTAAAGTATATTTGTCCATTTGGATATTCATCTTGGGGTAATTTTTGAATCTTTAATCCAAATGTTGAAGATATCATCTTTTTATATTCAAAATTAAAGGCATGTTGGTCATTTTGATTTGGAGAATCTGATTTTTTTAACCATTCGATTGAATTTTGAATTAATCGTTTGGATAGAGCCGAAGAACGAACTAAAAAGAATCCAGTACAAAATCCCCATAAATCATCTTGCATTACAAATTGACCCTGATATTTACGAACGTCATCAATTATATTTTCAAATACTATGATATCATTATCAATCCAAAGAACTTCTTTGTCTAAGAGCATATTTTCTAAAATAACTTCTAGTTTTCGTATTGTTATTGTTTGAAACTCTTTGGTATTATACGAAGCCGCATCTTTGTTTGAGTTTAAAACGTAACAGTGAAATAAGTTCATTGGAAACCCCGTTTTTTGAGCAGAGTTTAACATATTTTTCATCATTGGTAATTGAGCATCATTTGTCATACATACAATTCTCATTTATACATTTCAAGCATAGTTTTATTAAATGCCCCCACGCAAATCAAAGGTGGTTATAAAGCCACAAATTGTAGAGGAAACTCCGGTTGTATTCTTTTTACGAATACCAGAAGATACAGACGATAGTATTATCCCAGCAGGAGAAACAACAACCTATTCAGAGCTAGAACAAGTTCCTGCTCCAATTAATTATTCTAGCATTCTCAACTCAGTTGAAATTTCGAAAATTACATCACGATTTAACACAGACCTTCTAAAGTCTATTTTGGATAAGTTTACAGGTCCAACATATTCTCCTCAAACAGCATGTTTTTGGTGCTGTCATACATTTGCGTGGGTAAATACAGTTCTTCCACTTTCCTACGACGCATATAAGAATCTGTACACATGCGAGGGGCATTTCTGTTCACCGGAATGCGCGCTTGCCTATAATTATGCCGAACCCCATGTTTCAGATTCTATAAAGTGGAATCGACATGCTCTTATTGGCTATCTCTATCGTGAACTATATACAGAACGCCTTCTTTCTCCGGCACCTCCACGCACGCTTTTGCGAATGTTTGGAGGACCGCTTGATATTGAACAGTATCGTGATTATTTGACGACCGATAACAATATCGTATTGTCTGCTTCACCCCCCATTCGTCTTGTATTTCCTTCAATGAATGTACAGGGACCACTTCGGGATATTAAGAAGTATGTATCCCTGTCAAATGACGCAGTAGAAAAGGCGTCCGAACAGCTACGACTAAAACGCTCTAAGCCCGTCAACAGCAATCTTCAAACACTGGATAAGTGTATCGCCAGTTCTAATGCTTTCGCGTCTTCTTAGACTTACGAGACTTGCGGCGATGTGTCTTACGGCGTCGTGCCTTTCCAATCAGAAGCTGGTCTTCGGGACGAGTGAACATTCTATCTTTTAACGACGAAGTACTCACTGATTTAATGGGAATCACAACTTCCTTTCGTTTCGGCTTGGAAGGGTCAAAAACTTGCGACCTTCCAATCTCAGGATCTTCCGGACTCACACTCCGAACTTTTGGTGCGCTTGCCATTTATATACAAATCAAGTATTTCTTCACAATGGCACAGTTTGGTGTTCAAGATATGTTACGCACACAACTTATTTTAGGTATGAATTCAATTGGTAACGGAACAAGTGGATGGGGTCCTCTTCGAAATGTTGTACTTCTTAATTTGTTTGACCGCATTTCTGCTTCTTTTCCAGTATGGTATCCTTCGTTGAAATCATTCTGTTGTAGACGAAGGGCATCCAATATGGCATCACCACCTCCTCCACCCAATAAAGAAATCCGTGCTACGATTGAATGTGAACAAATTATAAAATCATCTGGAAAAACTGGACAGCCTACATCTAATGGTAACAATACTCGAATGGACGCTGTTGTTCATTATATGACAACCATTCCTGCGATTCGAAATCTAATTTGTATGACCCATCACGATTATCTTCCGAATGAGTTTGAAGCAGTTCAGGTTGATGTAGATTTATACTTTCAACTCACAAAGCTTGTTCATAATGAAGGACAACTCGAATCTGTTCATTTCAAATTGTTTTCGTATGAACACGAAGTTCAATACATTCAGGCATTCATTGATAAGTGTAATATAGATTACGAGCGCCGTATGGCAAACAAGCTTGGAACTTCGCTGTATTTCTTTGATATGCTGACACAGTCTAAGAATAAACGAACATTACAGAATCCACTACCTACATCACATTTAATCTATTCAAAACATCGCTTTCAAACGACTCGTACATTTGATAATGTATTCTTTGAACAGCGTGAGAAAGTTCGTAATCATTTTCAATTCTTTTTGAATCGCAGAGATTGGTATGAGAAGAAAGGAATTCCGTATACGCTTGGATTTATGTTTCACGGAGACCCTGGATGTGGTAAAACTTCGTGTGTAAAAGCTATTGCTAATTCATCACATCGTCATATTATCAATATTCAACTGTCTGAAATTAAAACGAAATCACAACTACGTCATCTATTCTTCAATGATGAAATTCATGTACACGATGGAATAAAGACAGAACGATACACAATTCCAGTTCATGAACGGTTATATGTGATTGAAGATATTGATGCGATGGGCGATGCGGTACTAGAACGCAAGTGGAAGAAACCAGAACTTCCAAAGGAACAAAAGAAATCGGCAGATCCTTGGATGGACTCGAAAGAAGAGGAAGAGTTCAAGGAACCAATTGATTTGTCCTTTTTGCTAAATCTTTTGGATGGAACTCTGGAATCGTCTGGTCGTATTCTTGTAATTTCTTCAAACTTCCCGGAACGAATTGATAAGGCTTTGATTCGCCCTGGTAGAATTGACATGATTGTACATTTCCGAAAGTGTAATCGCGATATTCTTCAACAAATGGTCAATAGTTTTTGCGACAAAGAAATCGAAGACTGGACAACTGCTGATTTAGATTACAAATGGTCTCCCGCGGAAGTGAACCAAATTCTATTTAGAAACTTTGGGTCACCTGAAAAGGCAATTGAAGAACTTAAAAATTTAGAACCAAAAGATTTGTATGGATTTGAAAGTACAGAAGTTCCAAGCAGTTATGAAACATTTATGACGACTGATATGCCTTCGCAAGCTTAACAATATTTTGAACATATGCCCAAACAATCTCCTTTGTTTCAGGACTCATCTGACCAACATACTGCTTTAACTTATCAAAAATTGTCTTATCTTCCACCTCCGAATATTCATCATAACTGCGATTCATAAAGAACGACTCA
>Ga0164296_1005077_pt1 | contig 11699 bp, 10 predicted proteins | sample GEODES057metaG_FD_113533 | JGI IMG/M metagenome (GOLD analysis project Ga0164296, IMG submission 113533) | Dystrophic lake water microbial communities from Trout Bog Lake, Wisconsin, USA - GEODES057 metaG | ecosystem: Environmental > Aquatic > Freshwater > Lake | place: USA: Trout Bog Lake...
ACGGCTTAGAAGACGTGCATAAATATCATAGCCTCCACCCGGACCAAAGCCTACGATAATATTAATTGTTTTGCCTGCATAATAATTATTATTTTGCTGTGCTTGAGCGGAATGTACACATGTAATTACTGAACATAAGATTAACAGCGATCTATAACTTGTCTTCAAAATGCTCAACTGATATGGGCCTTGTAAACGCTTTTTAAGCGGTAATAGCCACAAATTAAATGCGCAAATCATTACACAAGAAAAGTCTTCACAGAGCCGGTACTGTGAATGGATCATCGCGCCCCCCCGTTTTTTTATTAAGCTAAATGACTATTCTCTTCTGTCAATTCCAAAATCAGTTTTGTTATAAAGAGCGATTGCCGCTAAATATAATTTAAGTTGATATATCAGTTGGTTATATGAGATTTAATAGACCTTCGATCATTTTAGTGCTAATTACGCAAGTTACCCATATGTAATATATGGCTCTTGATAAATTAGCCCTGCTACTTCAGGCATGTTTTAATAAATGTATTTTATTATGTGATAACAATAGGCAGCATGACAATCAATTCTTTATTTTAATACTAAAGTATAATCTTAAAAGTATATAATCGATGATTGACAGGAGAATGTGATCGTCGGACGCTATTTATAATAATATTAAACACAAACGGGAGTTATCATGCCAAGTGCTGAACCAGCAGCCAAACAAGCTGTGGGGGTTCTTAATGAGCCCTATATTTTTTCAATGCGTAATTTGCCTCTTCTAGAACAGGGTACAACATATGACTCTTTGGCGACTGCACCAAACCTATGGCTGAGTATCAAAGTTTATGCGAGCGGTGGTGAGAATGCACTTCACACTCATACAGCCGAAGACCATGCATTTATTGTCCTGCAGGGTAAAGCAACTTTTACCTTTAGTGACGGTAGCGTGAAAAGCGTTGGACTGCATCAAGGCGTGATGTTGCCGCGTAAAGTCCATTATAAATTTGAAGCGGATCAAAATGAAAATCTGGTATTGTTGCGTGTGGGAGGCGGACAACGCAGCGCCGAAGGGTTGGGTGAGCTAAATCCTTATGGAACACCTCGTGAAATAGCTAAACAAACGATATTTTCAGATGGCTCAGAGAAAATTGGTAATGACCCACGTAATGGTGAAACATCTAAAAAACGTATTTATGCAGAAGGAAAATTCTTCTCACCAGCCTGATTACATATAAGTTATAGGGAGTTAGAACATGCCAATTTTGCCCGTTGATGCTTCAAAATTTGCCGGAATGTCAGAAGAGCAACAAAAAACTTTTCCTCGCCGCGCGGTGATAGGAGAAGAATTAACACAGCAACAAATTGATGCTATGCCGCAAATGATTTCAACAGACTCCCATGTTATGGAGCCTGATGAATTATGGCGCGAATTACCAAAAAGATTACAAGAAAATTTACCAAAAGTGCCATTTCGTAATTCGCCTCCAGGCGCAACAGACCCGCATCTGCGTTTGCAAGATCAAAATACGGATGGTGTTGCAGCTGAAATTCTCTTTCCAAATTATGGCATGGCGCTGTTTGGTATGGATGATATTGAGACACAAGAAGAGGCTTTTAAACTTTATAATGATTGGATGCATGATTTTTGTCAGGTTGATCCGAAAAGATTGTATGGCTCTCCTCTCATTTCAGTTTATGATATGAAAAAAGCTGTCAAGGAATTGCATAGGGGGCTTGATATGGGTCTAAAGGGTGCCATGATCTGGCAGGTACCTGATCCTCTATTGCCTTTTACATCAGAACATTATGAGCCCCTTTGGGCAGCATGTAATGAAGCCAAAGCGCCGATTGTCTGCCATATTTTAACTGGCCATTCCTATATTAAAGGCGGACAAAAAGGGGGCGTGTTAGGACTAAAAGATGCCACAAATGTAAAGACAAATGATTCTGCTAATACATTATTTGACTTTATATTCTCAGGCGCCTTTGATCGTTATCCTAATTTGCGGTTATTGATGGCAGAGAGCGAAATTGGTTGGTTACCATTTTTACTACAGCAATGGGATTATTATTTTGAACGTTTCCGTCGCGACAGACCTATGCCTATTAAGCGTAAGCCATCTGAAATTTTCGAAGAACATGTATATGGAACTTTCTTAGAAGATTATGTTGGAACACGATTCTTTCCGTGGTGGGGAGACAAAAATTGCATGTGGTCAAATGATTATCCTCATTTTAACATGACTTTCCCGCAATCACGCCAAGTGGTTGAGTATCATCTCAAAGGACTTGATGATGAAAAAAGAAAACGTTTGACACGTGATAATGCAATTCAATTATTTGGATTAGATTTATAACTGACCAAGTTGTAAGTATGAGCGAAAAGAGGGAGGCGCTCATGGTAAGGTCAAAATTAAATACTTTATTAGCTGTATTCTGCTTTACACTCTGCCTGAACACGAGCGTTAACGCTGAAAATAGTGAAAGCGATATCTATGCTGGCAAGCACATAACCATATTAATTGGTTATGCTGCAGGCGGAACGTATGATATGACAGCGCGCTTATTATCTCGCCATATGGGCAATCATATTCCCGGTAATCCGATTTTTTTACCTCAAAATTTACCGGGCTCAGGTGGTATTAAAACAATACTGAATTTATATTCAGTTGCTCCGAGGGATGGCACAAGTCTTGGAATGCTACCACGCAGTTATGCGCTTGAACCAGCGTTCAATCCTGAAACGGCGCGTTATGACCCCAAACTTTTCATTCCAATCGGAAGCACAAGCAAAGAAGTATCAGTAGGTGTAGTCTGGTCAACAAAGAAGATTAGTAATGTGCGCGATCTCTACTCAAAACAGATTACTGTTGGGGCAACAGGTGCAACTGACGATACAGGTCGTTTCCCAACATTATTTGCAAAATTATCAGGTGCCAAAATTAAAGTGATCACGGGTTATCCTGGTGGTAATGACATTACGATGGCAATGGAAAAGGGAGAAGTTGATGGACGATTTGGTTGGTCATGGGGCAGTCTCAAAAGTAGATCTCATTCATGGCTTGATGAACATAAAATCGATATTTTAGTACAAATGGGTATGGAAAAAGCACAGGATTTACCAAACGTACCGCTGATTATGGATTTTGCAAAAACTGATATCGATCGCAAAGCTCTTGAGTTCTTGTTTACGCCACAGGTAACTGCTTGGCCTCTAGTAGCGCCACCAGCTGTAGCGGATGATAAAATAAAATTACTACGTCATGCATTTGATGAAACAATGAAGGATCAAGCCTTTATAGATGATGCCGGAAAAGTGAATATAGAAATAGACCCAGTGACTGGGCAAGTAATGCAAAATCTAATCACACGTATAACTAGTTTTGATAAAAATGTGGTTGACCGTGCATTGCAACTCTCTGAAGTCAATTAATGTTTACGTTCCCGCCTAGACCATATAAATAAAGACTTTAAGTAAAAATGGAGATATTTGAATCAGTATGAAGAGATTAATTTTAACACTCCTTATGATCACAAATGCACCCCTATGGTGTTATGCTCAAGGAAATGATAATTTCTATACTAATAAAACTATCTCCTTTGTTGTAGGTTTAAGTCCAGGCGGAGGATATGATACATTTGCTCGCACTGTGGCCCGATTTTATGGGGCCCATATTGTAGGACATCCCAGTGTTATCGTTCAAAACATGCCTGGTGCTGGATCTCTAACTTCCGTTCTTTATTTAGATAGCACCGCGCCGAAAGATGGAACGGTAACGGCAATTTTTAATCCCGGAATTATTACTGATGCTATAACAAACCCAAATACTGCTAAGAAAAAATTTACTGATCTTAGTTGGATTGGGAGTTTTACCGATTCATATCGAATGTGTTATTTTACTGAACGCTCGGGTATCCATGTCTATAATGATCTTAAGCGTGAAAAAATTGTAAATGTAGGTGGTGGCGGAGGCATTGCAACGTCTGCCTATAATGATGTTGGTATTTTAAAAAATTTAATGAAATTGAATGTACAGCCTATTCTTGGTTATCCTGGACGTGCTGAAGTTCATTTGGCAATGGAACGTGGAGAACTTGACGGTGAATGTGGAACGATCGAAGGCATACCTGAAGAATGGATTAAGAATGGTACTTTGCATGTTGTTGCCAAAACCGCACCAGGCAAAGGCGCAGGTATCCCGGATGATACGCCATGGCTTGGCCAATTCCTTGATCGTTCAGATGATATACATGTGCTAAATATGCTTACAATGACAAATCGATTAGGACGCCCATTTGTTGCTTCACAGCAGATACCTCAACAACGACTAACTCTTTTGAGGCAAGCATTTGATGAAACAATGCGCGACCCTCTTTTTATTGAAATGGCTCACCTACAAGGCCTCAACATCAATCCGACTTCAGGTGAGGAAGCTGCTATGATAGTTCAAAATATTTACAACGTGCCCCCTGCTATTGCGCAACGAGCTCGTGATGTTATCAAATAGGAGATAAACTATATGCAACGCTTACCGCGTGGTTCAAATTTCAAACGTGCCAAAATGTTATGGGAATTAGGACTCAATGTCGCGGGCAATCCCGCGACGCCCTATGGCGGCAATCGTGATATGTGCATTAGCGTTGGTAATGGATCTGGAGAACATTTTGTACCCTCTTTACGTATGGCAACTGGATCACCTATTCTTGCTAATGATGTTATTAATCAAACCTTAGATATGGCTATGGTTAATCCATCGGCATTACTAACGCAAGCCTATCGTGGTTGCGGCATGTTTGAAAACCCTCAGCCGCTCCGCGTCATTGGTATTTACCCTACATGGGATTGGTTCATTTTTATGGTCAACCCAAAAATTGGTATTAAGTCGCTATATGATGTTAAAAGATTACAATATCCATTACACGTCTCCGTTAAAGAAGACCCCACGCATTCAACTCGTATTATTATAGATCAAGTTCTAAATTTTTATGGTTTTAGTCTTGCAGATATAATCTCTTGGGGGGGGATGCTTAATTTAACAGGTGCTCCAGCAGATGTGAGGCGAATGTCATTACTACCTGTCGGTCAATTGGATGCTATTTTTGATGAAGGACTGGCAATTTGGTTCAACGAAGCATTACGATGGGGCTTGGAACCTGTAACTATTGAGCCTGAATGTTTTGACTATTTGTCTCGTTTAGGTTGGCGTAAAAGTAAAGTACCAATGCATTTATTTACACATGCGAAAGCTGAATATGAATGCATTGATTACAGCGGCTGGCCGCTTTATACGCACGAAAATTTTGATGAGGAGATTGCATATGAAGTTGCAGCATCATTTGCTGCACGGCAAGATCAAATTCATTGGGAGGATACAGGTTTTACAGGAGATATTATACAAGTTTTTGAGGATTCATATTCAACACCGCGAGATGTACCGTTACATGCTGGCGCCGAACGCTTTTATCACGATTATAAAAATAAACGTTAATATTATTTAGTAAACAAAAATTCCTTAAAATTTTTTAGTGATGTCTACTCAGACTACGTATTACATATAATTTTTTTATAGTCATTGACATCATCATAGTCTTAAAAATCTTTATAGCGTGCATGTGTCGCTTACATGCGTCGCGCATGTTTAATCGGGCACCATCGTGCTTTCATTAAAGAGCCAACCTCCATTACATAGGCAATCACACCATATTGCATATGAACAATATGCGCAATTAACTTTGTAAATTAAATTTAAATATGCCAGATAATGACGATCAAAAGCGAAAAAGTTACCTCGCTTCACTCGTTTAATTCCATAAATTGGAAATCATATATATTGATAGGTTGATATAAAACAATCAATTAAAATCAAATAAATCATTAAGCTATAAATAAATGGAGCCGTTAAAATGGTAAGTGGATGTGATGAAGATGTGTAATTCTATAAACTCATTTTAAGTTCACGATGACGTCGCAAAACATCTTCTTCAAATTCAATCCTACCATTATCCAAAGCCATACGCAAACCTGCTGCGCGACGAGCTACTCAGCTTCAAGCTCTAATTCAAGTTTTTGTATTTGACCCATTAATTGATTAATTTTATGATCCATAAATACCTCATATTTTGTTATGAATTAAGTAAAAAATATATTTGGGCATCAAATCATAGTAATTACGATTTCATAATTTATAAATTACAATTACTCTTGCTATTATTTGTTCTAAATTTACAACTTTAAATATTAATATTAAAGCCAAGATCATCCTCGATATATAAAAAATATCAAATTTTGCATAAGATCAATACATCAAGCTTGACACATTTTAATAACTTAGTTCAATTAAGGCTTAATATTAAATGTAATGGAGGAGAGAGTATATGGCTGTACGGCGTGTCGTGACCGGACATACAGCGGATGGGCGCTCGTGTTTTATTTCAGATGGTCCTGCGCCCTTTGCTTTTCAAAGACATAGTGGAAGTACGCATGTCACAGAAATCTGGAAGAGCTTTTTAACACCTGCTGATAATGCAGCTTTAGAAGAACCCACAACTCCCCCTTATCGTCTGCCGCCTCCACCAAATGGCACATCCCTGCGCATTATCAGCTATCCCCCAGATTCCATACGGCATGCCTCACTAGAACAAGAACGCTCGGGAGATGCAGATGTTTCCAGTGGGCGTGCTGCCGCCCTTGATAAAGGTAATCCACGTCACCCTGGATTTCATAAAACCCGCTCACTTGATTATGCGATTATTCTTTCAGGTGAAATTTATGCATTGATGGATGAAGGAGAATGTTTGCTTAAGGCAGGTGATGTTCTCATTCAACGCGGCACTAATCACGCATGGAGTAATAGAACTGAACAGCCATGTATTATTGCTTTTGTACTGATTGATGCACAAGATCTTTTTTAAGTAATCATATTATTAGCGGATACTGTTTAAAAGACCTTTTAACCGCTCTACCACGGCAGGCGGTGTTGCATATATATCATCGATAATATGCTGCATCTCCTTTCCTTCAGTGGGTGTGGGATAATCACCAACAATCATTTTGAATTCTTCACGCAAGGCAGGATCATTCATTGTGTTGATAAATCCAGTTCGAATAATACCCGCATGCTCTATACTCAAGCCAGGCGGTGCTAAATAAGGCCGCGTAATTTTTTGTGGTGCTAAAAGAACCCGTAACATTTGCCGTTCAGCTTCATCAGAAATGAGATCGAGAGCAAGCGGCACATCTTTGACCTCAGGATGTTTTTCTAGACCTAATTGAACTAAGAAGTTAACCTTATGCTCGCGAAGCCAATCTGGCTTTGATGATTTAATGCTTGACCAGCTCCAACCACACCGCCCATCAACTTCTCCTCGCTCAACTGCCATAACAGTTTCTTGTGTGCCAATATATCCAGATATGACCTTGAAGCGGGTACCTAATGTTGCATTGAGTATAACAGGGAAAATATCGGTTGATGAAGCTGCACCAGTTCCGGCAAGTGTAACATCATGTATTTGAGCATCTTTGAGAGTCTGAATAGGAGATTGATGCCATGTCATGCAAAAACTTATATCATTTTCAATCGCACCGACAGACGTAAAATCTGATGTTTTATATTTTACATCTCGTCCTGAAATAAGAGGCTCAATGATCGGTCCAGTTGCAAAAGCACCAATATAAGTGCCGTCACGTGGAGCAACAGAATAAAGATATTCTAGCAAGCGAACACCGCCAGCACCAGGCATTAGCTCAACTCTAATATTTGGCTCACCGGCAATATGATGGCTAAGATATTTAGAAATCAACCGCGCGCCAGTATCTAGTCCACTCCCAGCCGTCCCCCCTACCGCTATCGTTATAGTTTTATTTTTATAATAATCTTCACTATGAGCCTTAATAGGAGTTATGAATAATAAACTACCGACACATAGATGTAATACATTAGAGATGATTAAACGCATCATGTGACCCTAAAATAATAATTGCTCACCTGTGGGTGTATCAGCCTCAAAGCTGTTCAATATCATAGCTACCATAACGTAAAAACCAGTGAGTGAGACTAATTCAACAAGAGCTTGTACACTGAAGTGTTTGATAGCTTTTTGGTATGAGACTGATGATAGTGTTTTTGTTTCATTTAATTCATTAACAAGATCATATGTTAGCAGCTCAATATCAGAATTAAATTTCGGCGTACATCGCATTTTGATGGCCTCTATAATTGTATGTTCAATACCATATTTTAAGGCACGCTGTTCATGTACAGCCCATGCAAATTGCGCATTAGCTTTTCGCGCCATAATTAAAATTGTGAGCTCAACGATGCGATCATCGAGTGCTGACTTCTTTTGAAACCAATCCTGAATTTGCAATGCGAGTGAGCCGAGCTCTGGCGAATTGAGCCAAATTGCAAAAGGACCTCGGACTTGACCGCGTACACGCAAAATTTCCTCATACATATCCTTTTGTGCAGCGGTAAGTTGCATTTGATTAATTAGCGGAAGTCGCGGCATTAAAAATCCTCACATTTTATTGAGAGTCGGCATTATTTCCGAGCTGAAGAGCTTGAGCGAAGTCAAACCTTGCTTTAGCGTCATGTCACCAAACATCATATATGCCAAAATATAATTGGTACCCATTATCTCTGTTTGCTGAAGAATTTTTTCTAATACAGTTGATGGTGATCCCGCTATGACTGAACCATCCTCAAGCATACCCTCAAATGATTGAGCTCTCGGTACGTTCAGGCGTGATGCGTGTTCAGTTACACCATGACGATTACGCATCCAATTCAACTGCTCATGCAACTTCATTGCTGCGGGCTCAGCAATAGCTATGGCTTCAGCATCCGTTTCAGCAACCACAATGTTGCGCAAAGTACCAATAGCAACTCCACCACTAAATTCATCACGAAATAGCACAGGCCCCCCACGCTGATTCAGCGCTTTTTTAAAAGCGTCAATGTTGGTTTTAGCAAAAAGCGTGGGGCCAATTGCTGTGAAATTCAGTCCATGTTCACCGGCCCATGTTGCACCAATGGTATTAGATGAACCATACCAAAATGGAATATTTTTTTGATAGGGATTCAATTCAATTGGAGCATTTTTATAAGAATAATGATCACTTTCATATGTCAATTCTTTTGAGTTCAGGGCTTGTTTAAGACATTCATAAGCCTCAATGAAAATGTCACGCGATTTACTATGATCGACATTATGATAGTTTAATTCAAATGGCGATACTCCTCTGCCAATTCCTGCCTCAAGTCGCCCATGGCTGATATTATCAAGCATACAGATTTCTTCATGAATGCGTAGAGGTGTATATAATGTCAGCAAATAACATAGTGGACCTAAGCGTAGGTTTTTAGTTTCTCTCGCAAGTGCTGCTAAAAAAATAGAGGGTGAAGGCGCCATGTTAAGTGGTGAGCAATGATGTTCAGCAAGATGGAAGCAATAATAACCCAAACGATCAGCTTCAGAATAAAATTGAATCCGCTCGTCAAACAAACGCGCTAAATTACTTCCTGATCGGCCAATATGGTCGAAAAGTCCAATTTTCATTGATCTCCCCTTATATCTATATTTTGATTAGCACTATTGTTCCATTCGCGCAGGCCTGAGTCAATCAATTAGGTAATTTGAAGATAAAAACGATATAATAAGGGTTGTTTAGAAGCTTTGTTTATAGATAGTGTTAGTATTATTACAAATTGTTTACTCAAAAATATTCTACGTATAAAGTAAAATTACACGGTTGAACGATTTAAATGAAGTTAAGTTTAGAAAACATAATCCCCTTTTGAATAATAATTTCATTTTTTTATTTTTTATAATATAAGATCAATTTCCTATTATTATTACCGCTCTCCGTGGCATGCCGTCATTGGCTGCTTCGGTCGTTATTTTAGCTGCCGATTTGGTTGAAGCGCTTGGCTTTGGTGGTCCGGACTCAGGTTTAGCTTTCAGCGGGCCTTAGTCCCTCCAGTTGTGCCGAAGGAATCACATGTAACCAATATTCCGAAGGCGTCTTATTGCCAAGAGCCATGTGTGGACGGCTCTCATTATAATCGATCCTCCATGCCTCGATCAACCGTTTTGCTTCGTTGATTGATCCAAACCAATGAATGTTCAAGCACTCGTCACGCAAGGTTCCGTTGAAGGTTTCGATGAAGGCATTATCTGTTGGCTTGCCTGGCCTAGAAAAATCAATCCATGTTCCGTGATGATAGGCCCAAAGATCAATAAGTTGACCGGTAAACTCCGCGCCGTTATCCTCTAACAAGTATTTTGGTGCGCCTCCCAGTCGAACGAGCCTGTTGAGAACCTCAACAACGTTCTCTCCTCGCAATCGATACCCAACCACGATCGCCAATCCTTCTCGTGTGAAGATATCGACAACCATCAAAGCGCGGAACTTCTCACCGTTACTGAGTTCATCGTGGATGAAGTCAAGGCTTCATGCCTCATTCGGATGCTTTGGCTGGATACGGGCTTCGCGATGGACAACCATCTTGCGTCGACGAGACCGATTAGTGCGCAATACTAGGCCTTCTTACCGGTAAAGCCGATAAACGAGATTGCGACAAATATCCCAGCCTTCACGTCTGAGCATAATATGAACACGCCGGTAGCCATACCGAATGCGCGTACTGACAATCTCATGCATACGCAGCCTAACTGCCATACGAGGATCTCTTACGCTTGGCTTGCGCTGAGTTGAACGATGCTGGCGCGTTAATTCGCAGGCCTTACACTCGCTGTAGCCGTGACACGCCGTCACATAATCTACAACGCTCTTCGTGAGCGCTGGCCTAGAAACTTTTTTAACAGCACGTCCTGCAAAACAGACTTATCGAGACTAAGCTCTACAACCAGCTTCTTGAGCCGCGCATTCTCCTTGGTGAGCTACTTGAGCGCCCGGACCTGTTCAGACTAGAGCCCGCCATACTGCTTCTTCCAACGGTAGAAGGTCTGCTCAGATATCCCGATCTGTCGGATCAGGTCGGACGCAGTCATCCTCATTCGCCTGCTTTAAAATTGAAACAATCTGCTCGGTCGAAAAACGCTTCTTCTTCATAGCCGATCTCCCTTGATCCTAAATGGAAAATCCGCCAAAAAACTAAAATTAAATCTGGACCACTTTACTAGGGGCATCTCACTGACGCAAACCTGCCCGCTCCATACGCGGTAGAACTTCTTCAACAAAATAAGGCATCTCCAATGCATAATTAAGAAATACAAGTGCTGAACCCGCCACACCAATCATGCTCAATTTTTTAAATTCTTCTACGAGATCATCTGGCGTACCACACAGCGGATACATTCCCGGAAAAATACCTGGATATTTTTTGGTACTTGTTTTCACACTTGCCAAAATAGCTTTATCCGCTGATGAGACCGCTTCACGCGTGCTTTTAGATAGAGTAATTGCTTTTTGTTTTCTAAAATAGTCAAGCGCGGCATTATCGGCATGCTCCACTGCATAATAATGCAACCATTCTTCTGCTTCCTTACGTGAAGGTTTGCAGATAATTTGCGTTTCAACATAGACATCTTGTTGTCGCTGATAACGCTGCGCTAATTGCTGCTGTTGCGATAAACTATCTCTGACCTGCTCAACACTATGCATGGCCGTGAATAAAATATCTGCTGCTTGCGCGGCAAAAATTTGCCCATCACCTGATTGTGCAGCGGACATAACAGGCGGAAAAGGTTTTTGTACC
>Ga0164296_1005078_pt1 | contig 11698 bp, 11 predicted proteins | sample GEODES057metaG_FD_113533 | JGI IMG/M metagenome (GOLD analysis project Ga0164296, IMG submission 113533) | Dystrophic lake water microbial communities from Trout Bog Lake, Wisconsin, USA - GEODES057 metaG | ecosystem: Environmental > Aquatic > Freshwater > Lake | place: USA: Trout Bog Lake...
ATCGGCAAAGAAATCAAAAAAGTCAAAGAGAACCACTAGAAAATCAAGAAAACATTAAGTACACACTAATGTACCAAATATTTAAAACAAGAAAGAAAACATATTATATAAAAAATCCCATCGATTATCATTCTCTTCCTCCGAAGTATCAACTTCTTCTAAATTATTATCGACCTCCTCCTTGTCTTCATATCCATATGTATTTTCCGTGTCTCTTTCTCTACTTTCCACAAAGTCAACTCTACTACCACCCCTACTTCTTCTTTTAGCATTCACATTTTTCATAGTCTTTGCTTTTCTTGCACGCGTAAAAGTAGAAACAGCCATTCGGTTATTTTTTGTTTTGCCCATCTAATATAAGTATAACCTATTATAATTATATTAAGTATAAAAATTGAGAACATTAAACTATTACTATTAAAACAAATAAAGCAATAAACATAAAATAATAAAAATAAAATAACAAAAAATAAACTAAAAGAATGAGTCTAGACGAGAACCTCTTTATAAACAAAGAAGATAATAACGTATATATCCATATAAAAGACACCACTAAATTACCAGTGCCAAACTACTTGTATAAGAATGAATATATAACAACGGAAACAAAACAAAATATATATGAATACTTGACAAATATGACACCTTTTGAACAAAAAGCATACTTAATTGCATTCAGTCATCTTGATTCCTCTTTTCATATAACAAAAAGCAACGGATACAAAGAGTGGCTAGAAAAAAAGAAAAAATAATATAATAATCCAAACTATAATCCAAATTAAAAATTACTTGGACGATGCCATCATTTTTTTATACTCCGCAAAACTCATTGTATAGTTTTTATCAACCACAGTACGGTCAACCTTTTTCAACATAGAAAAATTAGCAAACTTACCGAGACAAGTATAAACATTCGCCTTTTCTTTCAATAATATCTTCTCGTTTTCTTCCACAGAAACCTTTGAAGTATTTACAACCGCACTAGCCCCCCCACCACTGGTCTTATCTTTCGCACCTCCTCCTCCTCCAGCTCCCCCTCCACCAACAACATCACTAATTTTACTACTATCTTTATTATACGACTTGAACTTGGCAAAGACATTTGGTTTAGACTTGACAGGGTCTACTATCTCTTTGGCCTTTTCTTCATTTTCATCCATTTCAAATGTTACTTTCTTTTCCTTTTTTTCTTTTGTCCCACCGTTTGAACCATTCACAATATACTCTTTGATTTCTTTTTCCATATCAACATAAAGTTCACAACAATCATAGGTAAGAACATATTTTCTTGCAACTGTGTCTAAAATTCTGTATGGAATAATATTATCCGTATAATACTCGAATGAGTTACGGTCTTTATTATAATACATAATTACATTTCCCATGGGTGTCTTTTCAAAAACAAAGTTATTTTTCAACTGCTCATAGTCTTTCTCTTCTTCACCTTTCTCTTTCTTATCCTCCTCTTTGTTTTTATCCTCATCTTTTTTATCACTTTGTTTGTCACTCTGTTTAGCCCTCACTTCTTCCAAGTAAAACTTTGGATACTTTGTAATATCATCTCTATCCCTCTTTTTAGAACCGATATAAAACCCCGAATCCAAACTTTTTTCCTCTTCCTCATCCTCTTCTTTATCCCCACCAAATCCACCAAAAATCTCAATCAAATCACGAGCAACCTCGTTCTTTTTCAAAAAAGTCAAGAATAATGAAAAGTTACATAGAAACACCTCACTCTTCGTCCTGAAAATATCTACTCCCCTTCTCACAAAACTAAAAAAAATAGATAAAAACGATGTAACCGAACCCAATCTTCCTCTAAAATCCAAATTATGAACTGTCATTGCTGTTTTATATGAATATGATATGTAATATATATTATACTTTTTTATCTTTATACCTTTTTTATCTTTATACCTTTTATAAACAAACATTATATCTCTTTCTTTATTTCCTTGATACGAATATCCACTAGTTCTTTCATCTCTTCCTCCAAGAAAGGAACCTCCAAAATCTCATAAGAACCAAAAGAATCATCTGGATGTAACTTGACAAGATATAATCCATCTACTCTTTTCCCATATTTCGTTTCCAAAATATACTTATACATATTCAACTGGATAGCATAGTGCCAAAAGTTTGTATCTGGTAAATGGGATATACAATAAGTAGTTGCATACTTGTTCCAACTATTCGTCTTGGTAATATTCGCACACCTTTTCCAGTCATAAATCGTCAGTGAACCGTCTTCATTTTCATAAATCATATCAATAGAACCAGATATCTTCAAGTCCTCATCATATACACGCCATTCAGTGCGATATGGTTTGAGTCCAGGAATATCTTGAATATATTTTATAAAATAGTCCCACTCTTTACAAAGCTCAAGCGAATCTTTTGGTTTTAAATAAGTTGACGGATTATTATCATTCGTGTTAAGAATATAGTCCTCATATAAATCTTTATGTGTATATCCTTTTTCTTTTTTAATACGGTCATTATTCATAAAACATTCAATAAAGTAATGAAGATGAGTTCCTTGTTGTGCCTTTCCATCGCGGTTTGTATCCCATAAAGCAAGAATTTCTTCTCTTGTCATATTCCAATATTTATGTCCCTCTTTATAGTTACGACTTGCTAACATCGAGTTTATTATTTTATTCGCATCAAACTTTGGAAAATGCGAATGTATCCAAGTAGTAACGGAGGTATATTTGGAGTCAGGGTCTACAGTAATAGTATATTTATGGGTCGGTTCATCGAATAAAATATGTGCGTCTCTTTCATTCGCATTTTTAACCGATAAGACTTCTTTCAAAATAGGAAAGTCGCAAGTTTGTGTTTGTGTTTGTGTTTGTTCCATAATAATTTTACAGCAATAAACAATTTTACAATTTTCAACTTTATATTTTTAACTTTATATTTTCAAATTATAATTCAATATATCAATATTAGTATAGTTATAAGCAATATATAATACATTATAACCATATCAATTTTATAAAGATAAACATAAACCTTTATCCTTCTAACTTCTCAACGCGGTTTGTCAAATTATCAATACACTTTGTTAATCTATCAATACTGTTTAACAACTCTTTGTTTTTTTCTGTGAGTTCTTGAACGGAGTTTACAAGAACAGGAATTAACTGGTTTGTGGAAACAAGTAAACCTTTTTCAGAGTTGAGAACAAGACTAGGAACTATAGTATTCATATCTACTTGTAACTTTATCAAATCCTGAGCGATAAATCCAATATTCTTTTCATTATTTTGCCTATATTCAAATGTTACTGGCTTCAAGTTATTTATAAAGTCGAGGCCTATTTTGGTTGGTTGTATATTCTTTTTCATATTATAGTCACTTGTCGTCGCAAATGTTTGAGATGTGGTAGTTCCACTACAGTATATAGAAGTAGCAGTAAACCCGCCAGTTTGTATAGTATTCGCTGTGAACCCAGCATAAACAGCAATAGGATATGTTGTAGAGTACATAACAGAGTTATAAGAAAATGGAGTTCCACCTGTATACCCAGTAACACCTTGTAACCCTTGTGGTCCTTGAATACCTTGAGGTCCTTGAATACCTTGTGGCCCTTGATTACCTTGAGGTCCAGTATACCCAGTCAAGCCTCGAGGCCCTGTATAACCTGTTAACCCTTGAGGTCCAGTATAACCAGTAGCACCTTGTGGTCCAATGTTACCTGGTTGACCGTCATTTCCTTGATAACCACGAGGACCTTGTTGTCCAGTATATCCAGTAGCACCTTGTGGACCGGTATATCCAGTAGCACCTTGTGGCCCAGTATAACTATTACCATCAGAACCAGTAGGACCTTGTGGACCAGCAGGACCTTGAACAGCTCCAGTAAGTAACCAAGGTCCAGTTGCACCACTTAACCCTGTAGCTGGATTACTTTGTGTAGCAGTCGCACCACTAATACCAGAAATAGAAACCCATAAACCAGCATCAGGTCCTGTTCCAGTGACAATATAAGAAGCACCTCCAGAAATACCATATGGTAATTTATAAACATCATCCACCGACCCTTGAATAGAAATAGTACCTATAGATACACCACCAACAGTAGTTCCTACAGGTAAATCTATATTTGTTTGTCCAGAAGGAATAGAAATTGTTTTATATGTTGTTGGTGTATTATTCGAACAAACAACCAAATTTTGGGATATTACATTATTCCAGGCACTCCCTTGAACACCAAGGTTATAAGTAATATTTTTTTGAGGTATAATATTATTTCCAAGTAGAATACCGGTATTTCCTCCTGGATAATATAAAAAGTCACTTGTTCCAGTAATACCGTTAGTTAAACTTTTATACAAGACACTATTATTTTTTGCGCTTATTATTTTCAAGGTATCAGTACTCAACCCTCCAGATACACTAACACCTCCATTCCCAGTAATTCCATTACTTACAACAAGTGTATTCAACGACAAGTTAGTTTGTGGGACAAGTCCTTTTGCGGAAGTCAAAAAAGTTCCATCAGAAAAGTTTAAAATACCTATGTTGGTTCTTGAAACTCCTGTAATACCAATAGAAATTCCAGATAAACCAGCAAAATAAACAGTTTCTGTATTTGTCCCTAGAACAATTTGGTTTGAACCACTTACAACTGCGTTTGCACCAATAGCCGTAGACTGAACATTTTGTGATAAGTTTAAAGGTCCAGAGTTATAACCAATATATGTATTCAAGTTACCTTGTTCATAATACCCAGAATCATAACCCATAACTGTGTTACCTAAATTAAGGTATAACGTATATATATCACCACCATTACTGAGAGAATTTTGTACAGAACCGTTGGAAGAAAAACAAACATAATTCAAATATGTTCCAGAATATATGCCAAGTGTTGTGAAACTTTGTAACCATGTAGTTCCATAGTCAAATGAAAAGAATGAATATCCATTGGAAGTATTATTTGGGTCATATCCTACTGCTGTTTGAATAGACCCGTCATTAGATACACAAACAGATTTCCAATAAAACGATGGTGCACTAGAAGAAGTCCAGTTAACACCATAGTTACTAGAAGTCCAAATAATGCCATCATTAATAGTAACGGTTTGGTACTGCCCACTACTTGAAATAGAAACAGAGTTGAAACTCCAACTAGTTGGGTTATAGATACTTAAAGTACCTGTATCTATCCATGTTGAACCATAGTTACTTGAAATCCAAATATTTCCTCCATTTACAATAGCCGTTTGATACTGTCCAGACTGTGATACGGAAACTCCGCTCCAATTATAATTTCCTGGTGAGTTAGAAGGTGACCATGTTACTCCATAATTACTAGATGTGAAAATCGCATTATTAGAAGAAACGGCTGTTTGATACATACCATTTCCAGAAACAGAGATAGATGTCCATCCGTAGTATACATAACTTGGATACTGAGCCCATGACTTACCATAGTTATTAGAAATCCATAAACCGCCGTTATTTATAGCAAGACACTGGTACAACCCATCATAAGACATACTCAAACTACATAATGATATGGTGAATCCCACATTCAAAACATTTTGCCAGGTTGAACCATAGTTATTTGATATATAGATTGTACCTTGATTATCAATTGCAGTCTGGAATACTCTATTATTGGAGTTCACAGTAAAACCTATAAGTGGTGCATTGAAAGTATTATTACCATGTCCTGCTTGATAAGAGTTTATATTTATATCCAATTGAAAAGGGACAACACTATTGAGTATTCCACTACCTAAACCTACATTATAAAATCCACTTGCGGTACAACCAATCAAAGTATTCAACTTATGGTAATTTGTGGAAATATCAGTGATAGATATGTAGTTTGACTGAATATTTACCAAGCCATTTATCTTAGCTCCATTTTGAACAATCAAACTATCTGTATTCAGTCCACCTGAAACATTTTCCCCTCCTGTAATAGTAACACCTCCAGATATGTATGCACCATTTCTTCCAGTCAAACCATTATAATAAATAATACCCCCTTGTCCTGTGATTAATCCAGAAGCATTGAGCGTGTCTGTATAAACTCCACCAGATACAAAAGCACCTGAACTACCAGTCATTCCTCCATAGTAAACAATACCAGCATGAGCAGTCACTAGTCCAGAAGCGTCTAATGTATCTGTGTAGACTCCACCAGACACAAAAGCACCTGAACTTCCAGTCATTCCTCCATAGTAGACAATACCAGCATGAGCGGTTACTAGTCCAGAAGCGTCTAATGTATCCGTGTAAATTCCACCAGATATGAAAGCACCTGAACTACCCGTCATTCCTCCATAGTAGACAATACCAGCATGAGCGGTTACTAGTCCAGAAGCGTCTAATGTATCCGTATAAATTCCACCGGATATAAAAGCACCGGATTTACCAGTCATTCCTCCATAGTAGATAATTCCGCCAAGCCCAGTAATGAGACCAGTAGAAGTTAATTTATCTGTAATGATGCCATTTTTTGCGGTTAAACCTGCATTAGAGTAGATTCCTCCATTTGCTATGAGTTCGCCTTCTATAGTTTCACTTCCTGTTATAACAGTGTTACCACAAACATCCAAGTTGTTCACATTTATAATATTATTATGAGACATGTCAACTTCACTTCCAAAAACTGTTCGAGTATTCACAATACCTATTTCGTATGTAGATGTAATAATATCACTGTTAGAAACATTACTTCGTATAATATTGTTTGTTGAAGAAAAGTTTCTACCTCCATATTTTCTAAATGACATTATGTAATATATAATATAGTTATATACTTATCTGTAAGGCAATATTTATATATAAATATCTTAAATAGATAAAAGGAAACAGATAAAAATGGAAAAGTTATTTTTTTTCCAAAATAACAAATATTAGGCAATAGTAATGGGTTATATTATCGAAGTTTCGTTTAACATTTTAAGACATAATAAGGTAACAAAAATGACAGATGACCTTAAAAATATCGCACTGGAACATTGTTGTAGCGATATTCATGATTTTAGTGAGATGGAAAATGAAACTAGATATACAAGAAAAATAAACCACATCATAGTAAGTATAAGTTTTGATAGTAATATTAATAATATAAGTAATATCAGTAATATAAGTAATATTTTAGATTTTATCCAAAAGATAAAAAACAAGAGGGAATATCATATAGAGTGTATATACACAGACGATATACAGTGTAGTCTTATATATGCTTCTGCACACTATTTAACAATGATGGAAAAACAGTATGCCAAAGAATATATAAGTAGTAGTAAAAAGGGTGTTGAAAAAAACAATAAAAACAACAACACAAGTAAACCAAATAGCAATAGCAATAATAATAATTTGAAAAGAGAACGAAGTTATTCAGAAGACGATATACAAATACGTAAGTTAGTTGGTATAAAAGAGTAAGGAATATGCTAGCTATCCTCCTACCCTAATTACAACCTAAAAGCAAAGCAAAGCTCGTTTTTTTATTTTATGACATACGTTGTTTTTATGACATTCGTTGTTTTATGACCCGCGTTTAACAGTTTTTTTTATTGATTTTACAGACTTTGATGATTTCATTTTTGAACCCCTTGTTTTTTTCGTGTAGCCCCTTTTTTTCGAACCACTTGCTTTTCTTCTACTCCTTAAGCCCCTACTTTTCGTTCCCGTTCCACTTACAGATATTTGCATAACAGGAAACTGACGGTTTAGTGGTTTACTTTTTGCAGCAGCTGCATCTAAATGTCCATTCAAAATAGATGAAAAGTCGTGGGTCAACCTTTTATGTAACATTTCATCAATACTTGGACGGTTTCTTATCAGTTGTATAACTTCATCATTATTGAGTGATAGGCTGACATCTCTTTGTTTATTATTTTTACGCATATGTAAAGATACTTTTGCTTTATTACCGTCATAGGTTTGGTCCATACTGACTTCTTCTATGATTGGTTTTTTATTTGGTATTTTTATCATTTTTTGAAACTCTTTATGAACAATATAACTCATCCTGTATTATTTCTTATTATAACAAGATAATAAAATAATAAGAAATAAGAAAAATATATAGTTATCTACTTATAAACCTACTTATAACCTATTCAACAACTTATAACCTATTCAACAATGTACCATTTACATATATATTAATTTTACCCTTGTCATTTTCTGTGAAATAAAAGTTGAACATACTTGCCTCTCCTTCAGACGAATAATAAAAATCCTTATGGCTATAAGCAGACAGAACACCTATACTAATATCTTTTTTTTTAACTATATCCTTCTTTTTATCTAATAGAAACCTATGTTTATTTATTCCATACCATAATTTTGGAATAATAACAGTATCTAGTCCATCATGAAATAAAGGTAATTTATTGGACATATATTTACCACTATACAAGTTGGATTTTCCTAGTATTTTATAAAAAAAACAAATAGAATGCATTTCTTATACTAACTTTATAATATTGACCTTTTATGGATATGTGTTCCAATATTTATATTATTTTATATATTCATAATATAAATGGAACTAGTTATAGATAGCGATTATAATAGCGATTATAGTGAAACAAAAAACCCCTTATTGAATACGACGACAAATAAACCTATTCCACCAAAGAAAAAGAATAGAATCACTTATGAACAGATTCTTAACTCGATGAATATGAAAGTTATCGACGGTAAACTAGTAATGGTTCCACCTAGCGATAACGATGGTTCAAATCCAACAGGTTTAAAAAGAGACAATAGATGGAATAAAAAAGTAAATACAACTATTCCTGAACAGATACAAACACAACAATACTACCGACAAGCGGAAGAGCCACAAGAACAACCTAAACAATCGATGACACCTGAACAAATCAAACAAATGTTATGGGCAAATGAAATGAAACGAAGACAAGAAATAAACCGTATTAGAGAGGTAAAATCAACTAAACTTTTTTTTTCAAATCCAAACGAGACAGCAAGAGGGAATATTATCTATAATAACCAAAGTCGTATCGGTTACAATATGTTTAAACTAAATAGGTAATAGGTAATAGGCAAATAAAAAGCTAGTAACTTACTCCTCTTTTTCTTTTTCCTCTTCTAATAAACTTTTTATAAGTTCAACATTTTTTTTGATATTATCCAAGTCAGTATTTAATCCCATGTTAGAGTGTATTATCATATCATGTATGTTTTTCGTATGAATACCTTGTACAGTTGAATGTTTCACTTCATTACTCATATTTTTCAGTTGTAAAAACAAACACATTGTAGAAGTACATAAACTAGCAACAGGAACATATGGCATAACTTTACTTATCATATTTTTAACTTACTATATCAAATAATATTTATACTATTTATATTTTATACTATTTCTATTCAATTTTATAAACTTTATATTATAACATATCATATCGATATTATAATATATTTAAACCATATCATTTGTAGAACTTTCATTTGTAGAAGATACTACATCACTTTGGTCTTGCTCCTGTTGTCCGTCAGAAGAGTCTTTGTCTGGTTGAACATTCATCTTTTGAATACTTGTTTTTATTGTGTTTTTCAAGTTTTTGAATAAATTATCTCTGTTTTTGGAAGAGGCAGACGAAATAGCCTTACTTGGTGGACTAGGTAAGTTAAAGTCTCGATTATCCTCATATGTAGTATCACTAGACGAATCCTTGTCGTATTTATCAACATTCGCATAATTCATTGCTATGCCTAAGTTGGAACCTATATTAGGAATGGTTTCTGTGTTAACTACTGTATTTTCTTGAACACCTGATAAAATACTACCTAATGTTTTTTTCCCTCTTACAGGAAGAGGTGCTAAACTATCTGTTATTTTTTGATTGATTACATTCGAACTTTCAATAAGTTTTTCATAGATAGCAAACTTTTCATCCAAAAATGCAATACCATCTAGATGTCTGTTTGCGCGTTCTAAACAAAGAACCTTATATATATCAATACCTAGTAAGTAATACTCTTTGCTTTTCAATAGTTCATTTTCCATCTGTGTTTGGATAGCCAAGAAGAGTTCAATCGAACCAATTATACCACAAGTTAAACTAATCAGAGATGTTGCTGCAGAAATAACACCTTGTTCAAGATAAGGTTGTAACCCGACAGACATTACAGAGTTCAAACCAGATAAAATAATGATTGGTATTCTAAAATAACGCAACACTCCTTTTAAATATAAATATCTGTTTTTATGTTTCGAACTCATAGTAACACAGTTACATCTTATATTTTCAAGTATATTTTCAATATCAGGAGTCCAAATAAATTCTACTGTCATTATTACCGTTTATATATATACAACATAATTTTATATAACAATAAATAAAATTACATTGATATATGAATACGCAGATGTAATCATAACATATTATATCCACATCCATATCCATATTATATCCATATTATATATCATATACAGTTTGTAAGGTAATACAAAAACTAAAGTCTGAACCATTCAAGTTGATAACACGACCGTACTCATCAAGTAACTGTATATTTAGTCTTTGAATATCAACAGGCCCAAAGTATTCTCGTGGTGTAGTAACCAAGTTATAATCGTTTTCTTGTAAAACAGAAAACTGCCCACTTTTCAAAGATATTCTAGCCAACACATTTTTATTCAACATAGAAGAATTGAACGCACTATAAAAATTATTACTTACACTATTATTAAAATCATCAACACATAAAAAAAGATACTTAGGACCAAACAAGTCTAATACACCTTCCGATACATAGTAACTGTTATTGATATATAAACCATTTCGAAACCCAAGCAACCAACCAAATTTCAATGGAAGAGGTGTAGAACGGTCATCAGAACCAGTGGAAGTAGTCTGAAAGTTTAAAACTACTGGGAAAGGAGGATTTGTTTTAAGATAAGTAGGATTTATTCCGACTATTGTTCTTCCTGTTCCAGAACCATTATTATAGTCGAGTGAAAAGGAAATATATTTAAAGAAACTATCCAAGTTTGTAAGTTCAGCATTAATAAGTCCAATCAACCCATCTGACGTATAACAACCATCAGGAATAACTATAATAGCAGTTTTTGTGTTTGCAGTAATTGAAAAAAAATAGTTATCATAGTTTCTAGAAACAGTATAAAAAGTGTTTGGTAACTCGATAGATGATAAGTTCATTTGTGTAATTTTATTTATTTTCATAGGAAGATTTATATTGAAATTGGTAGATAGAGAACCATAATAGTTATCTCTAAACCTAGAGTCTATATTTAAATTTGTATTAATAACCTTTTTTCTAAGAGGATTCATTATTCCAGTAATAGTAGTTGTTGGAAATGCGTCAATATAAGGCTGTGTTAACCTTTCCTGTAACATATGGTTTTGAGTCGATGAGTTTTCCAAATTAGTGTAAACAGGTTCTTCATTTTTGTGTGTTACGTCATTCGTATCTTCAAATGGTAAAGAAGAGTAAAGTTTTTGTTTAGAAACATATTCTTCGTGTTCTGTTATACGACTATTCAATAATTCATAATTTATAGCAGTTTCTTCTACCTTGTTTTCATTGATATTTTGTTTTACATAATATTCGTTTGTTTTATAAAAATTAGATGAAGATGAAAATGGCGACTGTGACAGTTGATTCATTATATTATAATTGTTCATAATATAAATATATTTATTTATTATACATAATATAACTAAAAAAG
>Ga0164296_1005079_pt1 | contig 11697 bp, 16 predicted proteins | sample GEODES057metaG_FD_113533 | JGI IMG/M metagenome (GOLD analysis project Ga0164296, IMG submission 113533) | Dystrophic lake water microbial communities from Trout Bog Lake, Wisconsin, USA - GEODES057 metaG | ecosystem: Environmental > Aquatic > Freshwater > Lake | place: USA: Trout Bog Lake...
CAGTATAGAAGTTGATCAACCTACAGATACAGCTGGTATTGAACAACAAGCACAGGTTAATGTTAAAACAATGGTTCCGCCATTACAACAAAAACTGGATTTGATGAAAAAAATGGCCGGTGACGAAGCCTGTGATACCTGTGGCGCAACACCATGCGGTTGCGAACAAGGTCAAGACGAATTAGCTATTATGAAACAAAACGCAGGTATTGCTCCTGTTGTTGTTGCTATGGCCGACGAAGACGAACCTTTTGAAGGGTAAGTCTTAGATGGCAATCCAAAAGTTATTCACTAGTAGAGTAAGAAACACCCTAGGTACCACATTTGTAGGCGAACGTGGGCGACTATTCTACGACGAACTCACTGGTTCCTTACGACTAAGTGATGGAGTTACACCTGGCGGGAACCCTATACACATACACGCGGCTAACACCATTTACGACCATAGTATCATCCCAGCGGCGGATAATACATATGACTTGGGTAGTGAACTACTACGCTGGCGCTCAGTTTACATTGGCCCGGGAACACTATACATTCAGGATCAAAACAACGCTGGCTTAAACTGTGCTCTTACAGTATTAGACGGTGTGTTAAAGATTGACGGTGCTAACCAGCTACAAGTTGGGCAGTTAAAGTTCATTAACAACACCATTGAATCAACAGATGTAACCACAGATATAGTATTAGGAACCGATGATGGTTCTGATACGGGAAACATCAGCGCATATAGAACATATCAACTTCGTGATGGTAATGATAATGTTCTAATGCAAATTCAAAATGAAGATGGGGTTGGTAAATTAAAATTTGATGGTGGTAGTAATGGTATTTGGTATGATGGTGGTGTAGTAATTAAAGGAGTTGGATATCAGGCTGATAATACTTCTATTCAACCGATGTCATTTAATAGTGCTACTGGAGCAGTAACTTATGGGCAACTAAATTATAATCATTTCGTTGGATTCCCAAGATTACCAAACTATGCCAATGATGCCGCCGCCAATACTGACGCCGGAACTCCATTAAAAGGTATGCAATATTATAATACAACAACCGATAAAGCAATGGTCTACACCGCTTCCGGTTGGCAGGCAATGAATTAATCCAATCGGATTGACAAACATCATTTATTATAGTATTATTAACGAGCTAAAACTCAATAAATACTGACTATGATACTTGCATACCTATTACTCTTAACTGGTTTAACCATTAGTTCGGTTGCTATCTACTATTCAGTAGTTGGCCTTACTGCTATTTTCTCTGCGGCTGCCATTCCTATTATGATTATGGGCGTGAGCCTCGAAGTAGCTAAACTTGTTTGCGCCACTTGGATTAAGCAGTATTGGTCGCAGGTACCACGTTTAATGAAGACTTATATGGTAACAGCCGTTACTGTATTAATGTTAATCACATCAATGGGTATCTTTGGTTTCTTATCAAAAGCACACAACGATCAAAACTTAGTGTCAGGCGATGTAGGTGCTAAACTCGCTATCTATGATGAGAAGATTAAAACAGCACGTGATAACATTGAAGCTGATCGTAAACAGTTAAGTCAAATGGATGTCGCAGTTGATCAAGTTATGTCACGTAGTAGCGACGAAAAGGGCGCAGACAAAGCCAATGCTATTCGTAATAGCCAAAAGCGGGACCGTGCCGCACTAGCCAAAGACATTGAAGCGAACCAAACTATTATCAGCAAGTTAAATGACGAAGCCGCACCTATACGTGCAGAGAATCGTAAGGTAGAAGCTGAAGTAGGTCCAATCAAATACATTGCCGCTTTTATCTACGGTACTGCTCCTGATGCCAGCATGCTAGAGAAAGCAGTAACCTGGATCATTATAATGATTGTTATTGTATTTGATCCCTTGGCAGTTATTATGTTGTTAGCAAGTCAAATGACATTTGGATGGCATCGCAAAGAAGTAGTTGACCGTCATGAAGCTGAAGAATTAAGTGTAGTTGATTCAGATCCAACTATTGATCCACCAAAAAAAATGTTTGGTGGTATTGCAGAACAAATCGAACAACGTCTTAAACAACGCTTTAAACCTAAACCAATTGAAGTAGATGATACTCCAAACTACGAAGGTGTACGCTTACCCGATGGTGAGTGGGTACAAACTGGTCCAGCATTTGCACCATTAACAGAAATGCAAACTTTAACTGCCGTTGAGCAACAAGCGTTAGATGAAGCACTACGTGAAGAACTGTCAACAGCTGAAACTGTAACAGAGCCAGATTCCATCGGCGACATTCCTGTATTTGAAGAACGTGAAGAACTTCCTTTAGCAGTTGAAGAACCTGAAGAAGTTAAACCTGCATTTAGTGGATTTAGTATACCGTTGTCTACTCCTTATATGCAACCCAAGGAACCTGCGGAACAAATTATTGAGAACAAGCCAGACTCGGTGATCGAGGAGGAACCTGTTCTAATCACCCGAGTTGCCTTCCCAGAATCTAACTATAATGTATCTATGGATGAACGTCCCGGGGATTATGTAGAATCACCGGTAGAACATTTACCTAATCCACGTACTAACGAGGCCGCTCCAGGACCTAATCGTGGTGTAATGTATTCGTTTCCAATACAGGCCGATAATACTCCCAATCTAGGTAAAGCGGCTAACAGTGATTTTGGTAATCAATACCCCGAAAATCCTGAAAAAGGTGATGTTTATTTACGCACAGATTTCTTACCAAATCGTTTGTTCAAATTCAACGGATTTAAGTGGATAGAGGTTGACAAAGATTCAACAGACCTGTATGCTTATGAAGAAGCTTATATTCAACATCTAATAGAAGAAATAGACGCAGGTCGTTATGACCCAGACAGTTTGTCAGATGTTGAACGTGAGCAGATTGCTGATTATCTAGGACGAAATGCACAGTAACTTTATAACACCACCGGACTTTGTTCGGACTATTTTGGTTCTTAATGCAACCGAAGAGCAGATCACACAACTGAGCTCAGCAGTTAAATCCAGCAGTACCCCATACAATGTATATTTTTACAATGATGCAATGAACGATATGCGTTGGCGAGCACGAGTAACAAATATAGCTGATGAAGTAATAGAAGCAGATAAAAATAACCCACTAGAATATTTCAATAAATAAAACACTATGGCATATAATCCAAAGGGCGGTCCAGTTGTTTGTAGAGGTAACACAGTCACACTACGTGACGGTGAACCTGTAGAAAAAGCACTACGTAAGTTTAAAAAGAAAGTCTTAGAATCAGGCTTACTTCGTGAACTTAAAGAGCGCGAAACCTACGAAAAACCTACTACAGCACGTAAGAAAGCTAAAGCGGCGGCTAAGAACCGTTGGCGCAAAAAATTAGCTTCTGAATCATTGCCCAAAAAATTGTACTAATCATTGACAATTTCATAATTTTGTAGTATAAATATATTTGTAGTGCCGATAGTCGGGCTACACACTTAGTCATATTTTGCTTAATAAAGGAGATATAAAATGACACAATTACAAATCCACACGATTGATTTACCTACATTCGTAAACCAAATTCATCGCCACACCGTAGGCTTTGATAACTTGTTTAACGAATTAAATCGTAACTTTGCCAACAGCAAATCCGATAACTATCCCCCACACAATGTTATTCGTTTAGATGACCAACATCATGTAATTGAAATTGCAGTTGCTGGTTTTGCCGAAAACGAAATCGACGTTGAGTTAAAGGACAGCGTACTAACTGTACGTGGCGAACAAGCCAAAAAAGACGAAGAAATCGAATACCTACACAAAGGTCTTTCGACTCGTAACTTTGAACGTACCTTCCGGTTGGCTGACAACACCGAAGTACGTGGCGCTACTATTAAAAATGGTATCCTAGCAATCGCTTTAGAGCACATTGTTCCAGAAGAACAAAAGCCTAAAAAAATTGCCATAACATTTGCAAAATAAGTAGCAAGGCTGTATAATAAGGGGAATAACTAACTATTCCCCTTTATCATGAGTGAAATATTAATGTCAAAAACTAAAACAGAAACAGTGGTACGGAATCGTATTGAACCAAAACTCAACATTCCAGAACCGCCTCAGTATCGCGTTATCTATATTAACGACGAAACTACTACACAAGAGTTTGTTGTAGAAACACTCAAAGTTATTTTTAACTATGATCAGGGTGCCGCAGAGTCTTTGACTATGCGAGTACACGAAGAAGGATCGGCAGTGGTAGCAGTATTACCATACGAACTTGCTGAACAAAAAGGTATTGAAGTTACCTTGTTGGCACGTAACAATGGATTTCCACTACAGGTTAAAATAGAACAAGACGTATGATTAATAGGTTAAACTGACAAAAGGTGGTAAATAAACATAAGGAGAATACTTATGTATATTGGCTACATTTATAAAACAACTAACTTAATTAATAATCGTTGTTACATTGGCAAAAGAACAAAACCTATTTTTGATAAAAATTATTATGGATCTGGAATAGCACTACAATCTGCTATTAAAAAATACGGTAAAGATAATTTCAAAATAGAAATATTGCACTGGGCAAAAACAGTTGATGAGCTAAATCAGCTGGAAATAGACGCCATTTCTTTATACGAATCGTTAAATGATTTATATAATATTGCCAGCGGGGGTGATGGTGGCAACACTATATTAAATCATCCTAATAAAAATACCATAATTAATCAACGAAATATTGGGTTAACAAAGTGGCATGCTTCTTTAACAGAAGAAGAAAAAGCAACACGTTCAAAAAAAATAAGCGAAGCCAAAAAAGGAAAATCTAACGGACATTTTGGTTACAAACACACACCCGAAACAATAGAAAAAATAAAAGCATCGAATAAAAATTACACAAAATCGGCAGAATGGAAAAAAGCTCATGCAGAAGCATCTGCAAAACGAAAAGGAAAACCCTTTACACAAAAATATAAACCTGTTATAATAAACAATATAGAATATCCATCAATTAAAGATGCTATGATAGATTTGGGTATAAAACACAGGGCAACATTTTACACAATGGTAAAACAACAAAAAATATCAATGGTATATAAAAATGATCTTTAATAAAATACGAGAATTAAAAGAACAAGGTAAAAGAATTGGAATTACATTTAGTACTTTTGATTTAGGTCCTCATGCCGGTCATATTTCTATGTTGTCAGAAGCAAAAAATCATTGCGATTACCTAATTGCCGGCCTACAAACAGATCCCACAATAGATCGCCCAGATACCAAGAACCATCCGGTTCAAAGTATTGTAGAACGACAAATTCAATTGGCCGCTTGTCGGTATGTAGACGAAGTAGTTGTTTATCAAACAGAACAAGATCTAATAGACTTATTATTAATATTACCACTTGACGTACGAGTACTTGGTGTTGAATACAAAGATAAAGAATTCTCAGGAAGAATGGAATGCATACGTCGGGGAATAGAGCTTGTATATAATGGTCGTGATCATTCCTTTTCTAGCTCAGGATTACGTAGACGTGTAGTGGAATCTGAATCTCTTAAAATTTTAAAGCAAGGATAAATTGTGGATGTAATGTTAGACTTAGAAAGTTTGGGTACACGCCCGGACTGCGCTATTCTTACTTTGGGTGCTGTTAAGTTTGATCCTTACACCCCAGACAAGTTTGGCGATAGCCTTTACTTCCGCATTGATGTTGATGAACAGTTAGCACTAGGCCGCGAAGTGCAAGAGGACACGCTTAAATGGTGGGCAAGTCAAAGTGCCGATGTTTATGACGAAGCGTTTGATGAAAAGGATCGTGTTAGTTTAGAAACTATGTATCGATCATTAAATAAGTTTTTAGTAGGTGCAGAAAATATCTGGTGTCAAGGACCAGCGTTTGATATTGTTATACTAGAAAACATTTATCGTCAATGCGGCTGGCCCACTCCTTGGCAGTTTTGGCAAATACGTGATAGCCGTACACTATTTGGTGTACACGGCGACCCACGCGAAAAGAATAAAGCTGGCTTACACAATGCCTTAGAAGATTGTATCAGTCAAGCACAAGGTGTACAAGAAATATATCGTAGTTTAAGATTAGAAAAACAAACTTATGCAAATAGTGTGGGATCCAGTAGCAGTTGAACAACTGCGTAAAAATCAAACGGTACTAGAACTTGAAACATTTCAAGTTAACGAAAAATCAGTTACAGCATACTGTGTAGTCCCTGCTGATAAAATACTTAGCGAAATGGCACAGTTGCCTAACTATATTGAGTTACATGAAGGTTTTGTTAAGGCATTTAAAGATAGTAACTACACTCTCTGTAGAGACATCGCCGAACACTTAATGGGTAAGTTTGGCGGAGAGTTAGACACTTACTACAAAGAGATACTATCAAGAATTCAAAATGGATAATATAGTTTACAAATGGATCAACAATACAGAATATAAAGATGAACTCTGTCGGGTAATCACGCAAGGACTTGGTGAGCTACGAACACAAGAAGCCATGGAAGCATGGGCGTTGGGTGCAATATCATTTATAGTTGCTGTTAACAAAGAAGATTGTGTTGTTGGTTGCGGAGCCATTGGGCGTTTATTCATTTATAAACAATCTTATTTTTTAGCATTTAATTCTGTGTTGCCCGAGTATCGTAATAATGATATTGGCAATACTATAACTCAAAAACGTATTGAACGCATACATGAACTTGGCGGTCGCTTTATATTTTCTGCTGGCAAAGACCAATGGAAGCGTTATACCAAGTTTGATTTTAAACACTTATGCGAGTTAAACTCAGACAACGAAACTCATCATTTGGTAATCAGCGGACAATGATTAATACACACGGTTATTATCTTACTAATAATCAAATCTATATCAATAAAGCGCAAGCAATATATGCCAGCAAAGGTAGTCCTGTAACTTGGAACTTTCATGATGATGTATTTTCTGCATTTGATTGGACTCAGCGTCCCGCAGGCACTCTTAAGGATTTATATAGAGACCGGGCTCAACAGCTACGTGACCGATATGATTATCTTGTTGTAAACTTCAGCGGCGGGCCAGACTCCTGGAATATTTTAAATACATTTCTTAGTAATAATATAAGAGTAGATGAAATCTTTACACGATGGGCAAGAGCTGAACGCAAATACAGAGCGGCTACCAATACCAACACCGACGAAGAAAATCTAGGCAGTGAGTTTGAATATGCAGTACTACCGGTGCTGGAACAAATTAGAAAGTCTCACCCTGAAATAAACATAGTAATCGATGATTATTCTGAAGGTTATACACAGGATCTTAGAGAAGATCAAATATTGGATTCTAACCATTATCAAATGATGCCGTCATTTTTTAGATTCAATAGAAAATCCGAATCGGAACTTGCCGCAGAACGACACAATAAAAATGTGGGCATAGTATACGGATACGATAAAATACGTTGCCGAGTGCGTGACGGTAATTTTTATTCTTACTTTGTGGACTGCATTGGCGGTACCGCGTTGGATCCTAGTCGTTCATTTGAGTTATTTTACTGGAGTCCAGATTTCCCGCAGTTACCAATACTGCAAGCACACTCAATCAAGGACTACTTGAAAGATCACTTAGAATCCATAAATTTATCCTATAGGAATCTGTACACTACAGTATGTTATCCTGAGTACGATACACGTACATTCCAAGTCAACAAAGGCTGGGGCGGATTACTTTGTAAAAGCGATCTTTGGATTCCTAAGTTCAACCCACGCTATTATCAATCGTGGAAATGGAACACAGATCAGTTGTATAGCTCAATTGATCAAAAATACCTGTCATACCATTCTAAAATTAAAGACTTAGTAGTTGGTTTTAAACCAATATTAAGCCAAGAATACCTCGTAGAAGAAAACTGCGACCTACCTGACTTAGGCTGGCGCGGACTTAACCTGTAATACAAATAAGCACACATTAAATTTGTTCTAGATCCTGTTAAATACTAATAGGAGCTAGAGTCTTGACGACTCTACTACCAATAATAATAATAAAAAGAGGTAGATAGTATGAAGTTGTTCAATAAGGTTATTCTAACCCTAATCGCTGTATGGGCAAGCACCGCCTACGGCACACCAATGAACGATTACTCGTTCAAAAGCCCAAGCCTAAACGGTTCTGGTTACGGAGCTTTCCAATTGGGCTTGGAAAACGAACAATACCAACGTCAACAAGCAGTTCAACAGGCCATACAAGCGGCCGCACAACAGGCAGCATCCGCTGCCGCAAATACCCCTTTACAGCAGTTTTTGACCAACTTAGAGTCACGAATCTACGCACAAATCAGTCAGAATGTGGCCACCAGTATGTTCAGCACACCTGGACAAGTACAGCCTGGATCAATAGCATTTGGCGCTGGTAATATCAGTTGGAGCCAAACGATTATGCCTGGCGGCGGATCGGGTATACAACTACAGGTATTTGACGGCATGAATTCTACAACAATCAATGTGCCGATGGGACAGTTCCAACCATGAAACGAGTCTTAATTCTATCTATCCTTGTATTAACCCTATCTGGTTGTGCTATTAGCCAGAAAGTGGGACTACTGGAAGAAAAACCAAAACCAATGAAACAGGAAATGATCAAAGAACTTGATTCAGTTCCTCCTCCAGCCAAAGGACGCCTAACCGTGGCAGTCTACAACTTTTCAGACAAGACCGGACAACGCAAAGCAACTCCTGGGGTGGCCAGTTTTTCAACAGCAGTTACCCAGGGTGGTGATGCACTCTTGATACGTGCCTTGCAAGACGTAGGACATGGTACTTGGTTTGATGTTGTGGAACGTGGCAACATTGATGCACTAACCAAAGAACGCTTGATCATTACACAGATGCGTACAGCCTATGAAGGCGCCAATGCACAGAAGCTAATGCCCTTGCAGTTTGCTGGCATTATCATTGAAGGTGGTATCATTGGCTACGATTCAGGCCTAGAATCAGGCGGCACAGGTTATAATTTTCTAGGCATTGGTCCTACTACACAATATAGCAAAGATGTGATCACAATTAGCCTACGTGCGGTGTCGGTAAACACTGGCAAGATACTTGCTACTATTGCTGTGACAAAAACCGTATTGTCAACCGGTGATGCCATTGCTATTTTCAAAAGCATTGACCCAGGTAGCCTATCCAGCATGATCAAACAGATTGGTGCACCCAACACTGGCAGTCAAAGTGCTGTGGCCGGTATATTCCAATTTGAATCCGGTATCACCATCAACGAAGCAACTACCATAGCACTCAAGTCCGCTGTGGAAAGTGCTGTGGTCGAATTGATCAAAGAAGGTGAACGCAAGGGTATCTGGGAATACCGATATCCCATGCCGGTAGAACGTCCCTGGTATGATTTTACCAAAACAGAAACACCGCCAGCGGCAGTTCGAAAAGAAACAGCAGTAGAAGTAAAAAATGTTGATCCAAAGAAAACATCGTCAACAGCTACGGATCCAGTAATACCGTTGAGCGAATCAAAAAAAGATGATGTTCCGGCCGATCAGGCAGCAAAAGAAGGAGTAGTGAAATAGGAGCAGGACCGGCGGAGCAGTAGGAGCCGCAGGACAAAGGCTAAAGGCCAAAAGGACGAAGTAAAATGAAATATAGACTAGCTAAAATTATAACAGTAGTGCTAGGTCTTGTTTGTACAGGTGTTTATGCTGCCGATGACAGCATCTATATCAATCAATCAGGTAGTAATTCGACAATTAACATGACCCAGAACGGCGCCAGTAACGTTGTTGAAGGAATCCAAGGAACTGGATCGGGCCCAACCACGCCTGCTGTGATCACCGGTAACAACAACACCGTAAACGTGAGCCAGGTTGGTTCGGGCAATACCTTGCAGTTAGGAGTACAAACTGGTGTTGCCAACTCGGGACAAAATACAGGGTCTGGGTCAGGCAACAACTTTACCTACAATGTAACAGGTAACAATGCCACAGCCATTATCAACAGTAACGCCGCAGGCGTACAAGGTGCAAGCCAAAGTAACAACATCACGGTCAATCAAACCGGCGACACAGCCAACTTGAATGTTAATGTATTGGGGTCAAACAACAACTTTACAGCAACAACCTCGGGCGGTGCCAGTAACTCGGTAGTGGCCACGGTCAAAGGATCAGGTACTAACGATCAGATTTCCATGACCGGTGGTGCCAACAATAGCTTGACCTTGAACCAAGGTGTTACAACTGCGGTAGTAACAGGTACACAGGTCAACGTGCAATCAGTTGGTGCCAACAATACCTACAACTTAACTCAAGATGGTGGTACCAATGGTAACAACATTACCATTGGTGGATACAATGCCACAGGGTTGACCGTAAGCGGTGCCGCGATTGGCAACAGCAACACCTACAACGTGACACAATCAGGCAGTTATGACAATACCTTGATTCTAGGTGTAACTGGTAGTAGCAATACCTTTGGCATTACACAAACAGCTACCGGCGGTAATAATGTTACCAATATTCAAACAAACGGTAGTAGTAACGCATGGACCATACACCAAACTCGTTAATATGTACGATAGGAATATTCACGCTCTTGCTGGGTATTGTATCTACATGCGACGCCGCTGTTGGTACAATAACAGAGCAGGTGAATACTCCGGCACAGATACAACGTGCTAAAACGACCTTAACAGGAACCAAAGGTACAGGCGTAGAAATGGAAGACGCCATTAATACAAAACAAGGCAAGGTTGGTATTGTGTTTGCTGATGATACCAAGGTACAAGTAAATGAAAATAGTAAACTGGTTATTGACGAATTTGTGTACGATCCTAAAAAACCCTCGGCTGGCAAGCTGGCTCTCAACATGGCAAGCGGAACGGTTCGCTACGCTAGCGGTGCTATTGCTCATAATAATCCTAATCGAGTTGCCATTAACACCCCCACCGCTACGGTAGCAGTTCGTGGCACGGACTTTACAGCTACCGTGGATGAACTTGGCGAATCAACCGTAATCCTATTACCATCGTGTCCGCGTAAGGATCTGATGCCGGACGAAATAGAACGTTTATGTAAAACTGGTCGAATCGATGTCATCAACGATGCTGGTTCGGTTACACTAGATCAACCATTCCAAGGCACCAAAGTAACCGCACGTAATGTAGCACCTACTCGACCCGCAATACTGAAATTGAATGAAGATGGTATCAGCAACATCTTGATCTTGTCGCCCCCACAAGAAATCAAAAATGCTATACGTCAGCGTGAAGAAGAAAAACAACAGGCTGTAACAGCCTTGAGTCAAAACTTCCTGCAAGGTGTGGATCTTGGTAGTGTGTTAGCCGCACAAAACGCCACATACCTGGCCAACTCATTGGAACGCAACTTTTTGGATCAAGATTTTCTAGCCAACGTCTTGACCTTGTTGAATGAAGAACTGGCTGCAGAGTTTGGCAATTTGTTGGCACCACAAAAAAATCAGTTGTTGCCTGACTACAAAAAAGAAACAGGTGTAGTGGCCACCGTAGATGCTATATCAGTGCAACTATGTCGTACAGACTCTGGGTCAAATACCAGTTGTATTACTACACCCAAAGACCAAAACTCAACCATCACACAAACACAAAGTGACAACGTGGCCATTAAAAACCGTGTGAATCAAGGTGGCAACACCTACATAACTATCAAGCAGAATTAATATGAAATTCATTGCTTACCTATTTGTTGCTGTTTTGCTTGCCGGA
>Ga0164296_1005082_pt1 | contig 11695 bp, 8 predicted proteins | sample GEODES057metaG_FD_113533 | JGI IMG/M metagenome (GOLD analysis project Ga0164296, IMG submission 113533) | Dystrophic lake water microbial communities from Trout Bog Lake, Wisconsin, USA - GEODES057 metaG | ecosystem: Environmental > Aquatic > Freshwater > Lake | place: USA: Trout Bog Lake...
CCGAGCGCGACCAGATTGGCGACATATATATCCGCCCCGAAACGCCGCATCGGCACCAGCGATTGAAACGCCAGGATCAGCCCGATCAACACCCCGAGCAGCAGCACCAGCGGAATGGCCCGCACCCCCGCCTCATCGGCCGCCCGCAGCACATCCACCCGCCGCAGCATCCGCAACCGGGTCGGCGCGCGCGCCAGGGCCACCGCCACCTCGCCCATAAACGCCACCCCATCGGCCACGCCGCGTCCAACCGCGCGCAACGCGTCTGGCAAGTGTACCGCGGCCCGGGGCGCGCGGGCCGGCACCACGCTGGCCGGCCGCACCAAAGCCAGCACCGCCGCCACCCGCGCCTCGGCTCCGTCTATACGGGCTGTGCCGCCAAAAGCGCGTTCGGCTTCCAGCAACAAAGTGGCCCCGGCGGTATCGCAGGCCTCCACGGCATGCAAATCCAGCCGCAAATCCGCCGCCGTCGACGCCGCGCGCAACGTATCCTGCCACAACGCCGCCGCCGCGCTCACATCCAACCGGCCGGCAAAGCACAGCACCACCGTGTCGCCCTGCGCCCGCACCGTCAAACTCGCAGCGCCGACGGCTACGGCCGCGGAATGGGTCATGCCATGCGGGTCCTGCTTGCACCGTCGGGCCCAACGCCCGGCGGACGAGAGTATGCGCCCGCCGCAGCCCGACTGACCAGCCGTAATCCCCGCGTGCGTTAAGGGCCGCGCCGCAACGCCGTGCCCAGCAGCGCCGCCAGATCCTGCGCCCAGAACTTCGCCATCGCCGTCGTGCCATGCCCACGAGTTTCGGCACTCGCCGGGATCAGCAGGATCTTGCCGCCCGCCACCTGCTTGATCGCCTGCTCAAGCGTGCCGGTCTCCGGCGGGTTCCGCTCATCATCGGCCGAATTAATCGCCAGCACCGCCGCCCGAATGGCTCCGAGCTTGGGCGCCGGATTGTAATCACGTGAGGACTCCCACTGATACAAAAAGTCGTTCGCATCAGCGGTAAACGGCGCCGCCAGCCGCTCATCCACCAACTTGTCCGCCGCCGCCCGTGTCGGCGCCAGGCTCTGGTAGCCCAGCGTCCCGCCGGAGGTGGCAATGCCGAACATCACATTGGCCAGCCGCATGCTCGCCGGCGGCTTGGTGTAGGCGCCCCCCTGAAACTCCGGGTCGGCGCGAATCGTCTCAATCAACATCCGCCGCATCATCCAGTTGCGGGCGGACATTTCGGTCGGTTGCGAGGCCATCGGCACCAACGCATCCATAAAATCGGGATACGTCACCCCCCAAATCCAGCTATGCATCCCTCCCATCGAATTGCCCAGCACCAGCCGCAAATGCTTGATGCCCAGCCCCTCGGTCACCAACCGATACTGCGCCAAAACCATGTCGTTATAGTTATAATGTGGAAACCGCGCGCGCAGCCCATCGGATGGTTTGGCAGATGCCCCTGCCCCCAGCGCATCCGGAATGATAATGAAATATTTCTGCGCATCCAGCGGCTGCCCTGGTCCGAACAACATGCCGGCGAACGCGGGGGTCAGCATGGTGGCGGCATTCCCCGCCGTGCCATGCAAAATCAACACCGGCTCGCCGGTCGGATCGCCGACGGTGGTGTAATGCAACAGCAAATCCGGCAGCACGCTGCCATCATGGAAATGAAAATCCCGGGCGATAAAGTCGCCCTGTTTCGGCGCCGGATACTCCGCCGCCAGCGCCATCGCACCGCCGGACAGTACAGCAATCATGGCGACGGCGTGCAACAGCCGATGCAGTAACGACATTCTAGCTCACTTTCTTATCGCGCCCGGCCCAGAATGGCGCACGCAAATCGGTTTTCAACACTTTCCCCGCACCGGAAAGCGGCAGCGGCGTGGCGCGGATGTCGACACTGCGCGGGCATTTGAAGCCGGCGATCAGGGTGCGGCTATGGGCGATCACCTGCTCCGCCGTTACCACCGCGCCGGCCCGTGGCACCACCACAGCGTGCACCGTCTCGCCCCACCGCTCATCGGGAATGCCGATCACTGCCACCTCGGCCACGCCCGCCAGGGTGGAAATGGCGCTCTCCACCTCGGCGGAGTAGATATTCTCCCCACCGCTGATGATCATGTCCTTCATGCGATCGACGATGTACAAATAGCCGTCTTCGTCCATCATGCCGCCATCGCCGGAATGGTACCAGCCGCCGCGCAAAGCCGTCGCGGTAGCCTCCGGCATATTCCAATACCCCTTCATCACGTTGGGGCCGCGCAACTGCACCTCCCCCACCGTGCCGCGCGGCACTTCCTGGTCCTCGGCATCGGCAACGCGCACATCCACCAGCATCGCCGGCCGCCCGCAGCTTTGCAGCCGCCGGCCGGTCGGCTCGATATGCAAATCCATCGCCGTGGCGAGCGGCGAGGCCTCGGTCATGCCGTAAACATGCAGAAACCGTACATGCGGCATCACCTCAGCTGCTTTTTTCAGCACCGCATCCGGCATCGGCGAGGCGCCGTACGGGACCACCCGCAGGCTGGAAATATCGTATTTGCCAATTTCCGGATAATTCGCCACCGCATTGACCATCGTCGGCACCAGCAGCACATTGGTCACCTTGGTGCGGGCGATTTCGCCCAGCAGATCCGCCGGATCGAAGCGCGAAATGAACACATGCGTGCCGCCCACCATCGTGATGGCAAAGATCGAGGCCAGATCGGCCAGGTGGAACATCGGTGCCGCATGGATATAAACGCTGTCAGACCGATAGCCGCAGGCCGGCCCCATCATGGCGGCGTTGCTGACCAGATTGTCATGCGTCAGCATCACCCCCTTGGATTTGCCGGTGGTGCCGCCGGTATAAAAAATCCCCGCCACGTCATCGCCGCCCGCCGGGCTGTCGGTGGTATAGGGCGCCCCCAACACATCCTCCCACGCGCTCATGCCCGCCGGCGTCGCCCCGTCGCCGAGATAGAGCAGGTCCGTCACCCCCGCCAGATCCGCCTGCGCGGGAATATGGGCGAAAGCATCATCCAACAGCAGCATCCGCGCGCCGCTATCCGCCAGAATATAGGCAATTTCCGCCGGTGCCAGCCGGGTGTTCAGCGGCACGATAATCGCGCCCAGCATCGGCACCGCGAACAAAGCTTCCAGATAACGGTCGCTGTTCAGCGCCAAAATCGCCACCCTGTCGCCACGCTGAATGCCGCGCGCCACCAACCCGCCGGCCAGGCGCGCCACCCGATCGGCACACTCCGCCCAACTCCGCCGCCGCGCGCGGTTAATCGTCGCCGGCACGTTCGGGTTAATCGTGGCCGCGCGAGCCAGCCCTTGGGTCAAAAACATAACGCCCCCTGCAATGCGATCTTGAACGATGGCACTCTTTTGTTACCCTCAATGCTAGCCGCGCAGCCGCGAACAGGGCAAGCTTCCCCGCAATTGCACCGGAGGGCGTCATGGCAGAGCACGAGCGAATTTGGGCCGATGGCAAAATGCTGTCGGAACAACACGGCGCAGTTGGCGTCATCACTTTCAACCATCCCGAACGCCTCAACGCGGTCACGATGGAAATGTGGCAGGCACTGGGGGAAATCTGCGAGCTGTTTGAAGCCGATGACAGCATCCGCGTCATCGTGCTGCGCGGCGCTGGCGAGAAGGCGTTCGTCTCCGGCGGCGATATCAGCCAATTCGCTGTCACCCGCGCCAATGCGGAAGTCGCCCGCCAGCACGCCGCCCGGGTAGCGGTTGGCCGTGATGCGGTGGCCAATTGCAGCAAGCCCACCATCGCCGCCATTCGCGGCTACTGCCTCGGCGGCGGCCTCGCGATCGCGGTGCAAGCGGATTTGCGCCTCGCCGCTACCGGCAGCAAATTCGGCATCCCCGCCGCCCGGCTCGGGATCGCCTACGGGTTTGAAGGGCTGCGCACCCTGGTCTCCCTCGTCGGCCCGGCACATGCACGGATGATCATGTACACCGCGGACCGGCTGGACGCTGACGAAGCCGCCCGCATCGGCCTGATCAACCGCGTCGTGGCAGCCGACGCCCTCTGGCCCGAGGTCATGACGCTGGCGAACCGCATGGCCGAAAACGCCCCCATCTCCATCGCCGCCTCCAAAGCCGGCATCGCCCAGGTCCTCCGCGACCCGGCGGACCGCGACATGACCGTCCTGGCCGATCTCAGCCGTCGCAGCCTGGACAGTGCCGATTTCCGCGAAGGCCGTACCGCGTTCATAGAAAAGCGCCGGCCACACTTCACCGGGCGCTAATCCGCCCGGGGCTGCGGCAACACGGCTGACAGCGACGAATGCACCACCGCAAATAGTGGCCCCGGCGCCACCAGCGCCGCCAACAGCGCCGGGACCTCGCTTTCCTCCCGCACCACCATCACCGGATAGCCATAGGCCGCGCCGATGGCGGCCAGATCGGGGTTCACCAAGTCGGTCCCGGAAACCCGGCCGGGATGCGCCCGCTCCTGATGGATACGGATGGAGGCGTAACTGCCGTTCTCGCTCAGCAGCACCTTCAACGGCGCGCCGCGCGCCGCAGCCACCGCCAATTCGCCACCTGTCATCAGAAAGCCGCCATCCCCCAGCGCGCAGATCACCGGGCGATCCGGGCAACGCAACGCCGCCGCCACCGCCGCCGGCATACCGTATCCCATGGCACCGGATACCGGCGCCATCAGGGTCTGGCCCGGCTTCCAGGCAATCTTGCGATAAAACGGCGCCCCAAACGTGCCCGCATCCAAGGTCACAATGGCATTATCGGCCAAACGCGGCCCAAGGGCTGCCACCACGTTAGGAAACACCACGCCATCCGCCGCACTGCGCGCCACCCAGGCGGCGTCCGCACTGTGCAGCGCCCGCAATTCCGCGCACCAATCCGCACGGCCAGCCGGCGCCCCGGCATTGCGCTCCGCCAACGCCTGCACGGTCGGCATCGCATGCGCCGCCAGGGCCAAAGTCGTCGGCAACCGCCAACCCAGCCAGGACGCATCGGCGCACACATGCACCAGCCGCTGCCCCGGCACCGGAAAGCTGTAGCCCTGGCTGGTGATGTCCCCAAGCCTGGTACCGAGCGCCAGCACCAGATCCGCCCGGGCGAAGGCATCGCGCTGTGCCGGTGGATTGGCCAGCCCCATATCGCCGGCATACAGCGGATGCGCGTTGGGGAACAAATCCTGCCGGCGGAAGCTCACCGCCACCGGCACCTGCCACCGCTCGGCAAACGCCAACAACGCCTCTCGCCCGCCAGGGCGGTCGAAATCGCCGCCGGCAATCACCACCGGGCGCTCTGCGCCGCGCAACATCTCCGCCAGCCCGTCAGCCACCTGCGGTGACGGCGCCGCATCGGCCGCCACCACCGGCGCTACCGCCACCGTTTCGCACGCCATCGCCAGCACATCCTCCGGCAGTGACAGCACCGCCGGTCCCGGCACCCCAGTCAGCATCGCCGCCCAGGCGCGCGCCACCAGCCCCGGCACCTGCTCCGGCGTCGTCGCCTCGCCGACAAACTTGGCCACGCCATCGAACATCCGCGCGTAGTCGATTTCCTGAAACGCCCGGGCGCGCAGATCACGCGCTTCCACCTGCCCGACAATCAGCAAAAACGGCACCGAATCCTGCTGCGCCGTATGCACCGCAATCGAGGCATTGCACGCCCCCGGGCCACGGCTCACCAACGCCACCCCCGGCACGCCGGTCAGCCGCGCATCGGCCAGCGCCATAAACCCCGCCCCGCTCTCATGCCGGCAGGTCACGAGATCGATCACCGGATGCGCATGCAACGCATCCAGTACCGCGACATAGCTTTCCCCCGGCACGCAGAACGCCCGATCCACCCCATTGGCGGCGAGAAAGGCAACAAGGGCATCAGCGGCGGTTGGCATCGAGGCATCCTCTATATTTTGCTTGCCATCTTCCTGTCCGATCCTGGCACCAACGGCAAGTGCGCGGTTGACGCCGCACCGTATCCGGGCAAAGTGCAGGGCGGGGGAGCCGGACAAAACGGAGGCTCGAGTGCCGGAAATTGCGCGGCTGCGACGGTTCGTCGCCGATATGACCAGACTGGTGGAAGTGCACGGCCATGCGGAGGCCGATGTGGCCGATCAAGCGCGCGATCTCCTCGCCGGGCTGGTCGCGCACGATGACTGGCTGCCCGAAGCGTTCGCCCTGTCAGACCCGACCCACTACCGGCAGTACCTGCTCTACGCCGATCCGCTGGAGCGTTTTTCCCTCGTCAGCTTCGTCTGGGGTCCAGGCCAGCAAACCCCGGTGCACGATCATCTGGTCTGGGGCCTTGTCGGCATGCTGCGCGGATCGGAAACGGAAACCAAATATCATCGCACCGCCGGCACGCCGGCTTTGCAGCCCGGAACCTGCACCGTGTTGCACCCCGGCATGGTCGGCGCCGTCTCCCCCGCTGGGGAAGACATCCACGTGGTCGCCAACGCCCTGGCCGATCAGTCCTCCATCAGCATCCATCTGTACGGCGGCAATATCGGCCGCATCGAACGGCATGTGTTCGATCCGCTCAGCGGCGCGGCAAAATCGTTCGTCTCCAGCTACACGGCCGACGTGGTGCCGAATTTGTGGCCGGCGGGCGCGGCATGACCGAGGCCGTCCGCCTGCACCGCGATGGCGCGCTGCTCACTGCAACACTCTGCCGCCCCGATCGCGGCAACGCGCTGGACGACAGTCTTGTCGACGGCCTGCTCGCGGCGGTGGACGCCACGGCGGATCCAGCCATACGCCTGCTGGTCCTGCGCGGCGAAGGGCGGAATTTCTGCACCGGCTTCGACCTCGCAGGGCTGGAAACCCAGTCCGATGGCGATCTGCTCGCCCGCTTCGTGCGCATCGAACTGCTGCTGCAAGCCCTCCACCACGCGCCGGTGCCGTGCATCGCCCTGGCACAAGGTCGCGTCTTCGGCGCCGGGGCGGATATCTTCGCCGCCTGCCGCTGGCGGCTCGCCACCCCCACCACCAGCTTCGCCTTTCCAGGCGCCCGCTTCGGCCTGGTGCTCGGCACCCGCCGGCTGGCCATGGTCGCCGGCGCGCAAACCGCGCTGGATCTGACCCAGCTCGGCCGCCCCCTGAACGCCCCCGCCGCCCTGGCCTGCGGCCTGGCCACCGGCCTTGTGGCAGAGGCTGATTTTGATGCCGCCGTCACCGCCGTGCACGCCGAGCTGGCCGCCACCCCACGCGCCACCGTTACCGCTTTGCGCGATGCCGCCTTGCCAGACCAACGGGCGCAAGATCTGGCGGCGCTGGTGCGCAGCGCCGCCGTGCCGGGCCTGGGTGCCCGGATCGCCGCCTATGCCGCTCAGCGCGCGAAGGCAAAACCCTCGTAGCCACCAGCCGCCACCGCATCACAAATCCGCCGATACCGCGCCATGCCGCCGGCATACGGCATAAACACCTGCGGCTTGCCCGGCACATTGGCGCCCAGATACCAGGAACTGGATGCCTGTGGCAGCAAGGTCGCGGCCGCCGCCGCATTGACCTGCTCCACCCAGCCCTGCATCGCCTCGGCGGTGGTTTCCATCCGCTCAAGCCCGTGCTCGCGCATATGCACAATGGCGTCCGTAATCCAGTCCACATGCTGCTCAATCGCCACCGGCATATTGCACAGCACCGATGGGCTACCAGGGCCGGTGATGGTGAACAAATTCGGGAACCCGGCAACTTGCAAACCCAGATAGTTCTGCGGCCCATGCGCCCACACATCGCGCAACGCCACGCCATCCCGGCCCTTGATATCAATCTTCAGCAAGGGTCCTGTCATCGCATCAAAGCCGGTAGCGAAAACGATAATATCCAGATCGTAATGTCCGTCCGCCGTCTGGATACCGCCCGCCGTCACCCGATCAATCGGGGCGGCCCGAATGTCCACTAATGCCACATTGTCACGGTTGAACGTTTCAAAATAATCAGTATCCACCGGCGGCCGCTTCGCCGCATAAGGATGATCAAAACTGGTAAGTTTGTCCGCCGTTGCTGGATCTTTGACGATCTCGCGGATTTTACTTTTGATGAAGGCGGATGCGGTCGCGTTGGCCTCTTTGTTGGTCAAAATATCGCTGAACGTGGCCCGGAAGCGCAAACCACCAATTTCCCACGCCTTTTCGTACATCGCCAATCGCTCTGATTCTGTAACATCAAGCGCAGATTTCTCGCCAATGTCCCATGGATGCCCATTGGTGGTCGCGCGGGTGTGATTGCGGATCTCAGCGTAATTCGCCTTCACCTCGCGCAGAAACGCCGGGTCCATCGGCACGTTGCGCGCCGGCACGGAATAATTCGGCGTGCGCTGAAACACCGTCAAATGCCGCGCCGCCGCCGCGATCACCGGTGCCGCCTGAATGCCGGTAGACCCGGTGCCAATCAGCCCGACCCGCTTGCCGGAAAAATCCACCCCATCCTGAGGCCATTCGCCGGAATGGTAGGTCTGCCCAGCAAACTCCGACAACCCGGCAATCGCCGGGACATTGGCAGACGACAAACAGCCCACCGCGGTGATGAGAAACTTCACCACATAACGGTCGCCGTCTTCAGTGCCAACATGCCACCGATTGCTGGCATCGTCATAGCGCGCCGAGGTCACGCGTGTGTTAAAGATGATGTTACGGCGCAAATCGAAACGATCAGCCACATGATCGAGGTAGCGCATAATCTCCGGCTGCTGCGGATACCGTTCCGACCAGCTCCAGGCCTGCTGCATCTCGTCGGAAAACGAGAACGAGTAGTAATAACTTTCCGAATCGCAACGCGCCCCTGGATAGCGGTTCCAGTACCAGGTCCCACCCACCCCGGCCCCCGCCTCCACCACCTGAACGGACAGGCCCAGTTTATCCCGCAGGCAATGCAGTTGGTACATGCCAGAAAACCCGGCGCCGATGATCAAGGCATCCAGGTGCTGGTCGGCGGGAGCAGGCGTCTGGGTCATGCGTGTCGGCTTTCGATGGAACGTTTGATTGCGCGCAGCTTTTTGTCGGAGGCTGGAAATTGTCAACCAGCGCCCCACCCCGCACCCTTCTTCCGCTCCGCCCTCTGCGCTACCCTCGCAGCATGATCGCACTCTTTGGCATAATCGCCCCGGTTTTCGCCCTTATCGGCCTCGGCGCCGGCTCCGTTCGCCTCAAGCTGCTGGACAGCGCTGCCATCAAGGGCATGAGCGACTTCGTCTTCTACCTCGCCATGCCCAGCCTGTTATTCCGCTCGGTCGCCGATGCGCCGCCGTTACGCTTGGTCGATGTCGCCGGCTCGTTCATCGCTGGCGCCGTGCTGCTGTTCGCGCTTGGCGTGCTGCTGGCGCGCGCCATGTTCGGCGCCCGGCTGGCACAAGCCTCCGTCTTCGGTCTGAACAGCGTCTTCGGCAACACCGTCATGCTCGGCATCCCCATCATCGATGCCGCCTTCGGCCCCACCGGCGTGGCCTACCTGCTCGCCGTGGTCGCTTTCCACTCGGCGTTGTTGCTGCCGCTGGCTACTATTCTGATCGAAGCCGATGCCGGCCATGGTCGCGGCGCCTGGCACGTCGTGCGCGCAACCATACCCGGCCTGGCGCGCAACCCGGTCGTCGTCACCATCGTCGCCGCCTTCGCCTGGCGGGCCACCGGGCTCGGGTTTTTCGAGGCCGTCACCCGATTCCTCACCCTGATGGGCGCCGCCGGGCCGCCATTGGCGCTGTTCTGCCTCGGGGCCACCCTGCCCCGGCCCAGCGGCTGGGCAGACCTGAAGGAAGTGGCAGCGGCCAGCTTTTTAAAACTGGTCGCCATGCCGCTCCTTGTCGGCCTGCTCGCCCATCTCGCCGGCGTCACCGGCGTCGCCTTCGCCGTCGTCGTGCTCACCGCCGGCATGCCAACCGGCGCCAACGCCTTCATGCTGGCCCGCCGCTTCGGCACCCTGATGGAAGCCTCCGCCAGCACCGTCGTGGTCAGCACCGGAGCCTCGCTGCTGACTTTAACCGTGTTGCTGGGCTGGCTGCGCTAGCGCTACCCCGCCGCCATGCGCGGCATCTCCTGCACCAGCTTGCCATGCGCCTCGGCCAGATGGTCGAAATGATGCTGATACGTGCCAAGCCCGAGCGTCTGGCTGCGAAGTTCGATGATAAAATCATGCAACTCCGCCTCCGGCACCATCGCCTGCACATCGTCCCAGCCGGCCCAACCCGGCCGCTCGGCATAGCCCAAAATCTGCCCGCGTCGCCCGGTCAGCAACCGTTGCGTGGTGGCGGTATAGGCATTGGGCACCGAAACCGTCACCGCATGCAGCGGCTCCAGCAGCACCGGCTCGGCCTTCGGCAACGCCTCCTGCATCGCCATGCGGGCGGCGGTGCGAAAGGCCATGTCGGAACTATCCACCGCATGGAACCCGCCATCAACCAACGTCACCGCGATATCCACCACCGGATAGCCGAACACGCCCTTCTTCGCCGCCTCCGCCGCCGCCTCCCCCACAGCGGGAATATATTGCCGTGGCACCGCCCCACCGACGATCTTGTCGATGAACTGGAACCCCTGCCCCCGCGCGCGGGGGGCAATCTCGATCGTCACATCGGCAAACTGCCCATGCCCACCGGTCTGCCGTTTCAACCGCGCCGCCTGCTGCACCGGCTTGCGAATAGTCTCCCGCAACCCGAGCTTCGGCCGCCGCGCCGTCACCGGCACCCCAAACGCCGAGGCCAACCGATCCAACGCCGCCTTCAGGTGCAACTCCCCCTGCCCGGCCAGCACCGTCTCGCCCAAAACCGCATCCTGGCGCAGCACCAGCCCGGCATCCTCCTCGGTTAACTTCAGCAGCGCGCCAGACAGGCGCACGTCGTCCTTATGGTCGGCGGTGGCAATGGCGAGCGCATAAACCGGCGGCGGTGGCGGCGGAAACGCCAGTTCGGCGGCGGCAACATTGCCGAGCACCGCGCCGGTATGCACCGCATCCAACCGGCCAAGCGCCACAACATCGCCGCTATCGGCCTCGGCGATTTTCGCCAACTCCGCCCCGCTGCCCCGCCACATGCCGCCAATGCGGCCTTCCGCCAGCACTGTCCCATCCCGCACCGGCCCGCGCCAGACCCGCACCCACGACAGTTTGCCACCCTGGCCAGCATTCACGGTGCGGAACACCTGCATCAGCGGGCCGCCAAACGTGCCTATCCCCCTGCGCTCGGCAGTCGCCGCGGCAGACGGCGCATCATGTCGCAGCACCTTCCACAGCCGCCGCACCCCGCCATCACGCTCGGCACATCCCAACAACACCTCGGCAATATTGCCCAACGCCTCCACCGCATGTAGCGGCGTGAACACCTCATCCGGCGTTGGCAGAATATCCTCGATCACCTTTTCCAGCAGCGCGTCATCATGGTCGGCCAACGCTTCCACCAACGCCGCCCGCGCCTCCTGTTCGCGGGCACGCATCGCCTCCGGCAGCACGATCTGCTCCGAGGCCGTCCCGTTGCGATAGCGATACGCCCGCTCGCTCACCACATCCACATAACCGGTCACCATCTCGCCCTCGCGGATCGGCACCTCGCGCAGCACCAGCTTGCGCCCGGTCAAATCTTGCAGCGCCGCCATGGTATCGCGCACCCGCCCGGCGAGCGTGTCGATCCGGTTCACAAACACCAGCGCCGGAATGCCGGTCGCATCCAGCCGGTGCATCAGCGGCGCCACCGTCATCGCCCGCGCCGGATCGGGGTCACACACCACCACTGCGATATCG